>Ga0172373_10003454_pt1 | contig 23121 bp, 25 predicted proteins | sample Lak10m_2_FD_114546 | JGI IMG/M metagenome (GOLD analysis project Ga0172373, IMG submission 114546) | Freshwater microbial communities from Kabuno Bay, South-Kivu, Congo - kab_092012_10m | ecosystem: Environmental > Aquatic > Freshwater > Lake | place: Democratic Republic of the Congo...
GAAACATTATCTTCTGATAAATCTACTACTATAGATATAATTAAAAAATATTTCGGAAAAAACACTGAACTATCTAAAGAACTACATTTATATAATGCTTTGCTAAAAGAGCAATTTAAATCAGAGGCACGAGCATTAGATTATATACGTACGGTTAAGTCTGCACATAGTAAACTGAATCAGAGCGTTTTAAAAAGACAACGATATAATTTAGTTAAAGAAATTTCAGAAAAGTTTGTATTCGAAAATATGTCAAAAATACATATTAATAATTACAAAGTTTTAGCTTCTATTAACATGATTTTTGAACATGAGGAATTTGATAATCCTAAACAGATAATGGAATGCAAAAACGTTATTGTTGATAATAGCTTATTAACAGAACGAGTGCAACCTAAAAAAGATCCGGTATTAGAAAACTTTTCCACACAACCAAAAGAAGTACGTTTATTAGCATATAAATTACTAGTAGATAAATTCAATGAAAAATATTCCGGGTTAGATGAATCACAAAAACATTTGTTGAATAAGTATATTACCAATGTTAATGATACAACTACATTCAGAGAATACGTACAAAAAATAATACCTACTATAAAAAAACAACTTGCCGAACAAGCTAAATTAGTAGACGATCGAGTAGTTAAGATTAAAGTTGAAAAACTATCTGAAATGCTTTGCAATGTAGAAAATTTAAAAACTATTAAAGAATCACATGTACTTTCTTTGTTACGTTATTTTGATTTAATTCGAGAACTAAAAGGTATTCATTAATGAAGTCGTTTTTAAAAGAAATAGAAGATAAATTTTTAGATTTAGAATCTGCCGAGTCTTGCAACGAATGTGGGTATACTATGTCTGAATGTATGTGTGAACAAGATTTGGATGAAATATCTACTACCGGTGGAGTTGCTGGTTATAATACGCCAAATGCGTTTAGTAAACATGGTGCGGATGATGATACAGTTGAAACATTAGGATATAAACGTGTTAATGAATCGACCCATAATCTAGAAAAATATCAACGTCCAGAATTCCCAGAAGCTGAATATATGGAAAAGTTTGCATATGCAACAGATGGTGAAACTTGGCAGCATGAAGAGTATGAATATCCATCGAAAGACTTATCACAATTACCAGGACAGTCTAAACGAAAAGATATAACTATACAACATAAATTAGGTGAAATGATAGATTCTAAATATGAACAAATAATCGAAGGTTATCGTAGTTTTGCAAATGGAGATCCGAAAAAAACGCCAGAACGTAAAGTTAAAGAAACTATACAAGAAATTGCAAAAAAACTTCAAGAAATTGAAACAATGGTTAATTATAATAGTCGATTAAAAACAGAATCAGGTGTTACATCGAATGCATACGGACCTAGCACAAAAAAAGCTTTAACAAAAATATCAGAACGATTAATAAAAATATCAGAACGAGTAAGATCATTAGGAGAATAATAATATGTCAAAACATGTCTTAGTAGAATATATGCCATTTAAGCCAATTGGTTCATTAACTGAATCGAATGGTGCTGCATATGGGATACCTGGTGGTTTTGTTGTTCAAGGAGTTTTGCAAAGAGCAGGTGCTAAAAATCAAAACGGTCGAGTATATCCTAAACATATATTAGAACGTGAATGTAAACGATACCAGGTAGAATATATCGATCAACACAGAGCATTAGGTGAATTAGATCATCCGGAGTCATCTGTTGTTAACTTGAACAACGTGTCTCATAACGTATTAAAAATATGGTGGGATGGTAATGATTTAAAAGGAGCAGTACAAATTTTAGATACACCATCAGGTAATATTTTAAAAGCATTATTTAAAGCTGGTATTACATTGGGTATTTCTTCTAGAGGATTAGGTTCGGTAAAAGAATTACGAAACGAAGGTGTTGTTGAAGTACAAGAAGATTTTGAATTGATTTGTTGGGACTTTGTATCAAATCCATCAACTCACGGAGCATTCATGAGACCGACTCATATGCATGAATCAGTAAATAAAAATAGTGTTAAAACAAATAAATACGCAGGTGTACATGAAATTATTACATCTATACTTTGCGAAGATGGAAAATGTAGGATATAATTATGATATTCAAACAAGACAATTTAAATCGTATCATATCGATATTAAATGAATCAGAAGAAAAAGCTGGTGTATTTAAAGAACAACCAGCACCATTGTCATTAGAAGAAAAACGACATTTTGTAGATTCATTGCGCCAGTATTCACAATTAGGCGAAGTAATGTATGGTAAAAAACAACTTCAAGAAGCAGTTAATCATATTACTAAAATGGTTGAAACTGCAACTCGTATGATATCTGAATCAGATGATGATGTAGTAGAAAAAGTTGCAGCATCTCGACATCTTAAAACATTGAGCGAAGCAGTTAAAGAACTTCAAAAATCTGCTAACGAGGTTTTGATACATGAACGCAGAATGGCCGCAGCATATGAAGATATTGCTACTGGATTACAAAAATATTATGATATTGGGTAATTTGGAATTTAGTTAGAAATTAATTATATTAAGGTAAATAATGAATCGATTTAAAAAATTATATAGAGACTTTTTCGGATTAAACGAATCAGTTCCTGGTAAGATAGAAACAACAGATCCAAAACAAGCTGAAGAAATGGCAAAAAAGGGTATAGCTGTTAAATTAGTAAAACCTGGAATGAAAACTGAATCAGAATTAGATGAAGCTGAACTTTTAAATCATATGGATGATTATAGAGGCGGAATAGAATATGTAATTGTAGATCCAGCACAAGCACAAACAACTGCTGATGATATTCGTCAATGGGCAGAAAAAAAAGGTTTTAAAGTAATTAAACAAACAGTATCGGCATCTGGTAAAGTAGGATATTTTTATTTTCGATTAGGCGAAAATCCATATAAAGAATCAAAGAAAATTCAAGGATATATTTCACAATTACCGGTAGTTAAACATTTCAGATTCAATGTTAGAAATGAACAGCCAAATAATCCACCTGCAGAAAAAAGAACACCAAATATATAATTTATGAGTAAAAAACAAAAACAACATCAAATGATTCTACCAGGTAATCCATTAGGAGTTAAAGTAGTAGGATCAAGTCGTGAAGATTTAGCATCCGCACTTAAAACATGGAAACGCAAAGTAAAAGCATCTGATGTATTAGAGACAGTTAAAGATCGTAAAGAATACACGAAACCAACTGTGTCTCGCAGAAAAGAAAAAATAGATGCAATTTATATGCAACGAATTAAAGATTTAAGAAACATTTAATTTTTAATTTTATTAATTTTTAAGCCTCAACAAAAAAGTTGGGGCTTTTTTACTGTTTTTTATTTTAGGTTATATATATTATTAGAATACGCTATCGATTTCATTCTTTATATAGCGTTTATTATATATTAAATTCTATTAAGATTCTAAATAATCTTATTTCCAAAACAACCAATTTAAGGAGAAAACAAGTATGGCAAAATCTGATTTGCTAAAACAAGCAATCGCAGACGCAAATGCTGTTAAAGAAACTGCATTAGCTAATGCAAAAATTGCGTTACAAGAAGCATTTGCTCCTCGTTTAGAAAGAATGTTATCAACAAAACTTTCTAAAGAGTTAGAAGATGAAGAAGAAAATCCAGAGGCAATGGCTGGTGATGAAGAAGCTGGATTAAGCGATGAAGCTGGAATGGATGCAGAAGCTGGAATGGGTGGAATGCCTGATTCAGTAGGTGTTGGGTTAGATTTCGATCAAGATGGTGATTATGATTTATCTGGCGTATTAGGCGCCGATGATGAAGAAGAAGCATTACCAGGTGATGAAATTGCACCAGCAGAAGAAAATCCAGAAGATGAGTATAACGAAGGTTATGCACATGACGAAGAAGATGGCGATTTAGAATTAGAATCTATTATTCGTGAATTAGAAGGTGATCTAGAAGAACCAGCAGCCGAAGATGAAGAAATGGGCGAAGGGTATGATATGGGTCATGACGAAGAAGATGAAGATTTAACAGAAGACATCGATTCTATCATTGAAGCAATTTTACGTGAAGACGAAATGGCTAATCCTGAAGCTGCTGATGAAGAAGAAGAAGTTGTTGAAGCATTGAAATCTGAAGTTGCTGAAAAAGAAGAAGAACTTCAAGAAGCATACCGTACGGTTAAACAACTTAAATCTATCATCAATGAAGTTAATCTTCTTAATGCAAAACTTCTTTATACAAACAAATTGTTCCGCAATTTTGAATTAAACGAATCTCAGAAAATGAAAGTTATTGAAAACTTTGATAGAGCTGGGAACACAAGAGAAGTAAAATTAGTATTTAGTACATTAGCTGAATCATTTACACGTCCAGCAACTAAGAAAAGAGTAGTAAAAGAGTCTTATGCATCTAAACCGACTGCAACAACAGCTCCAAAATCTGCTCCAATTCTTAATGAAGGATTTGAATTAGCTAATAGATGGAAAAAATTAGCAGGATTGCTATAATTAAAAAGGAAAGAAAAAATGAGTATTTCAAACTTATTACAAACAAATGATTTCGTTCAAAGAAATCAAGCAAAAGCTTTACAAGCAAAATGGGAAAAAACGGGACTATTAGAAGGTCTTAAAAGTGAAACTGAAAGAGCAGGTATGTCTCAATTGCTTGAAAACCAAGCTCGTCAGTTAGTAAAAGAAGCATCACAAACAGGTACAGCACAAGGATCTGAAGAGTGGGCTGGTGTTGCACTTCCATTGGTACGTCGTATCTTTGCTGAGTTTGCTGCAAAAGAATTTGTTTCAGTTCAGCCAATGAACTTGCCATCAGGTCTTATTTTCTATCTAGACTTTAAATATGGTACAGCTCAACCTGGATTTGATGATGATAATTTAAATAGAACGGGTGATCCATTCGGTTCTCCAAATGCCGATGATTCATTGTTTGGTGTTACTACTACTGGTAATGATCCATCAGGAGGTCTTTATGGTGCTGGTCGTTTTGGTTATTCACTTAACAATACTGCATCAGTTGTAACTATCACAACAGGATCAGTAGGTGCTGCAGATTTTAATTATGATTCAAATTATACAGGATCAGCAGCTCAATACGTAAAAGTAACATTCACTGCACCATCAACAGCTGATTTATATGCAGTTCGTTCATTTACATTAACTTCTGGATCTACTGAGTATGTACCGGTACAAGCTTTCTCTAAAATTGATAGCTCATATAATGTAACTATGATCGTAACTGGATCTGCATTTGGATCTGGTAACTTATTCTATACAGCTACAAGCGGTCAAGCTCCTAAATTAAACTTCTCAGTTCAACCGAATGATTATTCACGCGGTGACTTTGAAGATAAAAATCCATTCAAAGGTACCGCATATGGTACTTCTGGTATTAACCAAGGTACGGATATTGATATCCCAGAAATTAACCTTGAAATGCAATCAGATCCAATCGTTGCTAAGACTCGTAAGTTGAAAGCAGTTTGGACTCCTGAATTCGCTCAAGACTTAAATGCTTACCATTCAATTGATGCTGAAGCTGAATTGACTTCAATGTTGTCTGAGTATGTATCAATGGAAATTGATCTAGAAATCTTAGATATGTTGATTTCTGCAGCTCCAACTACTGAGTATTGGTCAGCATTAAATAACAACTTCTGGAACGGATCTGGATTTACACAATCAGGTGCTGGTGCAGCTACTGCAGTTGGTGATGGATACTATAACACTCAAGGTGGATGGTTCCAAACATTAGGTACTAAACTTCAAAAAGTATCTAATAAAATTCACCAAAAAACTTTAAGAGGTGGTGCTAACTTCCTTGTAACATCTCCTGCAGTTGCAACTATTCTTGAGTCTATCCCAGGATTTGCTGCTGATACAGATGGTAACAAAATGGAATTTGCAGCTGGTGTACAAAAAATTGGTGCAATCAATAACCGTTACACAGTTTACAAAAACCCTTACATGCAAGAGAATGTAATCTTGATGGGCTTCAGAGGTTCTCAGTTCCTTGAAACTGGTGCTGTATTTAGTCCATACATTCCACTTATCATGACTCCATTGGTATATGATCCAGTTAACTTCACTCCACGTAAAGGTGTTATGACACGTTACGCGAAGAAAGTAGTTCGTTCTGAATTCTACGGAAAAGTATACGTACACGGATTGAATACACTTTAATCTTTGTAAAAGTTAGGTAAAAGAAAAGGGTAGTCGAAAGGCTACCCTTTCTTACTGTTTTGATATTTATAATAAAGAAATAAGATTATATATGGCAGTAGAAAGACATAAGTATTCAATGCAGGCGATTATTCGTTATGATGGCCGACTTGTAGACGTATTGGACCGTATCCGAGCTGTACGTTTAGTATTAATGGTACATATAGAAAAGGATTTAGGACCAGATAAAGAATTAGTTACAATTAAAGTAATGACCCCATATCCGGCTAGAAAAACATATGAAGCTATCAGACAAATGTGTTTAGGTAAAATTGAAACATTAAAGGATATGTCTTTACAAGAATCAACACTTACAAAATTATTTTAACAAGTTATTATTATGGCAGCATTATCAAACAAGGAAAAAACTCCTCCAAAAAACGACATTAAGTTTTCAATAACATTGTCAGAAGAACAAAAAGCCGCAAAATCAAAAATATTAGAAACGCCATTTAATTTTATTATTGGTAAAGCTGGTTCTGGTAAAACATTGCTAGCAGTACAAATTGCATTGGATATGTTCTTTAAACGCAGAATAGATAAAATTATCATAACTCGTCCAACTGTGTCAAATGAAGATAATGGATTTTTGCCAGGAACATTAGCAGAAAAAATGGATCCGTGGTTAGTTCCGATTCGAAGCAATATGCGTAAAGTATATAACAAACCAGAGTTATTAGATAAAATGGAAAAGGAAGAAAATATAGAATTGGTTTCTTTAGCACACTTCCGCGGACGTACATTTGATAATGCAGTTTGTATAGTAGATGAATTTCAAAACTTGACTAAACAACAGTTGCAAATGGTATTGTCTCGTTTAGGTAAAGATAGTATTATGATATTAACAGGCGATAGATATCAAATAGATTTAAAATTTAATAATGATTCGGCAGTTCATGAAGTACCTAAAATTAAACCATCTCGTTTTGTAAATGAAATTATTTTAACAGATAATCATCGTCATGAAGCGTTAGAGGAGATTTTAAACTTGCTAAATGAAAAGTATTGATATTTATATGTAAAAAGGGAATATAATGGATTACAGCGAAAATAGACCAATCTGGCCAGGCAGTTCATCATTTACTGTTGGGTCTACACCATTTGGATTTTTCGATGCAGATCCAATATTCCAACAACAAGCAGATAGTTTTGCAAAATTTGCAGCACAACATGTTGGATATCCAATCATGGATGTAGAATTAATTGATATTAATTTTTATACAGCATTGGAAGCAGCTACAGTTGAATACTCAAATCAAATTAATCAAGTTAATATTGTAAATAACCTATTAAATACATTAGGTGTACAAACAGGTTCTGCATTTTTAAATGGAGGTAGTTTTACTGGTAAAACTGTTGGTACATCATTAAATTATATTACAAAATTATCTAAAGCGTACGGTACAGAAGCAGATAGCGGTGGAAATGTAAAATGGCGTAAAGCTGTTATTAACATACAACCCGGACAACAAACTTATAGTATACGAGAAGCAGTTTCAGCATCATTAGCTGCTGAATCGGCATCATTATCAACTACTAGTTCAGTTGAAATTCGCAGAGTATTACATAACACACCGCCAGCTATTGTTAGATATTTTGATCCATTCGTAGGAACAGGATTGGGTTCTCAGCAATTATTAGATTCATTTAACTTTGGTGGATTCTCCCCATCTATTAGTTTCATGATGATGCCAGTTCATGCAGATTTATTAAGATTGCAAGCAATTGAATTTAATGATCAAATTCGTAAGTCTCATTATACTTTTGAAATACACGGGGATGATATTAAATTTTGGCCTGTGCCGACATCCGGTACCGGTTCTTCGGCATCTTCATTATTTTATAGCAAAGTATGGATCGAATATTTATTCGAAGAAGAAAAAGATCAACAAGCATTTTTATTTGGTAATACCGCACTTATAAACGGTGTTGTAAGTGACGCATCAAATATACCATATACATATCAAACATATAGTACAATTAATGATATGGGTAGAGCTTGGATATTTAAATACGGTGTTGCACTAGTTAAAGAAATGTTAGGATACGTTCGTGGTAAATATTCATCAGTACCGATTCCAAATGCTGAAGTAACACTTAACGGATCTGATTTAGTATCACAAGGACAATCTGAAAAAGAAGCATTAATAACGCAGCTTCGAGAATTTTTAGATAAATTAACTAAAGAACAAATGTTAACGCGTCAAAATGCAGAAGCAACACAGATGAATGAGTTGTTAGCAAAGGTTCCGCTTAAAATTTATGTTGGATAAGGAGGATGAATGGCACTATTTGGCGGGATGCGAGATGCAAAATTTTTAGCATCAATTAACAGAGAATTACTAAACGCAATTATAGATACTGAAATAGAATTTTTTAAACTGCATATAGAAACTAGTAATTCAAATATATACGGCGAGTCTGAAAATAAATCATACTATGATTCTATATTAATTCCTTGTTTAATCACTAAAGAAGGAAAAACTGCAAATATGGATGATTATGGTCATTCATATACAAGAACAGCTCAGTTTGGAGTGTCGCGAGATATATTAGAACGTGCAGATTTTTATCCAGAAGTTGGTGACATAATATTTTGGGATAATGAATATTATGAAGTTGATAACGTAGATGCAAATCAGTATTTTGCAGGAAAAAATCCAGAAACATGGCCAAACGGTGCAAATCATGGTTATAGTGTTTCTATCATGATAGATACTCACGCAACAAGACAAACGCCACAAGGTATTAAAAATTTAAGACGCGGTGGTGATAATAAATTTGGATACAAACAATAATGCCTAGATATAACAAACAAAATATCGACCGGAAAAGTAATAAACCTAACCCGCCTACAACTGAAGGGTTAACTCCTGATTTGTTATTGAATAGAGCTGCACAAACACGCAGAGATGATGATATAATACGCAATGAAAAACGTACTTTATATGACATCGATTATGCAATTAAATGGTATATTGACAACGAAATTCAACCACAAATAACAGATAAAGATGTTTTAATACCAGTTCCTACTATATTTTCTAACGGTGAAAAATGGGACAATGTACGTAGATTAGGATATTTACGTGATGAAAAAGGTATGTTACAGTCTCCATTAATCTTATTAAAGCGTAATAGTGCCGTAGAACGAGATAATTTACGTACATTGGATGTTAATCGTATTCCTAGTAGCAACTTGTTAACACATAAACAAAAATATAATGCTAGAAATCGTTATGAAGATGAACTATTTCCAATACCAACAAATCAACCAGCATCATCTGAAAAGATATATGTTATAGATGTTCCTAAATATGTAACTGTTGAATATGATATGATGATTTGGTGTGATTTTACTTCACAACTAAATGATGTTATTGATCAAATATTACCATATGGTAGATATTTATGGGGCAATGATGGAAATCGATTCACTACTAGTATCGGCAGTATAACATTTGAAACAGTGAATACCGTTGGGGAAGACCGATTGGTTCGGGCAAGTGTACCATTAACTGTATTAGGAACATTGTTATCAGAACAAGAATCCCGAGTATCTACATTGAAAAAAATGTATTCTGTAAAAAAAGTAGTATTCGATTACACAGTAACAGATGAATTATTGTTTACTACTACAAAAGTACCTCAAGAAATTCTACAAATGGGTGGTGGTACTATAGTTACCGGCGGAGGTAATCAAGTACAGATAACAAACAACATATTTTCATATTTAGTTGCAACTCGAGATGAAACTGCTACATATTCAAATTCAACAACAGTTACAGTATCTGCACAAGCAGCATTAAACCCAGTTACATTTACCGCAGCAACAAAAAATGAATTTGATGTATATATAAATGGTCAATATATTGATAAAGTATGTTATACCTGGACACCTAGTGATACTGGTACACAGACAATGATATTTGATACATCAACATTAGGATATTCTATAGACAGCAATGATACGGTAATAGTAAATGGGAGATGGGCATAATGAGACAGTTTAAACCCGGACAATTACGCCCTGGCTTATTGTATGATATTACCTCATCATATGCATTAACCGCATCATATGCACTTAATCAACAAGAATCATATAGAATTGTGTCAGGTAGTATAACAGCACAAGTAGATACTTCAAACAATATATTTTTAATTAAAAATGCAGGTACTAATGTATTAACTGTATCACAAAGTGGAGTAGTTGTATTAGCAACACAATCTGCAGAACTAACAGACACAGCACCGGTAGGTGGTATATATTTTACATCATCTTCATTTTTTGTAGGACTAGAATAATTAGATATATATTTATATAAAAAAGGATAATTTAAATGGCAACATGGAAAAAGGTCATTGTCTCGGGCAGTAACGCAAATCTAACGGCATTACAAGTAGACAACTTAACATCCGGTCAAGTAGTAATTGGAGGCGGGGCTAGTAACCTTTCTACAACGGCTATTAATGGTACTGGAAATATTGTAGCAACAACGGGCGCATCTGGACTATCACATTCTGGTAGTTTTTCCGGATCATTTCAAGGCGATGGTTCTCAGTTAACAGGTATAACTGCGGGTAGTTTAACTAATACACTTACATTTGGTGAAGGTTTAGGTGGAGCTGTTTCATTTAATGGATCTGCAGCTGTTACATTAACGGTATCGGGCGCAGCTGATTTAACAAGCAATACAATTGTAAAATGGGATGATACTGATGGTAAATTCCAACCAACTAGTTTAGCAGACAATGGTACTGTTGTTTCTGGTGCATCATCTATTCAGTTAACAGGAGCAAATTCATCATTAACAGGATCATTTACTGGTTCATTCACCGGAGATGGATCGCAATTAACCGGTATTGCAACTACACTGACTATTGATGCAGACGCCGGCGGTCCTAGCACAGTAGCATTAGCAACACAAACATTAGATATTCAAGGTACTGCTAATGAAATCGAAACATCGGTATCCGGCCAGACTATTACAATTGGATTACCTAACGATGTAACAATTGGTAATAATTTAACCGTTACTGGCGATTTATTTGTTAATGGTACTGCTACATATATTAATACACAAGATTTATATGTAGAAGATAAATTTATACTATTAGCATCTGGTTCAGCTGGTACAACAGATGGTGGTATTGTTATTGACAGAGGTTCTGAAGCCGCGGGAAATATTGCGTTCGGATTTGATTCAGCCACAGGTCGTTGGGGATTCCAAGATGGATTAATTGATACATCCAATGCATTAGATCCAACTGCAGCATCTGGTGTAAGCGGTTCATTTATGTCATATGTATTCACAGAAGCATCACATGGTGCAACAAAACCAACTACCGGTGAGTTTGCTAAAGAAGGTGCAATTTATACAAATACAGACGGCACGGTTTGGATTTATGCATAAAATTTTATATATTTAGATTAAAGAGTTATAATGGGTATTATAGATAAAAAACCAAATTCCTCTCCCGGTAACTCTGGGGAGGAATTTACTTTAGATAAAATAGAAATTGAATATTTATTGGATTTGATTAAAAATTCATCATTTCCAGGAACACATTTAGAAATGTTATATACAGTAGTATATAAATTACAACAACAATATTTATCAAAAAAATAATAAGTTATGTTAACACTTCAAGATTTAGGGGTATTGCGACAAGCATTAGATACAGTTACAATTACTGGTAAAGATGCAAAATATATTGCTGAATTACAAACAAAATTAGAACAAGAAATTCTTAAAGTATCTAATAATAACACTCCGGTTTTAGACAAAGTACAACCTTCAAAAAAATAATGTTATTTTCCTAGTTTTATATTTATTATAAAATATATTGTTGGCCGCAAGGAAGTAGGCACACACACGGCATAAGTGTATGTATCTAACCACAATATGAAAAGGAAATAATATGCCAAATTGGAAAAAGGTCTTAACCTCCGGATCTGCCGGAGAACTTGCATCTTTATATGCGCCGAGTATAACAGGTTCTCTATTAGGAACTGCATCTTATGCAACTCAAGCACTATCGAGTTCATATGCTTTAAACGGTGGTGTAACACAATTATTAGCAGGACCTAACATAACTCTTTCCCCAACAACGGGTAAAGGACAAGTAACTATTTCTGCTACTGCTGGAGGGCCTTCCTATAATACAGCAACCGGGTCTTATGGATCTTTTTATGACACAACTACACAAACAAATCCTGTAGGTAATATTCCACGTTTAATGTCTTTCAACACAACAGACATTACAAACGGAGTATCCATATCAGGATCAACATCTCCATACAACACATATATTAAAACAGAAAACCCAGGTGTATATAATATCCAGTTTTCAGCTCAAATAGATAAAACAGACGCTGGAACTGATGAAATAGTAATTTGGCTTAGTAAAAATGGTATCGATTTAGCAGATACTGCTACTACAATCACATTAAGTGGTAACAACGATAAACAAGTAGCAGCTTGGAACTGGTTCGTAAACTCAGCAGCTAATGACTATTACCAAATAATATGGTATTCAGCAGATACCGATTTAAGACTCTTAGCTGAAACCGCAGGTGGTGGACACCCAGGCATTCCTTCAGTAATATTAACTGTAAATAGAGTAGATCAATTTTTATCAAATACCGGATCATTTAGTGGATCATTTACGGGCCAATTAATTGGTACAGCATCTTGGGCAACAAATGCAATAACTGCAAGTTATGTTTTAAATGCAGTATCATCTAGTTTTGCTAGTACTGCGAGTTATGTTAATTCATTAAACCAAGACGTAATAATTACCGGGTCTTTAATAGTATCAGCATCAGGAACAACCAATGATTTATTAATCGGTTCAAACAAATTATTTGTATCCTCCTCCGGTGATGTCGGTATTGGGATTACATCATCACTTAATGCAAAATTACATGTTAATAATACTGGTGCCGGTAATTCATTCCTAGTAGAAGATGACACAAATCCGGATTCAACACCATTTGTTATTGGATCTACAGGTAATGTTAGTATAGGTACTGGAAGTGTTGGTACCTATAAATTAGATGTTGTTGACGTTGATCCACAATTAAGAGTTTACGGAACTTCAAACAATAGAGCGTTTAGGTTATATCCTACTAACGGTGCTATTGAAGCGGATAATACAAGTTTTTATTTAAATAGGGTATCAACAACTAATATATTATTAGGTGCCGGTGGTGGTAATACGGGAGTAGGCTCAGTTCAATCACCTGCATATAAACTTCATGTTTCCTCTTCTGGAACAACCGCTCTAGGAGTAGATGTTCCTGATGGGAACACCGTTTCATTATCATTACGCAGAAGAGATAATGATAGTGCATGGTTATTTAATTTAGCAGGAAACGATTTAAGAATATATAATAGTAGCGGAAGTGGTACGGGAAATGATATTTTATTTGGGGTTGATTCTAGTGGTAATAGCGTAGCAAATAATGTTGGTATTGGAAAAACTGCACCAAACGCTAAATTAGATGTTTCTGGTTCTACTATTATATCTGGATCATTAACTACTACATCATCTGTATTTTTTAAAAATTTACCTAATACATCAACAAGTAATACTGTATATTATAATACAACTACCGGTGAATTAACATATGCAACCGCCGGCGCAGGATCATCTGATTTTCCATATACCGGTTCTGCCATTATATCAGGATCATTAATAGTAACCGGATCAGTTAATGTAACCCAAAATATAACAGGCTCACGAATGTATTTGTCTGGGTCTATTGGAACAGTATCTGGCTCAACATTAATATTATATGGGTCCGGCTCTACAAATCCAATATTCACAGTACAAGGATCACAAGGTGAATTATTTTCCGTAACAGATAACTTATCAGGATCATTATTCTCAGTTAATGATATTTCCGGATTACCAGTATTAGAGGCATTCTCAGATAATACAGTATTACTAGGTAGTTACCAAGATCCGATGTTAATTACAACTACAAAGCTAGTAACTACAGCATCAGGAGCCTTCAATATATATAGTTTACCTACAGCATCATATGATACAGCATTCTATGAATATTCGATCAGATCTGGTTCAAATGCACGTGCTGGTTCGATTATGGCTATTCAATCAGGATCATCGGTAAATTTCACTGAAACTACAACAACTGATTTTGGATCTACTGCAGGATTTGCATTTACCGTTTTAATATCCGGTGCTAGTATGATATTAACAGGATCAGCAACAACATCGGGTTGGACAATAAAAACAATAGTAAAAGGTTTATAATATGGCGTTTAATTGTAGTCCTAAAATAGTTACAGACGGATTAGTTTTGTATTTAGATGCTGCTAACTCTAAGAGTTATGTATCTGGTTCTACAACTTGGAATGATATTTCACGTGGTGGAAATAATGGAACATTAGTAAACGGACCAACTTACAGCAGTGCAAATGGTGGTTCAATTGTGTTTGATGGAGTGAATGAATATGTGAATAGCAACTATAAACCAGTATTAGTATCTGGTAATAGCTACTCTCACTCAGTATGGTTTAGAACAACATCTGCAACTGTAGGCGATGGGGGAAGTAATAGAATGATAGGAGCTCGAGACAATACAAAAACCGGTTCCCCACTTATTGAAGCCGCTGTAAATCTATTTAATAATAATACCTTAGCATTTCTAGCTAGAGGTGCAAATGGAACAAGACGAGATTTAGAAGTTACTAATATATCTGTTAATGATGGCGTTTGGAGACATTTTCATTGCCAAATACTGTCTAATGGTTATACTCAAATTTATCTGAATGGTATATTAGTGGGACAGAATACGTTAGGCGTAGATACTAATATAAATTTATCAGGCCAGCCTTTAGTAATAGGTGCTAGAAGTTTAGAAGGTAATATTAGTGCTTGGCTTAATGGAAATATTGCCAATGCTCAAATCTACAACAGAGCACTCTCAGCAACAGAAGTCCTCCAAAACTACAACGCAACTAAAACGAGATTTGAATTATGATAGAAAATTATACAGATAGACAATTCATGATATTTTCAATGTCAGAATTACCACTTATTGATTTTTCACAAGTATTAGAAACATCCATAGATACAATTAGGATTTCGGTAGATGGTACTAAAACATTTGTTAAATGGGAAGGAGATATTCCTAATTGTATATTATCTCTAACAACGTCCGAAGGTCCTTATACATATGGAGAAATATTAACTATTTTAACAGGACCTGAATGGTCACCGAATGATATAATATGAGTACAGTAAGCAACTGGCGCGGTCCTAATTACGTAAATGATCAACTGGTGTTATATGTTAGCGCCGGATCTCCTAATTCATATTATAATCGACCAACCGATCCTACCACGTGGAAAGATATATCTCGTAATACAAATAATGGTACGTTATATAATACACCTACATACGATTCTGCAAATGGTGGGGTATTGATATTTGATGGAACAAATGAATATACTGATTTTGGTACAGTTTTACCAATTAACGGATCATCTACAGTATCTATTTCGATGTGGATATATGTAACAACGAATACACTTAAATTAATCTTTAGTAGATATAACACATCAGCTGTAACGCGTTTAGCAGATTATGTAGGTCTAGTAAATGGTACTACGGGAATGGCCCCTAGAATGTATATTGGTACTACGACAAATTACACATTTTGGACAGCTACTTCGGAAGCTGTTAGTTTAAACACTTGGACTAATTTAACATTCACAATGAACGGTGCATCGACTGATGTTAAATGTTACGTTAATGGAGTTAATATTGCTGTAACTAGTACAACTGCTGGCTCATCGCCTTCCGGATTTGATACTGAAAAATTAGATCGCCGTTGGAAAATAGCATCAGCAATAGGTGCAGGCGGAACTCCATCATATTATGGTTTAAAAATGGGGGACTTGCTTATTTATAATAAAACATTAACAGCTGCTGAAGTTCTACAAAATTATAATGCTTCTAAAACTCGTTTTGGGTATTAAATAATATCTATACATATTTATATATAAATAACCAAGTTACTGGATAGGGAAAGTAATAAATGGCAAATGAATTCATAATAAAGAACGGTTTCCGGTCACAAGGAAACTCTGAAATAACCGGATCAATTGATGTTAGTGGTTCTGTTATATTTGCAGCAATACCTAATAATACAACGACTGATGTATTATATTATGATGTTGCAACAGGAACGGTTTCACATGGTACTGCGCCAAGCGGCCCTGGCGGATCTACTGACACTGGTTCATTGTTAAAAACAGCTTCATTTTCAGATCCAAACATAGTATTTACAAAAGGGGATAGTAGTACATTTAATGTAGATATATCTGGATTAAATGCACCTATAGCGCTATATGCAACATTAACATCGAGTATATTGTCAGGGACTACCGTTATATTACCAGGGGCATTAACATATTTCAGTTCATCTGCATATGAATATCTAGAAGTGCACGTTAACGGTATACAAATGCGGTATGACATTGATTTTATCCCGATTACAACAGCATCAGTACAATTTAATATAACGATCCCATCCGGATCCGAACTAATTTATAAGAGTTATAAAAGGCCTTAAAACATGGAAACACCTATATTACAAAAACGATTATTAGAATTATTACCTAGTAACATTCAACTATTATACGGTATAATAAAATCTGGCGGTGCTACGGTTCAGGATGATACTGTTACTATTTCAGCACCATATCAATTTGTTAAATCTGAACTAGAACAACAACGAGATACTGTACGGGAATATCAAGAACAGTATCTTCGCGAAATACAACAACAAGATCCGAATGCTAATATTCCAGCAAATGAAACTGCAATGTTTTTGGATATTATTAAAATATATGAAGTGGTATTACAACAACTAGGATAATTTATGGCTATAATAACAGCAAAAACCGGTTCAGCTACTCCATTAAACGTATTAGATCCAAATACATGGGTAGGAGGTGTAGTACCTGGCCCTGCAGACATAGCAGTATTTCCACACCATCCATATACGCAACAGTTTTATTTTCCAGATGCTGCGTCATCATTAGTAACACCATATGCGAATTATATATTTCCATGGTCATCGTCATTAGATGGTAGAGTTAGAATACGTTTATATGGTAATACTGGGTTTTCTGCAACATCTGGTAGTTTTTTATTTAAAACAAATGCTGCATTTAAAAATTATATTAAAGTTGATTATAACTACATGACTGGTACTACTACTAATACATTCTTACATAGTTGTAGTATCGATCGTTCGTATAGCAATACTACATGTTCGGTAGTACCTGGTGATAATTGGATTATATCTGGTAGTTATGAGTTTGATGATAATTATGCATTAGGATATATGGCAACGGGTAATAACCAATTAATTCCATTTACGGGATCGTCGCCAGCTTCGGGAGCTATGCAAGGACCGTTAATGTATGAATTAACAGGATCCCAACAATGGACGGTTGGTACCGTACGTATGGGCGATCATAATCAGTTTATATTAAAAAATACATCAAAATTAATATTAGCAACTGGGTCAACTCCGTCTGTAGATTTCTTTACAAACGGTGCTAATTTCAGTACATTGATAGTACAAGATTCTGCGACAATTGAAGTTAGTAGCAGTTTAAGAAACAACGTACAAGGTCAATTAAACACCGGAATATATTTAAATAGTACCGGAGGTAATTTTGTATTATTATCCGGATCTGCAAACTATTCAGCATCATTTACTACTACTAGTAGCGTTGCTGGTGATAATTACATAGAAGTGCAAAATGCAAATGCATTCGATGTTGGTGATTGGATAACTATTCAACAAGATACTAACATAGTAGGTATTATGAATTTATCCGGATCTACGACTTCTAGTTTCCCATCTACCGGTAATATATTAAACCCAATTGGTTCATATTATTCTAAACCATTAACATGGTTAGATGCTATAACAACAGGTACACCAGAAACAGATGAAGTTGTACGTATAGAAAAAATTAGTGGCAGTAAACTTTATGTTTCAAAAAGATTAGGATATCAAGGATATATACATCAAAATTTAGGTACATTTACATACAAACAGTTTGCCGAAACATTTAAAAAACCGGTACAATACTTCTCTGGATCTAGGCGTGTATTATTAGCAGAAACAAACCATCATGCCTTTAAAACAGGTGATTGGGTTGCAACAAATGAGGGGGTATATCGGGTATTAGAAACAAATACATATTTAAGTCAATCTAGATTCGTAGACTTCACAAAACCAGAAACTCAAGCAGTACAAGAATTTTGTAAATCTCCATATGCATTTTCTGGATCTGGTTATTCTGGAGCAACGACAACACCAACATATGCAGATTCATATTTTTCATATAATTTCATGACTACCGGTTCTAGAAATGGAAAATACTCATTTTATCTAAATAGCGCTAGTTTATCAAATAACTCAACAGCTGCTAACTATTTAACAGCAACATACGGTATGCGTGGCAATTTCTTTATATCAGGTAGCTGGTTTAAAGAAGGAGAAATTGAGTTATCTGGCAGTTTAATACAAGATTTTACAAAATATAGCGGAAGTTTATATGAGTCAATAGGCTTAGTATGGCCAGTAAAACCATCACAACGTGAAGATTATAATTTACACACAGTATCATATGGAGATGTATATTATCCTAAAGAAAACAATGCATTTGGAGTTCGTGGAGATGGTGTAATATATTTTAATGTGGATGGAGCTGTCGACATTAACCGAGATGGTTTAATATATGTAAGTGGTAGTAATAAACGAGATTTTTATAATGATAATGACTTTTTTACGAACTTACCAACATCATCATTTACATCTATTGGATCGGAAGTTAATTTAAAAGTACGGGTACAAGATAATTATACTGAATTATTAGCAAATGGAGTTAGTTTAGGAAAATGGTCATCTATTAATGATGCTGGTGGTATTTCTGTACAGATGCGTCGATATGCATCATTATTTTCAGTTTCTATTAAAAATTTATATGATTTAATCATATTAGATACAGAAGATGAAATTGCGCCATTACAAGATATACGAGAAGCTGGTTTAGAAGAATCACATTTTGCTAATAAAACAGTTAAATGGTGGGCTACTGAAGTAGAAGATGAAATGGGTCATCGAAATTTAGTATGGGACTATTGGAGAACAAAAGGACAAACCGGAATAATGCCGTACTTGCATAGTTTTACTTATGCACATAATAATATCAATACTTGTCAAGGTTATCTAACTGCATATCAAGGTAGTAGATTTTTAAATTTTAGCCCAACATATAATTATGGATTTACTCAACCAGTAAACATGACAGCTAGTGTTGCTGGTTTAAATTATTTAACAATTGATATGGGTACGCCTGTTACATTTGATACAATTGGTATTAGTCCAGCAGTAGGAGGCGGTTATACAGGTATAGAATCTGGATATCCGTCTAATGCCATAGGTTGGGCTAACATAATGCGAAACATTAAATTTGAAGTTTCTGATACGCCAGATTCGTGGCAAGAAGTTTATGCAACACAAGATGATTTGAGAATTAGTGCCGGGTCAGGCGCTATTCGATATTATACATTCCCAAGCGGCAGCGTAACTAAACGATTTATACGTTATCATAATGCGGCGGGTAATCGATCATCAGAATATACCGGTTTAAGTTTGTTTGGGGTATATAATTTTCAATCAGCATCTGGATATACACCTAGCACTCAAAATCAAGTAAAACTTCGAAGTGTTAAAAATATTCGAGTAGGCGATTCTATAATGTTTTGGAGTAAACAGTATGGTAATTCTGTGCGCGGAGTCACACAAGGTACAGACAACGGAGCTAACTTCAATCAGTTAAATACTAATTTATCCCAAGGCGCTACATTTGTAAACAATTTATTAACGGGATCAAATACACCTACCGATGGATATAAACGTAGTTATGATATTATATCAATATCCGGTAGTGTTGTAACGCTAGATCGGCCGGTAGCAAATGAATACATCGGTCCGGGTACTATTGTAATGAAAACAAACCGCGGTACTGTTTCTTTAAAGAAAAATGCATTTAATGACCGATGCGGTATATACGTAGCAAATAACTGGAATCATATAAAGGTACAAAATGCATTAGTTGAAGGATTGATATATAACATAACCGCAACGAACCAAGCATCATCTCCACAATACTTAATGAAAATTGAAGACGTTGGGATAGATTGGGGACAAGATTTATCTTGTATTACCGCACAAATGGGAGTGTTTAAAAACTTAGTTTTAGCCGGCGGAATAACTACTTCATATAGATATCAACAATATCTAAATTCGCCATTCGTTGCATTTAATACATTCCAACGATTGGCATACAATACCAGTTTAGTATTCACCCCAGCAAATTATACTGTTTATAATCATAATATATTTTCTCATTTAAATGATGGCATACAATATGATTTAAACGTAAATGCACTATATCCGCAATGGATACGTAGAAAAACATATATAAAACATAATTTCTTTGATAATTACCGTAGTACTAATCAATTTTTTGAAAACTTAGGTGAAGAAGGTATACTGAAAAATATTGAATATAGTAACAATGTTGCATTATCTGTATCTCATAATTATGGACCTCGATATACGTCATGGACTGCATTTATACCTAGCGCTAACCAACGAGTAAAAACAGCATATGATATGCAGCATTGGGCGCCCAATTCCTTAGTACCAATTGGTAACTCGGGTCGATCTGCATATTTAGCAACAACCGGCGAGACATTAACCCATGGTGTATTAATACGAAATGCCCCGGCTCTAGCAGGAAAAGATTATATATTATTAGGGGCAATTTCAACCACAGCATACACTATGATACGCAAAGATGCGGATTGGTACAACGTATTATATTGCGGTACTGATAAAACATATATAGCCCATGCATATGCACAAACAACTGATTTAGGATGTATATTCAATGTTAATGAACAAAGTGATGTTACATTTGATTTATCATTTGCATATAAATTTTCACCATATATAAAATATACATATGACCCAAACCGGTCATTATATCATGGTGTGGATTTTTATACTCCAAAAATTTTATTAATAGATAACAATGATTTCCGGGTAATTGATAGTGATAATACAAATTTAAAATCATTAACTGCTACAAATATTTCATACAATAAAACTTTTAATTTATCACCTGGTATATATAGTTTGATATTTGCATGGAATACGCCATATACATCTCAAATAGGAAATGTTGCATTTTCATATAAAAACATGAAATTTTCTATATTAACAGATAATGTTAACAATGTAACAGTAACAAAAAATACATGGGATATACATCGACTATTGGAAAATGAAAATTTAAACCAAATTGAATATTTAAGACCAACGAATATAGGTGCTCCAACGGTAGCTCGTGTTGTAAATAACGTTGCAACTACGACTAAATTTAATAATGTGAGGATATAATATGAAGTTCAAAGTAATAAATGCAGAACCATTACAATTTCATAATGAATATGGAGACTTAACTGGTACTATTTTAATATCATCATCCGGTGATATGATTTTACGTCCAGAGTCTGGATCGAGCAATGCTATTATAATCGGAGATCAGACTACCACCGGCACTGTAGAATTTGGTACCGTTGCAGCACCAGTTACATTGGATTTATTAGGTGGCGGTACTATTACTAGTAATGGTAATACATTGTATGTGGGTGCAACTGGTGATACTGTTATAATTAACAATCCTCAACTAAACAATGCAATGTTTACCTCATCGCTTAATGTAACCGGATCTATACTTGTAACAGGTGTAGTAACTGCTAGTTATTTTATTGGAGACTTTAGTGGGGATGGTAGCGATTTATTCAATGTAACGGCATCCTATCTCAATCCATTAGCACAGACAGTCCAATTAAATGGTGCTTTAATAATAACAGGATCTACAACAATATCTGGATCTATTACAGGATCGTCTGGTAACAACGTAACATCGGATGCGCTGATGCAGGCTACATTGTTATATTTATCTAACAATTTTTAATCAAAATATTTATAATAAATAAAGAACACATATGGCAACAAGTTTAACATTTACAGGAGCTTTATTAGCATCATCATCATTTCTAGTAAGTTCATCACAATTAACACCGGTAGTTATCGCACAAGGCGGTACTGCAGGAAGTAGAATTTATAGTATAGCAGTTCAAACTAATTCAACCACCGCAGCTAACCATGTATTAGGACTTTCTAGTTCAGCTGGTATCGCTCGTTTAGGTACATTAGCAGTAACAGCTAACTCAGGATATACAGCAGGTACTGCTATTTTCGATTATTTCGGTAATGCATTATATGCAGGTGTATTTCAAAAACAAAAAGATGCAAATGGTGTACCATATTACAATTTACCACCAAATACATTCTTAACCATGCAAACATCGGCATCAGTGTTTTTATCATCTGGTACTACATCTAGTATTTTCGTTAACGGCGAATTCTATTAAACATGGCAAGATCAGGTTTTGAACGTGGTTTAAACCAAGCCAGATTACAAGGAGTAAAAACCGGTTTAGGAATGGCTGGTTATCGCACTGGATATGCCGGCGGAGTTACCGATGGAACGGCTAACAAGGATAAAACACAAGATCCGGTGTTATTAGCATCTGCTCGTAACGATTGTCCATTCTTTTATTGGAATGCTGATAACATGACATTGTCTGGTACAAACGTAACCGCAGTAACCAATTTATTAAAAACATTCAATCCATTAACACAATCTACTATTTCATCATTCACAGTAAAAAGTGATCCATTATATGTTGCTCGAGCA
>Ga0172373_10003455_pt1 | contig 23118 bp, 17 predicted proteins | sample Lak10m_2_FD_114546 | JGI IMG/M metagenome (GOLD analysis project Ga0172373, IMG submission 114546) | Freshwater microbial communities from Kabuno Bay, South-Kivu, Congo - kab_092012_10m | ecosystem: Environmental > Aquatic > Freshwater > Lake | place: Democratic Republic of the Congo...
GCCACCAGGGGCACCGCGTTCACCTTGTTGACCGCGTCGACGAGTTGCTTCTGCTGTTGCTCCTTTTCCTTCTGCTGGCCCGACTCGACCGCCGAGCAGAGGGGACAAGGGTGTTTCCCGTCGAACGTCTTCTCGAATGCCCCGGCAAAATCGCCTTGGTTGGAGTTCACCGCGAACATCCCCATCCACGCGACCGTCTGCAAGGCCAGCCAATGAACGCCAAGGAGGTGCACTCCGGCGAACAACGCAAGGCCTTTGGCGAGAGGAGACTTCACAGGATTCCATGGTCGAGCCGATTTCTTTGGAAGCAAGTGAAAACCGGAGCGCGGTGCCCGCGGTTTCAACCTGCCTGACTTTTTCCCACCGAAGCCCGAACCGAGGGACGGTGATGGGCGCACGGCATGATCCTAGGTATCGGTATCGTTTCCAAAAGGCTTGACCCTGCGGACACTTTGCCGATTGGTGGCGGATGCCCATCGCCGCAGCCGATTTTCCCAACGCCATCGCTGATCTCATCGAGACCGGGCGTGACTTCCATCGCCGCGGCTGGTCGCTCGGCACGAGCAGCAACTACAGCGTGGTCGTCGATAGCGATCCAGTAACGCTGTTGATGACTGGCAGCGGGCATGACAAAGGCCGCCTGACGACCGATCACTTCCTGCTGGTGGATGAAAACGCCGACCCCATTGGAGACACCGCTCTCAAACCCAGTGCCGAGGCCCTGCTGCACACGGCCTTGGCGAAGCACGGAGCGGGTTCCATCCTTCACACACACTCCATCGCCGCCACGGTGCTGGGAGATCTGTTCCTGCCGCAAGGGGCCCTTCGCCTCTCGGGATATGAGATGCTCAAAGGTCTTTCGGGGATCACCACACATGAGTCCGAAGCGGTAATCGAAATTTTCCCGAACACGCAGGAGATCGCTTCGCTCGCCGAGACCGTCGAAGGCCGACTCGCAGATGCCACCGACCCGTTGCGCCACGGATTTCTCCTCGCCGGACACGGTCTCTACACTTGGGGCCGGACGCTGGCCGAGGCGCGACGGCAAATCGAGGTGCTGGAGTTTCTTTTCGAAGTCGTCACGCAAAAGCGCTTGCTCACCGGAACCCTTTAAACCGAACTCCTCCCATGGCCATTCTCCGCGTTCCCTCAGAAAACCGCACCGTCGAGGACGCGGACTCGATCCGCAGCTTTCTCGCCGAACATGGCATCGCCTATGAGCAATGGCCCGTGGCCGGTCGCATCGACCGCGATGCCTCGCAGGAGGAGATCCTGGCCGCCTACGAACCGGAGGTGGCGGCCCTCATGGATCAGGGTGGCTACGTCACCGCCGACGTCGTCGATGTCACCCCCGACGTGCCGGGACTCCAAGAGATGCTCGACCGCTTCAACAAGGAACACCGCCATGCTGAAGACGAGGTCCGCTTCATCGTCAAGGGCAGTGGCATCTTCTACATTCACGCCGCGGAAGAAACGCCCGTCTTTTCCATCGAAGTGCATGAGGGGGATCTGATCAACGTTCCGGCGGGCGTGCGGCACTGGTTCGATCTCTGTGCGGAGCGCACCATCCGCGCCATCCGTCTTTTCAAAGAAAAAGCAGGGTGGACACCTCTCTACACCGGAGACGACATCGCCGGCCAATTCCAGCCACTCTGCTTTGGCCCGGGACACGTTGCTGAAAAGGGGGTCCGCATCGAGCAGGCTTTCCGCCGCGACTCATGATCGAGTTTCGCGGAAGCCTGATTCTGCTCGACATCGAGGGCACCGTGTCACCGATGGCCTTCGTGCACGACGTGATGTTTCCCTACGCCCGCGAGCGGGCCTTTGCCTGGCTTGAGGCCCACTGGGGACACGCGGCCATTTCCCGGCTGGCCCAAGATGCCGGAGCGAAGTCCTTCGCCGGCGCCCCGGAAGCCGGAGCCGCCTTGATCCGCCTCATGGAGGCCGACGCAAAGGTCGCGGGCCTGAAACAAATCCAGGGCCTCATCTGGGAGGAGGGCTTCCACTGCGGCGACCTTCGCAGCCCTCTCTTCGATGAGGTGTCGCCCGCGCTGAAACGTTGGAGAGAGCAAGGCCTGGAAATCCGCATCTACTCTTCGGGCAGCATCCACGCGCAGAGGCTGTTTTTTTCCAACACTGAGGAGGGCGACCTCACGCCGCATTTCTCCGGCTACTACGACACCACCACAGGCTCCAAGAAGGAAGCCGCAAGCTACCAAGCGATCGCCGCGGATTGCGGTCTCGCTCCGGAGGAGATCCTCTTCATCAGCGACCTGACGGTCGAACTGGACGCCGCCCGGAATGCGGGCATGCTCACGGTCTTGGCCGTGCGTCCCGGCAACCAGCCGCAGCCCCCGTCGCACCACCCCAGGATCACCACTTTTGGCGACATCACCTTTCCATGAAAATCCAAGGCCAGCCCCATCGCGCCATCGAAGCCGATCACTCCCGGCGCATCGCACGCATCCTGGATCAGACCTTGCTCCCGCACCGCGTCGATTGGCGGGCTCTCGCGACCGTGGAGGACGCGGCCGAGGCGATCCAGGTCATGCGCGTGCGGGGCGCACCGCTCATCGGAGCCACGGCGGCCTTCGGCCTGTTTTTCGCGCTGCGGGAAGACGCCTCGGACACCGCACTGCAGCGCTCCTACGCCATGCTCCACGCCACCCGACCGACGGCAGTGAATCTCCGCTGGGCCCTCGACCGCGTGAAACGAGTCGTGCAGCCCCTCAGCGTCGGACAAAGGGCGGAAGCGGCTTGGGAAGAGGCTCTCGCGATCTGCGAAGAGGATGTCCGAACCAACCACGCCATTGGAAAAAACGCCTTGGAGCTGTTCCGGGCCGCTCAGTCGAAAAAGGGCGATCCGTCGACGCCATTGAACGTGATGACCCACTGCAACGCCGGCTGGATCGCCTGCGTGGACTGGGGAACCGCCATCTCGCCGATCTATCAGGCGCACGATGCCGGGATGAACGTGCACGTGTGGGTGAGCGAGACGCGGCCTCGCGGCCAAGGCGCCTCGCTCACCGCCTGGGAGTTGCGGGAGCATGGCGTGCCACACACGCTCATCGTCGACAACAACGCGGGCCATCTTCTGCAGCGCGGCCTCGTCGACCTTGTCATCGTTGGTGCCGATCGCGTCACCGCACAAGGCGATGTCGCCAACAAAATCGGAACCTATCTCAAGGCGCTGGCCGCCAAAGCTCATCAGGTGCCGTTCTATGTCGCGCTGCCGGTGAGCACAATCGACTGGAGCATCACCGACGGTCTTCGCGACATCCCCATCGAACAACGAAGCGCCCGTGAAGTCACTCACCTGCCGGGACTCACCAGCGACGGCCGCCTCGAGGAGGTCCTCATCACCCCACCCGATACCGCGGCTAGAAACGACGGATTCGATGTCACCCCGGCCGATTTCGTGACCGCGCTCATCACCGAACTCGGCATCGTAGAGGCAAACGCAACCTCCCTGGCCAGACTGCGCGGGTGAATCGACCAGGCACGACCGAGCGCTCTATCAGCGATTTTCGAGGCGGGATGGCCCCGGCTGAATTGTTTTTCCGGGGTTCACGCCCTGCTCATGGCCCGCCCACCCGAAAGGGAACACGGTCAGGTGGGTCAGGTGATCAAGAATCGAAGGGATCCGACAGAGGATCTGCCTCCGGTTCCTCGACAGAACCTGGAGAGCTCGTTTCAAAGCCCTTGAGAATTCCGGCGAAAGGACGACCGTTCTCGATACATTCCAAATCGAGGGCGATCTGGCCCTTCAGATGACGGCAAGCGGGAGCGAACGAAGACTGAATTGATTCAACGGCAGTGAGCCATTCGCTATGTTCGTGAAGGAAGCGTTGGAGATCAAATTTCATCAGAGACGACAGCGGTAGTTTCAGAAACGGCAAGTGTAACAGTTCGTCAAACAAAAATTCCTAATTTCTCGGTCGACTTTGTGTCTCTACCGGACAGATTCGGCCCCGGTGCCGCCCCTCTAGGCACCCTTTGCCAAGCTTTTCGTGACGTCCTCGTCACATTCTCCCGCCTTGATTCCACGGGGAAAAGGGGCGGCAAACCCCGCGGGAGCCGATCCTCGGCTGAGAACCTTTTCGTTTCCGCTTCCCGGTCCAACGCGGATCGAGGAGAAAGCCCCGTCCCAGTTAATCGCCACCCGATCCTTGCGCAATACCCCAAGTCGGTTAGCGTAGCGCCGAGATGAAGACCGAACGAGTAGCAAATCTCTTGAATGACTGGCTTTCCAACTCCCGCTACCAGCAAACGGCGCTGGCGCGGAAGTCGGGCCTTAGTCAGTTGAGCTTCCTCCGAAACGGCCTCCGGGGGATGACGCGAGACGCGCTCGAGGGACTCCTCCCGGCTCTCCGGGAGGAAGATAGGCCCGTCCTTCTGAAGCAGTGGATTCTCGACGTGCTCCCGGATTCTTACCGGGATCGCGTCTCTTTTAAGATCGACGAGGGAAAAGCGAAGTCCAACGAGCCGGTCAGCGGCTTTACCAGCCTCGAGGAAGCCTTTTCGATCTTGCGCCTCCACGCCCCCAAAAATCGGGAACTCACCCGCGTCCTCGTGAACCTCGCCACGCTTCTGCGCGACAGTCGCCGCCGGAAATAGCTCCGGTAGGCTCGGTAGGCTCGGTAGCCCCGCCGTGCCCCACCCCGGAAATGGGCCTCGCCCGCCGGATTTTCCGCGAGAGTAAGGTCGCAACGGAGTAACACGGCGGGGAGGTTCCCCCAGGCAGACGCGGACGTTCATGAGATAACCTTACCAGATGGGGTAGGACAACCGTAGGGGTAGCCGTGGCGTTTTTTAAAAAAAACTCCGCCACGGACCAAACCGGCACACGATCCCGGTAGCCCTTCCCCGCCGGTCACCTCTTCTCGTTCCGCCATTTGGTCTCGGCAGAAGCCCGAAAACAGGCCAACGGCTGGCGTTAATTTATTAAGTTGTCTTAAATAATCCGTCGCGTTATCCTGACGCGCAGCAACCGCTCCCCCGCCATGGCCGATTTTCTTTACGCCGACGAATTCCGACTCGGACAAAATTCCACCCGGCGTTTTTTCGAATTCTTCCTGAAAGGCTACATCCACAAGCACAACAACCTCATGGGAGTGATCCAGGGGTTTTCGAGTTTGATCCTCTTCGACGACTCGATCAATGACGAGGTCCGCGAAAGTGCCGAGCAGATGCAAAGCTCGGCGAAGTCGGCGACCGAGCTGAACCGTGAGATCCTCGGAGCCACGGGCTGCGCCCGCTGCGAAAACGCTCCCATGCGTATAGCCGACGCGTTGCCATTTTGGAAGGGAAAGACCGGAGACATCTGCGGGTCCCAGGGGATCGTCGCCGAGTGGAAGGTGCGGGAGCCGCTGCCCGCGGTCCTCGCCGACTCGACCCGCCTTGGGGAAGTCTTTTTTCACCTGATGCGCAACGCGGCCGAGGCAGCTGCCGGGGTCCCGGGCAGCACGGTCGCGGTGGACCTCTTCTCTCCAGGTGAAGCGAGCCAAGGCGGCACGGTGGATCTCTTCATCCGGAACCGCTGCATGCCCATCGAGGAAGAGACACTGCGCCGCTTTTTCCTTCCCTTTGAGTCGTCAAAAGGATCGGAGCATTTCGGAATCGGCCTCACTGCGGCATCGATCCTCGCCGGCGACATGAATATCCGCCTCGGGCTCCGCTGCGCCGACGGGACGATGACGGCCTGGCTCGCGATTCCCACGGCGGGCTGAAAGGCGACGGTCAGAGCCGGTATTTCTTCACTTTCTCCCGGACGGTGAGGCGGGAGAGGCCGAGCCATTCGGATGCCCTCGAGAGGTTGCCACCGCTTCGGGCCATCGCTTCGCTGACGAGGGTGGACTCGACCTTCTCGATGGCGACCCGGTGCGCCTGTGCGCCTCCGGTGGCGGCTTCGACGAGGAGCCGGGCGATCCACTGGCGGAGGGCATCGGTCTCACGGGATGGGTCGTCACCACCGTCCGTCTCCTCGAGAAGTTCCTCGACGAGGACCCGGTCGATCGGGTAACCGCGGCTGCGGAGAAGAGCCTTGCGCACGAGGTTCTGGAGCTGACGCACGTTGCCGGGGAGCCGAGCCGACTCGAGACGGGAGAGGGCCGCGCGAGATATCGAGACGGGGGCGAGCCCAAGTTCTCGGCTGAGGCGCTTGAGGAAGAAGTGTGCGAGCAGGGGGACGTCGCCACTGCGGTCGCGCAACGGAGGCAGCTTGATCGTCGCGACGTTGAGTCGGTAGAAGAGATCCTCGCGGAAGAGGCCTTCGCCGATCATCCTCTCGAGCGGGCGGTGGGTCGCGGCGATGATGCGGGCATCGACCGTGATCTCTTCGTTGCCACCGACGCGATGAAAGCGCTTTTCCTGAAGAACCCGGAGCAATTTGGCTTGGAGCGCGAAATTGAGGTCGCCGATCTCATCGAGGAAGAGGGTGGCGTTGTTCGCCTGTTCGAATTTCCCGATCCTCATGGCGGTGGCACCGGTGAAAGAGCCCTTTTCGTGTCCGAAAAGTTCGGATTCAAGGAGGTTTTCCGGAATGGCGGCACAGTTCACAGTGATGAAGGGACGGTGCGCCCGATGGCCGTGCTGGTAAAGGGCACGTGCAACGAGTTCCTTGCCGGTGCCGGTCTCGCCACGAATCAAGACGGTCACCGGCGTCGGAGAGAGACGTCCGAGGGCCTTGTAGAGATCGATCATGGCCCGGCTGCTGCCGACCAGGGTATCGGTCTCCTCGGCGAGTTCATTGCGCGGGTCGATCGCAACCGTCTCCGAGCCCTTGCGAGAGCAATCGATCGCCTCGCGGACGACGCGGTAGATCTCCCCGGGGTAAAGCGGTTTGGCAAGAAAATCGAAGGCACCGGCCTTGACCGCCTCGATCGCGGAGCGGCTCCCCGTCGCGCTCGCGACCCCAATCACCGGAAGGAGCGGTCGGCTGCGATGAAGAGTCTTGAGCCAATCGAATCCCGCGAAGATATCTCCCGATAGATCGCAGATGACGGCGTCGAAGCTCCGGCGCCTAAGCTCTGCCTCGGCGGCCTCGGCGTCCAGAACAGGGAAGAGCCGCACATCGGTGACCTCGAAGGCATCGCGGGTGACGCGGACCGTTTCTGGATCCGCGTCGAAGACGAGCACGTTGGGGACATGGGAAAGCGCCATCTGCAGAGACCGGTCGGAAACTTTGCGACCACTGGTAAGAAACTTACCACAAGCTGGTTGGAAAGCCCAAGCAAACAAGCTCAATTCCCCGTCGAAACGCTCGCAAAGAGTGAATTACCTGTTTTGGCACGCAAGATGCTCAGATAAAGTGTCTAGGTCTCACCAAACCATCTGACGAAAAACACCAATGAAAAAAATCGAAGCCATCATCAAGCCCTTCAAACTCGAAGAAGTCAAGGAAGCCCTCACCGAAGCCGGTGTCCACGGCATGACCGTCAGCGAAGTGAAGGGGTTCGGTCGCCAAAAAGGCCATACCGAAATCTACCGAGGGTCTGAATACACGGTAGACTTCCTCCCCAAGGTCAAGCTCGAGATCGTCGTTGAAGACGGCGACGCCGCCAAAATCGTCGACACGATCGTGAAGGCCGCCTCGACCAACAAGATCGGCGACGGCAAGGTGTTCGTCTCCTCGATCGAAGACGCCGTCCGCATCCGCACCGGTGAGCGCGGCGACGACGCCATCGCCGTCTCGGCCGAGTGAGGATCCTCCCGGAATTTTCCGATTTTGAGCAAGCCCGGTTCCGTCATGCGGTGCCGGGCTTTTTTCCTCAGCGGATCACCTCGCGCTTCAAATAAGGCAGGAGAGCCTCGGGCACACGCACGGTCCCATCTTCCTGCTGGTAGGTCTCAAGCAGGGCCACGTAGAGACGGGGGAGGGCCGTGCCCGATCCGTTGAGGGTATGGCAGAATCGGTTGTTGCCATCGGCATCCTTGAAACGCAGGCGCATGCGGCGGGCCTGGTAGTCGACGAAATTCGAACAGCTCGAGACCTCGAGGTAGGCGCCGTGGCCGGGTGCCCAGACTTCGATATCGTAGGTCTTTGAGGAGCTGAAGCCGAGATCGCCCGTGCAGAGCTCGATGGTGCGGTAGTGAAGTCCGAGGCGCTGGAGGACGGCTTCGGCCTCGGCAGTGAGGGTTTCGAGCTGGGCGAAGGAATGGTCGGGGTGGACGATATTGACGAGCTCGACCTTGTCGAACTGGTGCATGCGGATGAGGCCGCGGCTCTCGCGCCCCGCCGAACCCGCCTCGCGCCGGAAGCAGGGCGTGTAGGCGGTGACCTTCACCGGCAGATCCGATTCCTTGAGGATCATTTCTCGGTAAAGGTTCGTCACCGGCACCTCGGCGGTGGGGGCGAGGAAGAAGGCGTTTTCCTCGAGGCCATACATGTCGTCCTCGAATTTCGGGAGCTGACCCGTGCCGAACATGCAATCGCGGTTGATGATGTGGGGCGGGGCGACTTCATCGTATCCGTGAAACTCGGTGTGGAGATCGAGGAGGAACTGAATGAGGGCGCGCTCGAGCTTCGCTCCAACTCCGGTGAAGACGACAAATCCGCCGCTGCTGATTTTCGTGCCGACTTCAAAGTCGAACAGTCCGAGCCTTGTGCCGATCTCGACGTGATCCTTCGGCGCGAAGGTGAATTCCGGCTTCTGCCCCCAATCCCGCACGATGGGGTTGGCGCTCTCGTCGCTCCCGACGGGACAGCCAGGGTGGGGAAGATTGGGGATCTGAAGGAGCGTCTGGGATTGGCCGGCCTCGGCCGCGTCGGCCTCCTCCCCGATCGTCTTGATTCGCTCGCCGATGCCGCGGACCGTGGCCTCGAGTTCGCTCGAGTCCCTGCCCTCTTTCTTCATGGCACCGATGTCCTTGGAAAGGCGGTTGCGCTCGCCTTGCAGGGTCTGTTTCTCGGTTTCCCCGGCGCGGCGGCGCTCGTCGCAGGCGAGGACCTCATCAACCAAGCGCCACGATTCTCCGCCACGAGTCTGGAGGCGGGCTTGGATTCCTTCGGGGTCTTCGCGGAGTTGTCGGATATCGAGCATGGCGCGCTGACTTTAACCCAGCACGAGAACGCGTCAACGTGACAGGCGGGCCGGACCACGATGCTCAAACTTCCGCCACCGTCGCCGGGGCCTCGACCCAGCGCCCGTGTTCCTTGATGAGGTCGACAAGGCGCTCAACGGCCTCGCCCTCGGGAATATTGAACTTCACGGGCTCCTTGCCAACGTAGAGATTGATCTTGCCGGGCGCGCCCCCGACGTAACCGAAGTCCGCATCCGCCATCTCGCCGGGGCCATTGACGATGCAGCCCATCACCGCGATGCGCACCCCCTTGAGGTGGCCGGTCGCCTCGCGGATCTTTTGTGTCGTCGACTGCAGGTTGAAGAGGGTGCGTCCACAGCTGGGGCAAGCGACGTAGTCGGTTTTGAAAATGCGAGTTCCGGCGGCTTGGAGGATGTTGTAGCTCATCCGCAACGATTGGCCGGGGGCCTCCTCGCCCTGCACGATCACCGCATCGCCGATGCCATCGCAAAGCAGCGAACCGAGGTTCATCGCAGCCGTCAGGAGGGTCGGAAGGAACTCTGTGTCCGCTTCGGTCGCGGGGGATAGGGTATCCTTCAACAGGATGGGATGCCGTGGGTCGACCTTCGCGGCGAGGAGACGGAAGGCGGGAATGACGGGCAGGTCCAGACCGTCGGCAACGGTGACCAGCTGCGGCGCTTCCGAGCCGTTGAGCGAAGCGATCGCACCGGCGTCGCGCGGATCGAGGGCGAGGACACCGGCATTTTCGATGACGATCTCGGGCTGGTAGTCGCCCAGCTTGTCGAGTTTGTGAGCGAGGGCGTCCCACTTTTGCCGACTCGTGAACACGCGCACCACTTCGTCGCCGCCGAGGGCGATGCCCTGGATTTCCATCCTTGCCGAGCCGCGGCGCCGGTATTCGAAGGGATGCCAGGGCACCTCGTCCCAGGAGAGGTCGGCAATCGTTCCGGGGTGGTTCGCGCGGAGCGAAGTGACGAGGTCGACGAGGGCACGGGCCACGGGGATCTCGTGGACGGCGTCCTCGGTGAGGCTGACACGGATGGTGTCGCCAATGCCATCGCTGAGCAGCGAACCGATCCCGATGGCGCTCTTGATGCGGCCGTCCTCGCCGTCGCCGGCTTCGGTCACGCCCAAGTGGATGGGGTAATTCCAACCGTCTCCGAGCTCGGCAAGACGGGCGACAAGGAGGCGATAGGCCTCGATCATCACCTTGGGATTGCTCGCCTTCATGGAAAAAACGAAGTCGTGGTAGCCGCGGGCGCGGGCGATGCGGGCGAACTCGAGCGCGCTCTCGACCATGCCGAGGGGCGTGTCGCCGAAGCGATTCATGATGCGGTCGCTGAGGGAACCGTGGTTCGTGCCAATCCGCATCGCGGCCCCCCGGGCCTTCGCCTCTTCGACAAGCGGACCGAACTCTTCCTCGATGCGGGCGATCTCCTCAGCGTATTGATCGTCGGTGTATTCGCGAACTTGGAATTTCTTCTTGTCGGCGTAGTTACCGGGATTGACCCGGACCTTTTCAACCCACTTCACCGCTTCCATCGCGGCATCGGGTTTGAAATGAATGTCGGCGACGATGGGGACATCGCTCCCATGGGCCCGGACGCCCGCGACGATGTGCTCGAGATTTGCCGCGATCTGGCGGGTCTGGGCGGTGACCCTGACGATCTCGCAACCGGCCGCGACGAGATCCATCGTCTCCTTGATGCAATCGGCCGCCTCGCGCGTGTCGCTCGTCAGCATGGACTGGACGCGCACGGGATGAGAACCGCCAAGCGGCACCGGTCCGATCGCGACGGCGCGCGCGGCGCGGCGCGTCAGGCTGAGGGGGGAGGGCGAGTAGCGCCGGGTCATGCAGGCTTGTTCTCGAGCGGAAGGAACTGTTCAGTCGGCGCCTTCATCTCTTCCCCATTGGGCACACGGTCGCCGACATCCTTGAGGGTGACGAAGGCCATGAATCCAAGGAGCAGGAGGACAAAGGCTGTCTGCACGATCTCAAGGAACTTGAAGGGAATAGCCCGGCGGCTCACCCATTCGACCGAGGCCATCACGATATGCCCACCGTCGAGGACGGGGAAGGGCAGCAGGTTGAGGATGGCGAGATTCACATTGAGGAGCACGCTGAACCAAAGGGCGAGTCGCCAGCCTTCGCTGTGCTGGAAGAGATCGTAGTAGAGCCCCATGATGCCGACCGGACCACTGAGGTGCCCTGCCTTTACATCGGACTTGGGAGTGAACACCGCCTGGAGGGTTTTGACGATGGAAGTGAAGCTGTTCACAACCTGCGTCACGGGATTTTCCCGGACGAGGGTGCGGATGCCTTCCTGATCCCAGATCACGCCGATACGGGGCTTGGTGCCGTCCACCTCGGGCACGCGGGGCGTCACCTTGGTCTCCAAGAGATTGCCTTTGCGCTCGTAGGAAAGCGTCACCTCCTTGTTGGCTTCCCAGGGAAACGTCGCGACCTGCTCGGGTGAGTCCACTTCGGTGCCGTTGATCTTGCGAATGACGTCGCCAGTGTGCAGTCCCGCGGCCTCGGCGGGGCTGTTGGGCAACACCTTGCCCACCACGGGAGAGACGTGGGGCGTGATCCCGATGGTGCGCAGAGCGGGACGACGGGTCAGGTAGGCCCAGGTCTGCTTCAGCCAGCCGCCCGCCACCCTTTCCTGCTCGGCCTCGGCCGGTCGCTCGACGACCACGGACATCTCACCCGCTCCCGGACGAACGAAGTCAACCTCGATGTTTTGGTTCGGGCTTGAGATGATGGTCCACATGATCGACTTGTCCATGCCCTGGAAGCGCACGACCTTCTGCCCGTCGACATAGGTGATCTGATCACCGGATTTAAGACCGGCTTTTTCTGCGGCGGATCCCTCCATGACCGAACCGATCGTGGTCGTGCCGACCGCTTCGGTCACCGGCTTTTTCACGACCCACACGACGACGGCAAAGACCACGGCAAGGAGAAAGCTGAAAAGCGGTCCGGCAAAGGCGACGATGATCTTGTCGAGCGGGGTGATCGGAGGGAGCTGCTTTACGGGATCTTCCCCCTCGACTTTTCCCTCGATGCTCTCCATTGGAGCCATTTGCGGCAACGAGACGAAACCGCCCGCGGGAATCGAGCCGAGGCCGTATTGCACTCCGTTGTAGGTCTTTTTCCAGATCGGCTTGCCGAACCAGATCTGAAAGCGGTCGATGTAAAGTCCGCGCCAGCGTCCGGCGAGGAAGTGACCCCACTCGTGAACGACGATCATGATGTTGAACATCATCACGACGAGAAACAAGACGCCGATGAAACGAAGGATCGAGAGGAGGACTTCCATAGGGGGGGCGGAATGAGAACAACAGTGGCCCCTTAGCGGAGCCCGGAATTATACCATCGCTACGGACCGAGGGCAAAGTGTAGAAATTACGAACTTTATACGGAAACCCACTTGCGTTTGGACGAATCGGGGATCAAAAACGTCTCGTGCGAGCCGTCCTCCAGCGCGTCAGCGAAGCCTCCGTCTCCGTCGGTGACCGGATCACCGGGGAAACCGGACCGGGTTTTCTCATCCTGCTAGGCGTCGAGGAAGGCGACACCACCGCCGATCTCACCTGGCTCATTGGGAGAATCCTGCCGATGCGCGTTTTCGAGGACGAGGCCGGGAAAATGAACCGTTCAATCCTCGACACGGGCGGAGGGGCTCTCGTCGTGAGCCAGTTCACCCTCCATGCGCGGACGAAAAAGGGCACGCGGCCCAGCTTCGACCGGGCCGCCAGACCCGAGGCAGCGATTCCGCTGTATGAGCAGTTCATCACCGAACTTTCCGCCGGCCTCGGGAAGCCGGTCGCGACTGGCGAGTTCGGCGCGATGATGAGCGTGGCGTTGGTGAACGACGGACCGGTCACGATCCTGCTCGATTCCCGGGTAAGGGAATGATCCGCTCGATTCCCGGGCGCGCTCATCGGCCCAGCGGCTCGCTGCGGAGCGATCCCGCCTTTGACCGCGACCCCGCCTTGACGCATCTTGAGGAATGTCATTTCGCCGCCTCGCGCTCCTGCTCGTGAGCCTGATCTCTCTCGATGGCACCCGCACCTCCGCCCAACTCTCGAAGGATTCGATCGAGGCCGCGCATGCCTACTCGACGAAGCGGGGGGGGATCGGTCTCATCGTCAACGAGGGCGGACAGGTCCGCTTTGAGCGATACGCCGCGGGACACTCCGCCGACGAGCCCGTTCATATCTACTCGGGCACGAAGTCTTTCTTTGGCGCCCTCGCCGTGATCGCGGAGCGAGACGGCCTGCTCTCGCTCGATGAGAAAGCCGCCGAGACCCTCCCGGAATGGCGCGACGATCCTCGGAAAACCACCATCACGATCCGCGAGTTGCTCGACTTCACGTCAGGACTCGAGACCGGTTTTGACGAAATCTACGGCCGCTCCAACGCCGACAAACTGACCCTCGCGCTCGGACTCGAGGCGAAGAACCGTCCCGGTGACTCCTTCGTCTATGGACCAAGCCACCTTCAGGTCTTCTGCGAGGTGATGCGCCGCAAGTTGAAACGCAAAGGGCTTACCTACGAGGCCTACCTGCACCGCAAACTCATCCAACCCCTCGGCATCGACATCTCGCAATGGCGCGCCGACGCGCACGGCAACGTCATCCCCTCGGCCGGCATGCATCTGACCGGGCGTCATTGGATGACTTTCGGGGAGATGGTCTGTGGCGGTGGCAAGTGGAATGGAGAACAACTCATACCCTCCGACGAGCTGATGGCTTGCTTCAAATCGACACCGATCAATCCCGCATTCGGCCTCTGTTTTTGGCTGAATTCCTACTGCACCCGTCCCGACGCACGCGAGTTGGACGTCGAAGAGAACCTCGAAATCGAGCCCCTCCCGGAGGACTGGAGCCGCGCCTGTCTGAGCAAGCAGGCTCCGCCGGATCTCGTCTGCTCGCTCGGCTCGAACTTCCAGCGGCTCTACATTGTGCCCTCGATGAGTCTCGTCGTCGTGCACCAAGGCAAAAAGGGTGCCCGCGGCTTTCGCGATGCGGAGTTTCTTGGCATTCTTTTCAAGGACGCGGCACGAACGCCTCCCGCCTCCGCGGCAGAGGACTCCGACGGCAAGATGAAGCCGCTGTTTCCCAAAGGTTTCGGAGGATTCTGGAAAAAAGACAAGGAACCGGAGCGGCAGTGACGGGGTTCCCGCTTTCCGGGTTGTCCCTACTCGAACCGCTTCAGGAATTCGCGGAAGAAAGTCTCCGCCTGAAGGACCTCGTCGATCTCGACATATTCGACCGCCCCGTGGGCCCGATCGATGCTGCCGGGACCGAAAACGAGACTCGCCACGCCCTGGCGCGAGAGTTTGCTCGCATCGCTGCCGAAGGGCACGCCGGCCGGATCGCCATTGAGACCCATTCCGCTGAGGATTTCGCCGCCAAGCCGCGCTGGAGCAGCATCGATCGGGGTGTCCAGACCCTCATCCGTGAGCATGGGGGGCTCCATCTCGGCGATGAATCCAGGATGCCGGAGGGCGAGATCGTCGAGAAGGCCCTGATAGCGGGTCAGGGCATCGACCGCCTTTTCGCCCGGGAGGAGACGCCGGTCGATCTCGATGACACATTCGTCGGGCACGAAGTTCACCTGCACGCCTCCGGTGATGACACCGACGTTGCAGGTCGCAGCCCCGGCGAGCGGATGGACCTGCGTGGCGAGGGAGGCCTCGTCTCCCTCGAGGGCGAGGATGAGACGGGCCATGTGGTTGATCGCGTTGACTCCAAGATGCGGCTTCGAGCTGTGGGCAGCCCTGCCTCGCACCCGGATGCGCCAACGCAACACGCCCTTGCTCGCAACGACGAGACGTAGCTCGGTCGGCTCGGCGACAAGGGCGGCGTGGGCAGTAAGGCCCTCGCAGAGTTTTACAACGCCGCGGTAGGAGTATTCCTCGTCCACCACGGCGGCGAGCCAGACTTCGCAGGGCGGGACAAAGCCTTCGTCCTTGATCGAGACCATGGCGTGAAGCATGGCGGCGAGCCCGGCCTTGGTGTCGCACGAACCGCGTCCGTAGAGCAGATTGCCCTCGATGACAGGCTCAAAGGGCGGGATCGTCATTCCTTTCACCGAAACGGTGTCGGTGTGGGCTTCGAGAATGATGCGGCGCTTCGGATCGCGGCCGGGCAGGCGGGCAATGAGGTTGGGGCGACCGGGGAAAACGTCGGTTTCCCACGTCTCGATGCCGCGGCCGCGGCAGAACTCCCGCAGCCAGGCGACGACACCGGCCTCGGAGACGCCGCCCTCGTAGGCGGGATTGACGCTCGGGATGCGAACGAGCTCGGAAAGGGTGTGAATGACAGGCTCCGGGTGCATGGGTCAAAAGGCTTCCTCGGAGCGGCGCGGCCACTCGATCGGAACAATGCGCCCGAGAAGCACGGCGTAAACTGCGGCCCCGAGGAGAAGCATCGCAGCGGAGGTGGTGAAGGCGAGGGTGAAGGACCCCGTGCGGGTCACGATCATCCCGGTGACGATGGGCGAGACCACCCCGCCGAGATTGCCGACGCAGTTTTGCATTCCGGTCCAGCGCCCTGCCGCCGCGGTGCCGGCAAGGGTCTGGGTCACGGCCCAGACGTTCGAACTGTAGAAGCCGAGCGCGGCGCAGGCCGCGGTGAGGAAGGCGACGCAGCGTCCCGCTTCGGTCGCCCGGACCGCAGCGACCATGAAGAGAGCACAGAGGAGGAACCCGGTAACGAGAAAGGTCTTCCGCACTTGCGTCGGAGTGCCGCCGCCCCGGATCCAGCGGTCGGAACACCAGCCGCCGAGGAGCGAGGTCACCGCCATCGCCCAGAAGGGCAGCGAGCCGAAGACCGCCATCTCCTCCTTTGAAAAACCGCGCCCCTCGACGAGGTAGGCGGGCAGCCACGAGACGAGGAAATACCAGACGTAGCCGAGGCAGAACATCCCCAGCGAGGTCACCCAGACCTCGCGACGCCGCAGCAGGACCCACCAGGCCACTCCGCTCTCGCGTGGCGGAGTCGCGACACCGCTTTCCTTCGCGGCGCGTTTTTCAGAGGGCACGAGCCAGAGCCAGGGGATGAGCCAGAGGAGGCTGCCGATCCCGAGAAACAGAAAGAGAGACCGCCACCCGAATTGGGCGACGACAAGACCTCCGAGGAGAGTGCTCAGGGCCGGACCGATCTTCGTGCCGGCATCGATGAGGGCGTTGGCGAAGCCTCTCTGCCCCTCGGCATAGTTCGCGGCGAGGAGACGCGAGGTCGCGGGATAGGCGACGCTCTCCCCGATGCCGAGGAGGAGCCGCAGGGCGAAGAAGACCCAGAAGCTTGACAAAACTCCCATCGCCGCCGTTGCGACCGACCAGACGAGAAAGCCGATCGCATAGACCCACTTCACGTCGTAGCGATCGACAAGCCAGCCCGCGACGATCTGGAAGAGGGCGTAGCTCCAGAAGAAGGCAGAGAAGAGGAAGCCCATCTGGGTGTCGTCGAGCTGGAACTCCTTCGAGAGATCCGTCTTCGCGACCGAAAGGGTGCCGCGGTCGATGTAGTTGATCCCGACGGCTACGACGAGGAGGACGAGCAGAGTGAGTTTTTTGGAACGATCCATGCGGGCTCTTCGGAGCGCGAGCTCCGAGTCGGGGGATGCTAGAAGTTCGCCTCATCTCCCGCCATTCTTTTGGCGTCGGACTTCTGGCGCAAACGCGCGCCCGTTCATGGCGCGATTCAGCGCGTGGGACTTCGTGGGAACAGCCGTAAGTTAAGTGGGGTCTTCCCCGGTTTTTTTCATGGCTTGTCTCTACCGCGCCTCCGTCGCCCTCGCACTGTCGACGGCGTTTTCCTATCGGGCCCCGCTCTTGGCGGCCGAGGAAGCGCCGCCGAAGCCGGTCAGTTTCGTCAACGACATCGTTCCCATCCTAACCAAAGCCGACTGCAACACCGGCGGTTGCCACGCCAAGGCGATCACGGGACAACGGGGTTTCCGTCTCTCCCTGCTGGGCTTCGAGCCCGAAGAAGACTACGAACATATCGTGAAGGAGGGCCGCGGCCGCCGCGTCTTCCCCCCGGCACCGGAACAGAGTCTGCTCTTGTTGAAAGCGACCAACAGTGTCCCCCACGGCGGCGGCAAAAAGCTCGATCCCGGCGACCCGGGCTACCAGATCCTCGTCCGATGGATCAGCGAGGGCATGCCCTATCAAGACGAGAAAGATGCGACCCTCACCGGGATCGAGGTCGAGCCGGCCCGCGTCACGATGAAGGTCAAGACCTCGCAGCAGCTCAAGGTCACGGCCCGCTACAGCGACGGAAGCACCCGCGACGTCACTGGCATGGCTCTCTTCGAGGCGAATGATCGCAGCATGGCCGAAGCGGACCACCATGGTCTCGTCAAGACTCTCGACCTGCCGGGAAACGTCGCAGTGATGGTCCGCTACTCGGGCAAGGTGGCGGTCACCGGCATTTCCATCCCCCTCGGCGCGCCGGTCGATGCGGTGCCACCCTCGAAGAATTTCATCGACGACTTCGTTTTCTCGAACCTGAAAGAGATCGGCATCCCACCCTCGCCGGTGACAGACGAAGCGACCTTTCTCCGCCGCGTCTCCCTCGACATCGCCGGGCGCCTCCCCACGATCGACGAGACGAAAGCCTTCCTCGCCAGCACCGATCCGAACAAACGCGACCAAGCCATCGAGACGCTCCTCGCCACGCCCGACTATGCCGACTACTTCGCCAACAAGTGGACCGCGCTGCTGAAGAACAAGCGCGAGGATGCCGCCGACATCACCGCGAACTTCGCCTTCCATGCCTGGATGCGCGACAGCCTCCTCGCCAACACGCCCTACGACGAAATCGTCCGCCAAGTTCTCGGCGCGACTGGCACGATCGTCTCGAATCCTCCGGTCGCCTGGTACAAGCGCGTCAAGGAGCCGAATGCCCAACTCGAGGACGTCGCGCAGCTCTTCCTCGGCGTGCGGATGAACTGCGCCCAGTGCCACCACCACCCCTTCGAGCGTTGGAGCCAGGGCGACTACCACGCGATGGCCGCCTTCTTCACCCAGGTCGGCCGCAAGCCAACCGCGATCGCCGGAGAAGACCTCATTTTCCACAAGCGCGGCATTGCCCAATACGACAACAAGAAGACCGGGGCGAAGGTGAAGCCTGCCGGCCTCGGCCAGACCGCGCCGGAGATCGCGCCCGACGACGACCCGCGCCTCGTCCTCGCCGACTGGATGGGCGAAAAGGAGAATCCCTTCTTCGCCAAGGCGCTCGTGAACCGCTACTGGAAGCACTTCTTCAAGCGCGGCCTCGTCGAACCCGAGGATGACCTTCGCGACACCAATCCGGCGACGAATCCCGAGCTACTCGACGCACTCGCGAAGCATTTCATCGAGAGCCGTTTCGACCTGAAGGAAGTGGTCCGCGCCATCACCCGCAGCACCACCTACCAGCTCAGTGAACTGCCGAACGGGCACAACGCGATCGACCGGCAGAATTTCTCGCACTTCTATCCGAAGCGCCTCCCCGCCGAGGTCCTCCTCGACGCGATCGACGGACTCACCGGAGCGAAGACCGACTTCGCCGATCTCCCGCCCGGCACCCGTGCCATCGCCCTCCCGGACAACAGCTACAACCGCGCCGCGCCCTTTCTGAAAGTCTTCGGCCGTCCCGAGGGCGCAAGCGTCTGCGAATGCGAGCGCGTCCAGTCCTCCAGCCTCGCCCAGAGCCTCCATCTGATGAACTCCGCCGAGGTGAAGGCGAAGCTCGCCGCCGCGGGCGGTCGTGCCGAGAAACTTTCGAAGCCCGAGGTCGCCGTCACCGAGGGTATCCGCGAAATCTACCTCGCCGCCTTTAACCGCGAGCCGAGCGGCGAGGAGCTGAGCATCGCCGAGGATTTCATCGTGAAACCGCGCTCCGACGCGCAGGACAAACCGATCGATCCGGCCCGCGCCAAACGCATGGCCTTCGAGGACCTGCTCTGGGCGATCATGAACACGAAGGAATTCCTCTACAACCACTGAGACCCATGCGACGCATTCCGATTTTTGTCACCTTGTCAGGATTCCTCCTCATCGTCCCGGCGATGGCCCAGCTCGTCGTCCTGCCCGCACCGCGCCTTCTCACGACCCTGCCAATGGGCGGCAAGGCCGGAAGCAGCGTCGAGGTCACGATCGCAGGGGAAAACCTCGAGGACGTCACCGCGCTCCAGTTTTCCACGCCGAAGATCACCGCCAAACCCCTCACCGGCCCCGACGGCAAGCCGGTGGAGAACGAGTTCCTCGTCACCATCGCGCCCGACGCGCCGATCGGCGTGCACGAGGCCCGTGTCCTCTCGCGGCTCGGGATTTCCTCGGCCCGCGCCTTCTCCGTGAGCTCGGTCGACGAGCTCACCCGCACTGCGGCGAACAACAGCGTCGAGACCGCCCTGAAGCTGCCGCTCAACACGATCTGCAACGCCACGATGACGAAGCGCGCCGTCGATTTCTATGCCTTCGAGGGCAAGAAGGGCCAGCGCGTCGCGGTCGACTGCGCCGCGACCGGAATCGATTCGCGGCTTACACCCGTCGTCATCATCGCGAACGACAAGGGCGCCGATCTCCTCGTGAACCGCACCGGCGGGGTCATCGATTTCACCCCGCCCGCCGACGGCACCTACCTGATCAAGGTGAACGATCTCACCTACCAGGGCGGCGAGCGCCATTTCTACCGTCTCGCCCTCCGCGAGGTGAAGGGCGACGGCCCCGCCCCGCAGCAGCCCTCGACCGCCCGCGTCGGCGCCGTCTCCTGGCCGCCACAAGGTCTCGCCGCGAACGCTCCGGCCAACGAGGTCGAGCCGAATGACAAGGCGAAGGACGCGAAGAAGGTCACCCTGCCGCTTGACGTCGCGGGCAGCTTCTTCCCCGCCGCCGACGTCGACGGCTACGAGTTCGAGGCGAAAAAGGGCGAGGTCTGGTGGGTCGAGGTCGCCTCGGAGCGGATCGGGCGTCCCACCGATCCCTTCGTCCTCGTCCAGCACGTCGCGAAGAACGGTGAGGTCGAGACCCTCACCGACGTGGCCGAGCTTTATGACATTGTCAGCCCTGTCAAAGTCTCGAGCAACGGTTACTCCTACGACGGCCCGCCCTATGATGTCGGCTCGCCCGATGTCCTCGGAAAGGTCGAGATCAAGCAGGACGGTCTCCACCGCCTCTCCCTGCGCGATCTCTTCGGCGGCACCCGCAACGATCCGCAGAATGGTTACCGCCTCCTCGTGAGAAAAGCGCAGCCCGATTTCGCCATTGCCGCCTGGGCCGTCCACATGACCCTGCGCAACGGCGACCGCGCCGCCTTCTCCAAACCCATCTCCCTCCGTGCCGGCGGCGCCATGGTCTTCGAGGTGCTCGCAGTGCGCCGTGACGGCTTCGACGGCGAGATCGAGCTGAAGATGGCGGGCCTTCCCGCCGGGGTCACCGCGAGCGGACTGAAAATTCCCGCCGGCAAATCGGTCGGACACCTCGTCATCAGTGCCGATCCGAAGGCGAAGGCCGGCCATTCCCTCGCCACCATCACCGGGATTTCCAAGATCGACGGCAAGGACGTCACCCGCCCCTGCCGCGTCGCCTCGATGGCCTGGCCGGTGAAGGATGCGAAGGGCGAGATTCCCAGCCCACGCCTCTTCGCCGACGTGCCCGTATCCGTCTCCGATGCCGAGCCATCGCCGATCACGATCACCTCCGCCGAACCCAAGGTCTACGAGGCCGTCGAGGGCACTACGTTGAAGATCCCGCTCAAGGCCGAATGGCGTGGCGACTTCTCCGGCACCTCGATGAAGTTGAAGGCCTATGGCGCCGGCTTCGAGGGGGTGAAGGAATTCGATCTGCCCGTGAAGGCGAGCGCGACCGAGGCCGTCATTGATCTCGCCGCGCTGAAGACTGCTCCTGGCGATTACACGATCGCCTTCTACGGCAGCGCCGTGGCCAAGTATTCCTACAATCCCCAGGCCGTGAAAGCTGCCGAAGAGGAAAAGAAGAAAGCCGAGGCCGAAGCCGCGAAGATCGCCGCCGAAGCGAAGAGACTCGCCGGCGACGCCGCCAATGCGCCCGCCGAGAAAAAGACCGAAATGGCCACCGCCGCCAAGGCCGCCGAGGCAAAACAAAAGGAAGCCGAGGCCATGATGACCAAGATGACCGCCAAGGTGAAGGCCGTCACCGACGCCGCCGCGCCGAAGGACATCGTCGACATCTACGTCTCTTCGCCCATCCGCGTCTCCGTGAAGCCGAAGGCCGCTCCGGCTCCGGGTCCGGCACCCGCCACCACCGCGCAGAAATGATTCGCCGCTTTACCAAGGTTTTAAGTCTTTGTCAGGGCGCCGCGCTCGTGGGATTCCTCTCCCCGGTCGTCGCGGTCGAGAAGCCCGAGTTCTACCAGGACGTTTATCCTTTCCTGAAGGCGAACTGCCTCGCCTGCCACAACAAGACCACCGCCAAGGCCGGGCTGAACATGGAGACGCCCGAGTTGATGGTCAAAGGCGGCGACTCCGGCTCCTCCATCGTCCCCGGCAAGAGCGCCGAGAGCCTCCTCGTCGAGGCTTCGGTCCATTCGCCCGACATCGCGATGCCGCCGCCGAACAACAAGTCGGGCGCGGTGAAGCTGACCGATGCCGAGATCGCCGTGCTCAAGACCTGGATCGACCAGGGAGCGAAGGCGGGCATCCAGGCCGAGCGCCAGGTCACCTTCAAAGCCCTCGCCCCCGGGATCGATCCGATCTACAGCCTCGCCCTCACGAAGGACGGACGCCACGCCGTCTGCGGTCGTGGGCACCGCCTCTTCCTCTACGATCTCGCCACGCGTCAGTTGGTCGCCGAGATCACCGACCCCGCCGTCAAGGGTGATGGTGCTCACCGCGCCATGATCCAGTCGCTCGCCTTCAGCCCCGATGGCACGCGCCTCGCGAGCGGCAGCTTCCGCGAAGTGAAACTCTGGAAACGAGAGACCGTCACCGCGGACTCGCCCGCCGTCGCCGCGCCGAAACCCGCCGACGAGGCCCTGCTCAAGAAGATCGCCGAGGCCGGCAAGGTCGCGATTTTGAACCACCAGCCCTCCGCTGATGGCAAGGTGATCGTCACCGGTTGCGCCGACGGCTCCGTCCGCGTCTGGGACGTCGCCTCCGCCAAGTCGCTCGCGGACCTCCGCGGCAGCGCCGCCCTGACGAAGGAAATGGCCGCCCACGAGTGGACCGTCGCCCGCGAGACCCTCGAGCAGGCGTTCCAGAAAGCCGAAGTCGCCAAGATCGAGGCACAGAACAAGGCTCTCGACGAATTGTTGAAAAAGGCGCAGGAAGCCATCGTCGCGATGCAGAAGGTCTTGCCCGAAAAGGAAAAGGCGGTGAAGCCCGCGCAGGACGCCAAGGGCGTGGGACAAAAGGCGATCGACGAGGTCCTCGCCAAGATCAAGGCCGCGCCCGGAGGCAAAGCCGACGCCGCCCTCGAGAAGGCGCTGAAGGACGCTCAGGAAAAACTTGCGCCCCTCACCATGACCGAGACCTCGGCCCTTGCCGCCGTCTCTGCGACGAAGAGCAACATCGTCGACGCCGAAGCCGAGGTGAAACGCATCAACGAATCGAAGGCCAAAAACGCCAAGTCCATCGAAGCCGCCAACGCAGCGATCACCGCCGCGAAGACTTCGCAGGACGCCGCCGCCGCCGCCCTGAACGCAGCCAAGGCCACCCTGACCAAACCCTCTGCGAAACCCGTCGCCGTCGCCCTTTCCCCTGACGGACACCGCGCCGCCGCGGTCTTCGATGACGACCGGCTCACCGTCTGGGCCATCGCCACCGGCACCGCCGTCGAGGACCAGGTCGGGCCCGCCGCCCCCAACACCACCCTTGCCGCGCGGCAGGACGGTGCCTTCACCGCGACCTCGCCCGACGGGAAGGCCCGCGTCGCCGGAGCTGCCGTTCGCTGGATCCTCGAACGCACCCTCGGCGGCGAAAAGGAGCCGCAGCTTTTCGCCGATCGCGTCAATGCCGTGAAGTTCAGTCCCGATGGCAAACTCCTCGCCACTGGCGGTGGGGAACCATCCCGGAGTGGAGACCTGACCCTCTTTGACGCC
>Ga0172373_10003457_pt1 | contig 23110 bp, 16 predicted proteins | sample Lak10m_2_FD_114546 | JGI IMG/M metagenome (GOLD analysis project Ga0172373, IMG submission 114546) | Freshwater microbial communities from Kabuno Bay, South-Kivu, Congo - kab_092012_10m | ecosystem: Environmental > Aquatic > Freshwater > Lake | place: Democratic Republic of the Congo...
GAGAAATGCCCGACCTGAAATAGTCGTTAAAAATTCTGATGAAAGCAGCTCCAAGGGGCTGCTTTTTTGTTGAGCGGAATGTTATCTTTGTTCTATGAGCATGGCTTTTCGACTACTTCTTCTTGCGCTTATTATCTCATGTAAATCTCTCCATTTACTCGGTCAGAGCGACCGCGAACGTCAAGAACTTGCTTCATTAAAACTTTCCATCAGACAAAGTACTTACTACGACTCTGCCACTGTTTTTAAAAAAGGTGAAAAGGCGATAGCCATCGCCCGTAAACTTAAATCTGCTTCCGAAGAGGCCATCATTCTTCAGTATTATGGTAATTTCTATTACTTCTCTGCGCAACCAGATTTGGCTAAGAAATTCTATCATAAATCCATAGCAAAAGCAAAGGAGGCCGGGAATGGCCCTCTGGTAAATCTGAATCAGATACGAATTGCTTTTGTGCTTGCGGAGGAAGATGCTTTTTTAGCTGAAAAAAAATTCAAACAGTTACTTAAAACGGCTCTTTCGAAAGGTTTCAGGGAAAATGCTGTAGAGATCTACAATGGATTAGGAAACATTTATGATGTCAGGCAACTTAAAGATGAATCTTTGGGCTATTATCTCAAAGGATTGAAATTAGCTGAAGAGACCGGTGATAAGTACAGGCAGGCTATGATTCTCAATAATATCGGGCTGATCAAATTTTCGGGCGGCCAGGTCAAAGAAGCCGAAGCCGATTTCATTAAAGGTCTTCAAATCATTAAAGGAATGGATGAAGGAAGACTGCGATTGAATCTTAACAACAACCTGGGTCTGATCAGTAAAGAGACAGGAAAACTTAAAGCATCTGTCACTTATTACCAAAACACTTTAAAAGAGGCTAAAAAGCTGGGCTTTCCGACAGGTATCGGGGTTGCCTATTTGAATCTTGCAGATTCTTACCTGAGCCGCAAAAATTTCAGATTGGCCAAAGCAATGTCAGATACCGCTATAGCTTATCTTGAAAAGAACCATCAATGGAACTTTTTAGCAACGGCTTATGGCTTAAACGCATCCGTACTAAGACAATCAGGTGATCTGCAAGAAGCAAGGTCTATTCTTGTAAAAGTGAAAACACTGAATCAGTTTTATCCGTATCCGGACAATATTTTGTATTATCTCAAGGAATTAAGTGATATCGAAGAGGCGGGCGGAAACATGAAAGAGGCACTTCGACTAACGAAAGCTTACCACCAATTTCAGGACAGCATTACCGATCTGGCGAATAAAGACAAATTGTTGCAAATGCAAATTCTTTATGGCAAGGACAAGATTGAAAATGACCTTGAAACAGAAAAGAGCACGAACAATCTGCTCAGAAAAGAAAACGAACTGGAGAAAACAAAAATCCAATCGGTGATCTTTATATCTATTTTATGCTCGCTATTAACCTTGGTGCTCGTGTTTAGTTGGATTTCCTTGCAACGAAGACGCCACCAGAAACAGTTTACCCAAGACTTGATCACACAAGTGGATGAAGAACGCTCACGCATCTCTAAAGACTTACATGATGACCTTGGTCAGTCCTTATCCATGATCAAATCAAGATTGTCCCTGCATATATCAGGAAAAACAAGCGATTTAACAGGATTAAATGAGGCGATAGGAGCTGTTATTGAAAAAACTCGGAATATTTCTCATGAGTTGCATCCTTCCATGATTACAAAACTTGGTTTGGAGCGCTCATTGGTTTCACTGATCGAGCAGACACAAGAGCACACCGATCTATTTTGTTCATTGGACGCAGAAACCAATTTGGAAAGTCTAACGCAGGACATTCAGACACAACTTTATCGCATTTTACAGGAGTGTATCAACAATACCATCAAACATGCGGGTGCTTCTGCATTAAAAATCAGTTTTCATGATGCCACAGATGGACTTGAAGTTGTGTATCAAGACAATGGAAAAGGGATGGGTGAACAGCAAAAATCAAGCCTCGGCATTGGTCTGCTTACCATCAAAGAACGCATTGACAAAATTGGAGGTAGGGTAACTTTTGTGAATGGTACTGAGAAAGGATTTAAAATGAATGTATTTTTACCCAAACCGATGAGACCATGAGAATTGCCATTGCAGATGATCACCCTATTTTTCGAAGCGGACTAAGGTTTCTTCTTGAAGCGTCCTTTCCTGATCTTAAGATCACAGAGTTCGAGAATGGCTCTTCGGTTCTTGCTCACTGTAAAGACCAGGTTCCTGATATCGTGATCCTGGATATCGATATGCCTGCACCGAATGGCTTGGAAGTGTGTTCAGATCTTAGAAAATCCGGAGCAGAAACGAAGATCATTATACTTACCATGTACAATGATTCAGAAATGCAAAAACTTGCGTTTTATAATGGCGCAGATGGCTATGTTGTCAAGGATAACACATCAGAGGAATTAGTCGATTGCATCAATACCATTCTCAGTGGCAAGTCATATCTCGCGAAAAGTATTCGGGAAAGTGAGCCCTACTTTGATTCTTCAGACAACATCGCGGAGTTGTTAGGAACGCTTACACGAACAGAACTAAAAACATTGAAATTGGTTAGTCAGAAGTTACCCTCTAAAGAAATTGCCGACCTGATGTTTGTATCCGTAAAATCAGTAGAAAACTATCGCTCAAGGATTTGTAAGAAGCTAAACCTCGATGCACGTAACAACAGCTTGTTGCTTTGGGTACTTGATCATAAGTCTATAATTGATGGTATAAAATAGGCCAAACTGAGGGGCTGCCCCCTCAAAATAAAATTCTTACATTGACCTAATTTTGTGACTCAAAACCGCTCACTATGAAAGTGTCTTTACTATTGCTGTCGACATTACTTATTTCTGTCTCGTCGATTTATTCTCAAACGACCACTGCATTCAGGGTAAATTACAATCAGGCTTTGTTTGATCTTCCCGCAAATGCTGTTGAAAGCTTGACCTCCGACCGCTATGTTTTTGCAGGTACGAACTTAACTTTTTTACCCATCTACGGCACTATAACAGAAGTAGATAATACAGGTGCACTCGTTTGGTCAAAGCGCTATTATGACGGATCACTAGGGTTTCAGATCAATGACATTAAGAAAGATGCCACGCTCAATGAATATTACCTCTGTGGAGGGAGTGAGTCTAATGCAGCAGTGTTTCTGCGTGTGGACGCATCCGGGAATCTGGTGGTTTCAAAAAAGTTTTCTATTTCAGAAGCTGACGGTGCTTATCTGAATCGTGTACAGAAGACCAGCGATGGTGGTTATATTGCCGTGGGATACGTCACAGGATATGATCCGGATGGAGCCGGATCAGAAATCGATTTCGCACCCATTACCTATACTGATGCCAATGGCGACTCGCAAACAGACCAGATCGCTTCACCCTTGATCGTCAAGTTTGATGCCAGTGGCACCCACCAGTGGCATCGTGTTTTCAGATATTACACTGCCGCAACACTGAATCCTGCTACTGAACGAATCTATAATGATGCCTCCTTCAATGATATTATTGAAACAACAGACGGTTATATAGCCGTTGGACAATATGATGTCAATCATCATCGATCAGCAACAAATTCTGACGGAGACGATGCAACTCCTACTGATGCGTTGATCCTGAAAACAGACCTCTCGGGAAACATCACCTACCATAAACAATATGATGCGGTGAGCTCAAATACCTCTCAAACAAGCAAAAGCTTGTCGGCAATTAATAAGACTAGTACTGGAACACCTATTGCTGCGGGTAGTGATAATGGTAAAGAATGGATCATCAAATTTGCTGCAACTGGCGGTTGGACGGCTACATACAGTCGACTTTGGACTTACTCCTCCTCATTTTTTGGAACACCTGATCCTGTTGACATATCTCAAATTTATGAAGTATCGGGAAGCACAGATCTTGTCACCATGTCCATGTACATTAAACCACTATCCTTTGTGTTTTCTGACGCCATGCATCGCATGTCATCCAATGCACAAACTAACGTTTGGGGAAAATATTATACCTTCAGTTTAGCCACTTTATTACCCAGAGGTAGCCAGACTTCGGACGGAGGTTATCTTATGGCTTCTATGACTACGGGAACAGGAGATTATGACTATCATGTTATAAAAACAGACCCTACCGGAACTACGCCTTCAGGATGCGCTCAAACCACTTTTACACCAACGGCATCTGCCGGTTCAACAACCGTGGCTGATCCCTTTTACAACAGCTGGTCAGGTACTGTTGGGTCCCAATCGCTCACGGTAACCGTGGCAGCTATCACGCCTACATCAAGCATTCAATGTTCTTTTACCCCATGTACAACTCCTGCAACACCAACCGCCGCTGTAGCTTCACAGCCGGATTGTGCGACATCAACGGGTAGTATAACATTAACCGGACTTCCGACAACAGGCACTTGGACTGTAACAGGTTCGCCAAGTGGTTCTGCTACCGGTAATACATCCTCTACAACCATTTCAGGATTAGCTGCTGGAAGCTACACGTTTACAGTGACTTTGAGCGGTTGTACCTCTGCAGCTTCAAGTGCGGTTACCATCAATGCCGCGCCGACTGTTCCTACTGCCCCTGTGATCGGAACAATAACACAACCAACCTGCTCCGTAGGAACAGGCAGTGTTCAATTAACCGGTCTACCATCAACAGGTACATGGACTGTTACCGGAACGCCAAGCGGAACCGCCAGTGGCAGCGGAACCGCAACCGTTCTTTCAGGTCTGAATTCCGGGACATATACATTTATTGTAAATGATGGGACTTGTAGCTCAACCTCATCACTGAATGCTGTGATCAATGCGCCGCCAAGCACACCTACTTCGCCAGTAGTTGGCTCTGTCACACAACCTACTTGTTCTGTACCTACCGGAAGTGTTGACTTAAGCGGTCTTCCTTCCTCAGGCTCATGGACAGTTACTGCATCGCCTGGAGGTTCAACAATATCAGGAACTGGAACTGCAGTAACATTTAGCGGACTTTCACCCAATACGTATACGTTTACGGTGACAAATGCTTCGGGTTGTACTTCTGTAGCTTCGGCCACCAGCGCAACCATCAATGCTGCACCATCTACACCATCAGCACCTGTCATCGGGACAATTACACAACCATCTTGTGGTTCTTCAACAGGAAGTGTTGATTTAAGTGGCTTGCCATCTTCAGGCAGCTGGACCATCACTACTTCACCGGGTGGCGCAACTTTAACTGGTTCTGGAACTTCGTCAACGTTTAGTGCCTTAAGTCCTAATTCCTACACCTTCACGGTGACGGATAACATTGGCTGTGTTTCTGCCGCTTCATTGAATGCAACAATTAACGCTGCACCATCTGTTCCTACAGCTCCTGTTGTTGGCATTGTGACAGATCCAACATGTTCTACTCCTACGGGTAGTGTTGATTTAAGCGGCCTGCCATCAACTGGAACATGGACTGTTACTGCTTCACCGGGTGGAGCCACAACAACCGGAACCGGGGTGACCACGACATTCTCCGGATTAGCTGCCGGAACGTATTCTTTTACAGTGGTGAACAGCGATGGATGTACTTCTTCAGCATCGTCAACCAATGCAACCATTACCGCTGCGCCTTCAACACCTACAACACCAGTAACAGGTACAGTGACTCAACCGAGCTGTTCAGATCCAAACGGAAGCATTCAACTCACGGGCTTACCCGCATCTGGAACTTGGACGGTGACAGAATCTCCGGGGGGAGCAACATACAACGGATCAGGAACGACAACAGTAATTACCATTACTTCAGCGGGCACCTATACGTATTTCGTGACTAATGACGCAGGATGTAATTCGACAGCATCTTCGCCTGGAGTAACTATAAATGCTGCACCATCTGTACCTACAGCACCGATTGTAGGTACTGTGACAGATCCAAACTGTTCAACGCCTACCGGAAGTGTTGATTTAAGTGGTCTACCATCAACTGGAACATGGACTGTTACTGCTTCACCGGGTGGGGCCACAACAACCGGAACGGGGACGACCACGACATTCTCCGGATTAACTGCCGGAACGTATTCTTTTACAGTGGTGAACAGCGATGGATGTACTTCATCAGCTTCATCAACCAACGCAACCATTACCGCTGCGCCTTCAACACCTACAACACCAGTAACAGGTACAGTGACTCAACCGAGCTGTTCAGATCCAAACGGAAGCATTCAACTCACGGGCTTACCCGCTTCTGGAACTTGGACGGCGACAGAAACTCCGGGTGGAGCAACATACAATGGATCAGGAACGACAACAGTAATTACCATTACGTCAGCGGGCACCTATACGTATTTCGTGACTAATGACGCAGGATGTAATTCGACAGCATCTTCACCTGGAGTAACTATAAATGCTGCTCCATCTGTTCCAACAGCACCGATTGTAGGTGCCGTGACAGATCCAAACTGTTCAACCCCTACAGGAAGTGTTGATTTAAGTGGCCTGCCATCAACTGGAACATGGACTGTTACTGCTTCACCGGGTGGAGCCACAACAACCGGAACGGGGACGACCACGACATTCTCCGGATTAGCTGCGGGAACGTATTCTTTTACAGTGGTGAACAGCGATGGATGTACTTCATCAGCTTCATCAACCAACGCAACGATCAATTCCTTCGGTTCTACACCTGGAACACCGGTAACTGGCACCGTTACTCAGCCTGACTGTACGAATCCAAACGGAAGTATTCAACTTACCGGCCTACCTTCTTCGGGTAACTGGACAGTAACAGAATCCCCAGGTGGTGCTACTTACAGTGGATCAGGAACTACGACAGTAATTACCATTACTTCAGCGGGTACATACACCTACACGGTAACCAACGATGCAGGATGTAATTCGGCTGCATCTTCTCCCGGAGTAACAATAAATGCTGCTCCATCTGTACCAACAGCTCCGATTGTAGGCACTGTGACCGATCCAACTTGTACTTCAGTTTCCTCTGTTGCATTGAGTGGTTTACCTTCTACCGGTACCTGGACAATCACAGCTTCCCCGGGAGGATCGACTATTACCGGAACGGGAACAACTGCCAATTTCACAAACTTAAGCTCGGGAACTTACACATTTACTGTCACGAATGCCGCTGGGTGCACGTCTTCTTCATCAAGTGCTTCAGCAACAATTAACCCTGCACCATCAGGTCCGCTTGTTTCTGTAGCTTCTCAAAATGATGTAAGTTGTAATGGAGATACAGATGGTACCGCATCCCTGAATGTTACGGGAGGAACAAGTCCGTATACTTATTCCTGGACTTCCGGAGCAGGAAGCTCAGCATCTGTAACCGGTTTAGCACCGGGCACCTATACAGCCACAGTAACTGATAACGCCGGCTGTACTTCAACCGTTAGCGTCATCATTAATGAACCCGCTGCGATTACACCAAACAGCAGTGGATCGAATGTAGATTGTACAACAGGCTCTGGTGGGTCAATCACTACTACAGCAAGTGGAGGAACAGGAGCTTACAGCTATTCCTGGTCGCCGGGAGGTCAAACGACCTCTTCTTTGAGCGGTTTACAACCCGGCAATTACAGCGTAACGATAACCGATGCAAATGGTTGTACAGCTACGCAATCGACATCAGTAAGCACGTCCGGATCTTTAGTGGTAACAGCAACACCTTCCTATTCTGAAATCAACTCTGGAGGTTCAGTTGCCATTCAAACTACCGGTGGCACTACTTATTCCTGGACACCTGCTACAGATTTAAGCTGTGCCGATTGTCCGGATCCGATAGCTTCACCAATTGTATCAACTGAATATATTGTCACTACTGCTGATGCCAACGGCTGTTCGGGTCAAGATACCGTATATATTAAGGTGACTATTCAATGTGGCGAATATTTTGTGCCAACAGCTTTCTCTCCAAATGAAAACGGACCAAGCGCGAATGATCACCTTTGCCTATTTGGTAATCCGGCATGTATTTCGGAACTGGATTTTGCTATTTATAACCGATGGGGTGAAGTTGTATACCAGACAACTGACATTACAAAATGCTGGGATGGCACTTACAAGGATAAACCTATGGACAGCGGCATTTTCGTATACAAGTTGTATGTAAAACTTGTTGATGGAACCGTCATAGAAAATTCCGGAAACACAACACTAGTAAGATAACCAAACACCGAACTAAGATGAAAACGATAGTAATCAAAAGCAGCTTTATTCTTACCCTGTTTGGAATAAGCACATCAACATTTGGTCAGGATGTCCATTTTTCCCACATGGAATACGCTCCATTAACGCTTAATCCAGCACTGGTCGGCGCCAATTCTCCTATGCAGGGAATCATCAATTACCGTAGTCAGTGGAATTCGGTGGCCGTACCTTATAAAACGATAGCAGCGTCATTCGATATGCGTTTCAATGAGAAAAAGCGGGACAAAAAGGGCATCATCGCAGGCGGAATCAATTTTTTCAATGATCAGGCGGGCGAGCTAAAGGTGAATACCAATAATGTGAATCTTAACCTGGCATATCACCTCATCCTCGACAGAAACAGTACACTGGGACTTGGCATTTATACCGGTTTCGGTCAACGATCGATCGATCCAAATGCAGGACGTTGGGGAACGCAATATGATGGACTTGCTTACAATGCCGCATTGCCATCTCAGGAAACGTTTAATAACGCCACTTTTTCTTTCCTTGATGCAGGCGCAGGGTTATTGTATGCCTATAAACGCAATCAGGGATACAGCACACAAAATAATCAGTTAGCGATCAATGCAGGTTTTGCAACCTATCATGTCAACCGTCCGGGTTATTCTTATCTCGATCAGAATTCTGAAAAGCTCTACATGCGTTTTTCAGGTTTTGTTAATGCAGAAATCGGCATCCAGAACACGAAAGGAATCGTACTTCCGGGAATCTATTTTCAGCGTCAGGGAACTTCCATGGAGATCTTCTACGGAGCCTATTACAAATACCGAATTAGTGAAGGTTCAACTGCAACCGGATTTACAAAACCAATGGCATTATCTCTAGGGCTTTTCAATCGTTTCCGAGATGCAATGGTCGCAAAGGTTATGTTCGAGTATGATCAATACGCTGCCGGTTTTGCCTATGACGTAAATGTTTCTTCATTGAATACCGTGTCGAAGGCCAAAGGAGGGTTTGAATTATTCCTACGCTTCAATATGGGTGACGGAGGTGGTTTCCGATCCAGAATATAATTTCACTTTTATGCGCTTACTTGTTTGTTTATTCAGCATCGGTTTCACCTTTGCTTACGGTCAAAAACTGATCATCAAAGAAAATGATTCCATGCGCATTGAAATCGAGCAGCTACCAACCTCGGTGAATAGCTCGTTCAACGATTATGCCCCAGTAGTAACTGCTGATGGTTCAGAGTTATATTTTACCTCACGAAGGCCTCTTACTGAAAAGGAAAAGAAAAAAAACATTGAGTCCCGGGAGAATATTTACCATTCCTCGCTAGATGAAGGGACCGGTAAATGGCTTGATGCAACAGCTTTACTTGAAAATATAAATGCTCCCGGACGCTACAATTCGAACATTGCTATTTCCAACGATGGACAGCGCCTCTTAATCTATCAGGATGACCAATACGGTAACGGCGACATCTTTGAATCGTATCTGAAAGGAAGTATCTGGTCAGACCCTCACCCCATTTCACAGGTAATCAATTCTGAAGCACATGAGTCCTCAGCAAGTATTGCTCCCGATGGCCGCACGATCTATTATGTCAGTGAGCGTAGTGGAGGCGTTGGAAAACGCGATATCTGGAAATGTACGAAAGATGAAAACGGAAACTGGGGTTTGCCCGAAAACCTTGGTCCTATCGTCAATAGTAAACAAGAGGAAGAATCTGTATTTATCCATCCTGATGGTGTAACCTTGTATTTCAGTTCTAAAGGACACGCCTCTGTTGGTGGTTACGATGTTTTCAGGACAACCTATGTGAATGGTGCATGGACTAAACCAGTATCACTCGGTGAACCCATAAATACAATTGGTGATGATCTTTTTTTCGTTCTCACTGCCAATGGTCAGACGGGTTATTATGCCTCAAGCAGAGACGGGGATCAAAAAGATATCTATCAGATAAAGTTCATTGCCAAGGAGAAGAAGATCATTCAGAATCAGCCGAAGCTTACCGTCCTTAAAGGAGTCATCAGAGACGAGAAAACCAAAGCACCACTTGAAGCAAAAATTCAGATCGTAGATAATGAAAAGAATACGATCATTGGTGAATTCAATTCCAACAGTCAGAGCGGTAAATACTTGATTCCACTGCCAGCAGGCAAGAACTATGGGATTTCTGTTACGGCAACAAACTACTTGTTCCATTCTGAGAATGTAGATATCCCAGACACAGCCAATTATCAGGAGATCGTTCGAGACATTGATTTGAAAAAATTGGAAAAAGGAACGCAGATCGTTTTGCGCAATATCTTTTTTGATCTCGATAAATTCTCTATCAAGCCTGAATCAAAAAACGAACTGGATCGGGTTTATAAATTAATGAAAGACAACCCCAAACTTGTGATCGAGATCTCAGGTCACACAGACACGCAAGGATCTGCCGCTTACAATCAGCAATTGTCTGAAAACCGTGCAAAAGCTGTTGTAGAATATTTAACTGCGATGGGCATCGGCGCGGAACATTTTCAATACAAAGGTTACGGGGAGGATCGACCGATCGTTACTGAAGCAGATATACTGAAAATGAAAACACAGGCTCAGAAGGATAAGGCTCATGCATTGAACAGAAGAACTGAGTTTAAGATTTTGAGCAATCAATAAGCAATAAAAAACGGGAGGTTTAAGCCTCCCGTTTTAGAATTAATTGTAACGCTGCTTATTGCTTTTCGAATGTCCAGGTAACTGTTGATTCATAGGTATCTGTAGTACCGCCTGAAACTGTAACATCTTTTGAATAATTCTTCAAAATCAATTCTTTCGACTTAAGCCCATTAACATCGAAGGTTCCTAAGTTGTCTAGTGTAATGGCCGTTTTGTTTTTTGCCGAATTACTCCAATACCAACGACCATCAATTGTTTCAGTGTCCCCGTCATTGATTTCAATACTCTGATATGTTCCGTCTTTTTTAATTTCAATTGTCAATGAATAGGAGACTGAATTATTGAATGAACCATAGGTTGTGGTCAAGATACTCCCATCGTAATTTGTTGTAGTAATACTACCGTTATTATTTTCTGTTCCTTCAACTTTTGTCAATTTCCAAAGTTCAGTAATGCGCGCATCGCGTGACTTAAAAGAAAGGAATGGATCATTCTCACCTTTCTTACAACCTGTCAAAACAGTTGAACCTACCATAAGGCTCAAAGCAATAAATAAAATGTTCTTTTTCATTAGGTATAAATTTTAATTCGCGACAAATATAATCCAATTTCATTTCGATGTCGTTAATTCTTTTTTAAGGAACTCAAAACAAACGTGCTCTGTACATTGGCTATATTCGGAATGGAAGCTAATTTATCCTTTAAAAACGCTTGAAATTGTTTCATCCCAGAAACTTGTACTTGCAAAAGATAATCATAGTTCCCCGCCACATGATACACAGAAGTAACCTCTTGGAATTCTTTGACTTGAGACTCGAAAACATCTAAAAGTTCGGTATTATGCGTCTTAAGCGATACTTGGCAAAAAACCATTAATTCCTTTCCTATGGCAACCGGATCAATTCGAATGGTATATCCTTCAATGACACCGCGCTTTTCCATCCGTCGAATGCGTTCAAAAGTTGGTGTTACTGTTAATCCAACACGAGAAGCGATCTCTTTCGTTCCCAGTTTAGCATTTTCCTCTAACATGGATAGAATCTTCAAGTCCGTTACATCCAATTGAAAGGGATTCGGAGAAATAATTTCTTTCATCGTATATAATTTAGATCTAAAATAGTTTTTATTTCTTTTATTAAATCTTTATATAGTTTATTTTTCTTCTTTTATATATCTATATAGTTACATCGTACTTTTGCTCAAACAATTTTACCATGGACTACAAAAATATGCAACCGGAAAGTTTAATGATGAGTTATGGCTACAAACCTTCCCTTTCAGAAGGCGCGATCAAATGCCCTATTTTTCAAACCTCCACATTTGTTTTCAATACCGCAAAAGAAGGGAAACGATTCTTTGAGTTGGCCTATGGTTTGCGCGAAAAAGACGCCGGAGAAGAACTTGGATTGATCTACAGTCGTTTAAATAACCCGGATCTGGAGATCCTTGAGAATCGATTGTGTTTGTGGGATGAAGCCGAAGATTGTGCTGTTTTCGAAAGTGGTATGTCTGCTATTTCCACTGCCATGATGGAATTCATGACGCCTGGGGATCTCCTGTTATACAGTAGACCCGTGTATGGGGGGACAGACCATTTCATTAATCACTTTTTGAAAAAACTGCATATTGAAGCCGTAGGCTTTTATGCCACAGACACTTATGAAGACATCCTGAAAAAAGTGCAAGCTACAGGAAGGGCAGATAAACTGACGATGATTCACATTGAAACTCCAGCTAACCCTACGAATGCACTGATCGACATCGAGATGTGTGCGCGAGTCAAAGCGCATTTCAGTGCCGACGATAAACCCGTGATCTTGTCAGTTGATAACACCTATATGGGCCCGGTTTGGCAACACCCATTAAAACATGGCGCTGACCTCGTGCTTTATTCAGCTACCAAATACATCGGTGGACATTCAGATGTTATTGCGGGGGCTTGCCTCGGATCAAAAGCATTGATGGCACGTGTAAAAGGGTTGCGCACATTCCTTGGAAACATGGCTGGTCCATGGACGGGATGGTTACTCATGCGTTCATTGGAAACGTTAAAGATCCGTATGGAACAAGCCGCACTCAACGCGTCTCATGTGGCTCGTTTTCTTGAGAACCATCCGAAAGTTGAAAAAGTATACTATCTCGGATTCATTCCTAAGAATGGCTCTGAAAACGAACGATTGATCTACGCCCGTCAATTTAAATCTTCAGGCGCCATGATCTCCTTCGACATCAAAGGTGGAGAGGAAGAAGCATTCCGTTTTCTTGACTCGCTTAAACTGATCAAGCTTGCGGTTTCTCTTGGAGGCACAGAGAGTCTTGCTGAGCACCCACAAACAATGACGCATGCCGATGTTCCAATGGAAGACAAGAAGATCATGCACATTACGGAAAAACTTATTCGACTTTCTGTTGGTGTAGAGCATTACAACGACCTGATCTCTGATATTGGGCAGGCTCTTGATGCCATTTAATACGCAAAACCTAACCTATATCGATAGAGGGCGGAGCAATTCCGCCCTTTTTTTAATCGTCCAAAATGGATGGCAACCAGAATATCGGACGACTTTCTGTTGTAATCAGATGGACGGTCGAATATCGCGAATGTTTAGCTGCAAACTTTCTTTACCATTCCATGAATTCACTTCGAGGGTGTAGACGACATCGAAAGGCACTCCTGCCGCCACATCGTCTGCCTTTTCAGCAAGATCGAATCCAATAGCCGAAACAGTGACATCCGAAGCTGGATCAATGAGGGTTAATTTCAAATGCTTGTCCTTGAGAATTCGAGTATCGAGCGCATAGATGTTGCACGTCATAAAAACGGGTTGCATATTTCCGGGACCGTGAGGCTCAAAACGCAACAGATTACGTTTCAATCGTGGTACCGCAAATCGGCTTTCCCCCGGACGGAACAATTCTTCAAAACTGATCTCCAGATCGATACGTAATTCAGGATTTAAGTCATTCGGTTCAATTCGCGAAATCACTGTTTGTTCGAATGTTTCACGGAATTGATCCACTTGAAACGGATTTAAACTCAACCCGGCAGCATGACAATGCCCACCGTACTGTTCAAGCAGATGATCACACTCCGAAATCGCTGCGTGGATGTCGAAATCGTTTACCGTGCGAGCTGAACCCGTGGCCATGCTATTTGATGCGGTGAGCACAATGGTTGGCTTGAAATACTTTTCCACCAAGCGAGAGGCAACAATCCCGACCACTCCTTTATGCCAGTTTTCATTGTACAAAACCAGACTTCGCGCATTTTCGAAGGTTTTGTCAGCCTCGATCATAGCAATGGCTTCTTTCGTGATCTCCTGATCAATGGTTCTGCGTTGTTGGTTATCCTCATTGATCTCGCGCGCAATTCGCTCGATCTCGTCCTGATCACGGGAGATCATTAAGTCTACCGCATACTTTCCGGAGCGAAGTCGCCCCGCGGCATTGATCCTTGGAGCGATGGTGAAAACGACCGTACTCAAAGTTACAGGAAGCGCTTTTCCCGCCAGTGACAAGAGTTCACTGAAAGCTGGTCTGGGTGCAGCATTTAATTGTTTAAGCCCGTGAAAAGCCAGGATTCGGTTCTCTCCGGTAATATCCACAATATCCGCACCGATACTCACTGCGACCAGATCGAGAAGTTCCAGCAATGGCGCACTATCCAACTCCTTATAAAGACAAAATCCCTGTAACAATTTGAAGCCAACGCCACATCCCGATAATCCTTTATAGGGATAAGAACACGCTTTTTGTTTGGGGTCCAAAACGATACTATCGGGAATGATCGGGCCCGGCTCGTGGTGATCACAAACAATAAAATCGATACCCTTGGATCGCGCTAGTGCGATGAGTTCAACGGAACGAATACCACAATCGAGGGAAATCATCAGGTTCACTCCATTTTCTTCCGCAAACTGAATTCCCTGAAGACTCAATCCGTATCCTTCTTTGTAGCGATCCGGAATATAATAATCAACCTGTTCAGTGTGTTGCTTGAGAAAGGAATACATCAGTGCCACAGCGGTAGTGCCATCCACATCGTAATCACCAAAAAGCAAGATCTTTTCCTTTTTTGACACTGCTTGACACAAGCGATCAACAGCTTCTTTCATTCCTGTCATCAGGAAAGGATCATGTAGATCCTTGAGATCAGGATTGAAAAAGTGATTCGCAGCATCATAGCTTTGTATTCCCCTTTGGAGTAAAAGCGTTGCCAATACACGATCTGTTTTGATCTCTTTCCTGAACTTCTCACATTGTTCATTTTCCACCCCCTCTTTGACAAACCATCTTTTTTCCATACATTTCATTTCTGTTACTTTAATTTACGAAACTATTTTGACATCATCGATACCCTTTCCCAAAAGAATTCAATCTCTGAATCTCCTGCTTTTAGCTTCGGTATTGATTTCCCAATTAAGTGCCTTAAGTCAGGTTTCCTATGATTTTGCTATTCCGCTGCCGCCTTCCGGTCAAGAAGTTCAAGGCATCGCTCAACCCTATTATGGGATTTATTCGAGTGATCAGACCGACATGGATTATGAATTTAACGCGAAGGGTATTTTTGCTGTATCGCTTATCTTCAGCAGTATTTCAAGAGAGACTATTCGGGAATCCTCTACCTATCGTGTTTCAAACGGTTGGCTCCACGGAGTCAAAGCAAATGATTCGATTCCCTGCGAATTGCAAGGTGAATACTATCATTTTGCGATCAAACAAAAAGAACAATTGATCGGCAGTGATGAAACCGAACATGTGTTGATGAAGATCAGTGATCGCACGTATATTCTCAATTTTGAGGAAAACGGCAGCTATACCCCCAGCATTTTTGAATTCAAGGGGACAGAGTTACACATCCGGCATTTTACGTATGAAGATCAGACTACTTTTCCAATGATCGCAGAACAATTGGAACACGCTAACAAGGACATCAAATCGATCACTTTGCGCCCGACAAAAGAGGAATGGGAAAAACTCCCCATTGAATCGATCACGGGTCAACGGATGATATTCAATAAGATGTAGGTTTACATCCCGTCACCATCGAGCAGGTTTCCGATTCCGCCAAGGATGCCACCTTCTTCTTTTCTTCCGCCAACAGAGCCATAGGAAAGAATACGGGATGCCAGTCTGGAAATGGGTAAGGTTTGAAGCCATACCTCCCCTGGTCCTTGCAGTGTGGCAAAGAATAAACCTTCACCACCAAACAGAGAATTTTTGATTCCGCCTATGAATTGGATATCGTAATCGATGGTTTGCGTGTAGGCCACGACGCAGCCAGTATCCACTTTCAGCATCTCCCCCTGTTTCAATGTGCGCTTCATGACATGTCCACCGGCATGAAAAAAGGCCATACCATCTCCTTCCAGTTTCTGCATGATAAATCCTTCACCGCCGAAAAGACCAGTTCCAAGTTTACGCTGGAATTCTATTCCAACAGCTACTCCTTTGGCAGCGCATAGAAAGGCATCCTTTTGACAAACGATCTTATTACCATAAGCCGAAAGATCAACGGGAATGATCTTTCCGGGATAAGGAGAAGCAAAAGCAACTTTCGCCTTACCCGTTCCCTGATGCGTATATGCTGTCATGAATAAACTTTCCCCTGTAAGCAGCCTTTTCCCAGCGCCCAGGAGTTTACTCATAAATCCACCCGAAGTTTGTTTGCTTCCATCTCCGAAAATGGTTTCCATTTGAATACCATTGTCCATGTACATGAACGAACCGGCTTCGGCAATAGCGGTTTCATTAGGATCGAGTTCGATCTCGACCAGTTGCATTTCTTCCCCGATAATGTAGTAATCGATTTCGTGGTTTTCCATCACATTGTTTTTTGTTTCTGCAACAAATATGATGGATTTAGGTCAGAATCTTTCAAAACATGACGCACAGTTTCAAAAAGTTTTTCTTCCGTCCATGGCTTTGCAATGAAAACATCCAGCAAACCTTCATCAACCAGCTTCTCAACAGCAACCTCATTCGCCTGACCGGACAACATAACACAGGAGACTTTCGGATATCTTTTTTTGGCCGATCGAAGGAATTCTTCACCTGTCATTTTTGGCATTTGATAATCCGAAAGAATAAAAATGATGTCTATTTGCTGTTCAGTGATGGCTGCCATAGTTGCCAGCGCTATTTCTGGTGATTTGAAAAATTCACACAAGACAGCATTCGTATCAACCATCTTTTGTAACTGAAAATGAAGAACCTGCAAAATACCGGGGTCATCGTCAACACAAATAAGCGCAATTTTGGGAAACAAGTTCTTTCTGTAGCAACAACAGAATGTAACATTTGTTCATAACGAGAAATTACATGACAAATTCAAACACCGTAGTGTTTTGATCCGATCGGATGGCAACATCCCAGTGATTTGCCTCCAGGATTCTTTTGACTATGTTCAAACCAAACCCTGAATTATCTGTTCCTTTTGATGATTTGAATCGATTGAAAATTTCCGGAAGCATTTCTTCAGGTATTTCCGGACCATTGTTCTCAAATTGAATAACCTTTCGCTGGTCGCGTTCGAAAGCCCGGATCCAGATATCGCCATGGTCATTTCCGATAGCTTCGAAGGCATTCTTGAGCACATTCGACCAAACCTGAAAGACGTCTCTGGGTACAGCTTCGATGCAACATTCCGCATCCAACTCAAGGTGAATATCAATATTGCCCTTTAGATTCGAACTTAAAACGCGCAAGACATTGGTCACGCTTTCTTTAATGTTGACACATTCTTTCCCCTGATGCACTGCCGACCGGGTGAATTTACGAAGATCTGCAACTACATCGGCCGACCTGTTTGCGGCATGGAAAATTGTATCGACCATTTGCCTTATCGTATGGATACTCGTCATTAATTGCAACATCTTTTCGGGATGTGTACTCGCAAGCACACATTCGATCTTTTCGGTATCCACGTGTTCGATTTTAGCCTTCACCATTCCGTCAGCGAGTGTGATTGCCAAATCCTTATCCAGATTCTTATGTGACAAGTGTTCCTGAATGAGTGTTCGTTCTTTGATAGATTTGATACCGGACATGAATGGAACGGCGCTGCCAGTCATTGCATTTTCGCAAGCAAATTCGAGTTCCTCACGTGTACAATCATGAATGAGACCATGAAAAAGTTGCTCCAGTGTTTCACGAATACTTTCCGCTCCCACACGAATGGAAGCGATCGGGCTGTTCAAGTCATGGGCGATACCCATCGTTAATTCACCAATGGCAACTAACTTTTCGGTTTCAGCAATTGTCGCATTGAGTTCAATGTTCTCTTTGGTCTGTTTTTCAATGATCTGTTCAAGGTTGATGTTCAATTCTTCAAGCGCCCTTTTTGATTGAATGGTTTCTGTAATGTCTAGTCCGTAAGCGATGTAATAACCTGTATCCTTCTCTTCAGATGACGGGGGACTGTAGCTACGAAGAAAGTATCTGGTTTCTCCGGCAGCATTCTTTTTTTCCTCGATCCATTCAACGATCTCACCGGTAGCCATCATTTTATCGAAATAGCCTTTTCTTCGTTCAGGCCAAGTTAGTGGTAGGCCTTTCATTTCTGAATACTCAAACTCATTCTTTCCAATGATCCATTTTCTTACCTGATCATCCTTTATTGCGGATTTATTGATAAATCTGAATCGCATTTCTCGATCGAACAATGCTATATCTGCCGGAAGTATATCAAAAATGTTCTGCAAAAAGCTTTCTTGTGCCGAAAGTCTTGTGTTTAACAATTTCAATTCATCGCTTTGACGGCTAATTTTTCCTGTATAATTGGTGATTTCAAAGCCGTAAATATTGACGAAATCATGTTCTTCATAGTAAACCAGCGAAAAAACAAAGGTTCTATCGTCCATCGTAACCACTTCTTCCAGAAATTCTTTTCTGAAACCAGTGAAAAGTAAAGTCACTAGCTCCGACAAATGGTCAAATCCATTAAAATCTTTGCCAACACCAAAATATACCAAGAGTTCTGTGGCTTTTTCATTGGCGTATTGGACGTGTAAATCCCTACCGATTCTCAATATCGGATTCGGGTTTTGATCGGGGAAACTGCTTAATTTTTCGATTTTGAGTAAGGCATTCTTCAGATCTGCATTTTGCTTGCTTATGCGCACATTCAGCCGTTCTGAATCTTGAAGATTGTTTCTTTCTAATTCACTCAAGAACATAAAGTCAGATAATTCCTTGTAATCCGGAAAATCCACATTAGTGAGATTGTAGCGATCAAGTTTCTGACTAAATGATATATCTGGAAGAGCCATAAGGATATAACTTCCACTAAGAATGAGCACAGATGCTTTGAAACTACGTTTGTACTTGTCTTGAAAATGAATCAGTTTTCTTGATTTTAAGGTTACAGCAAGTTCTGAAAATGAATTAAAATCCTCTGCAATAAATAGTTCATCAAATGGAACAGCTTCTCTGAATTCAGGTAGGATCTTTTCCCATTTATCGCCATAATGAACGATGAGTCCTCTACTGTCAACACGTAAAAAAAACGCCCCTGCATTATCAAGCGTACGATTCATTGAAGAAAGCTGACCTGATAAGTAACTCACTTCATGCCTTGTATGAATCAGGCGACTGGCCATTTTTGCCAGCATTTTCAATGAATTTACCTGGTGCTCGTTCAACTCACGAGGTTGATTGTCTATCGCGCAAACGGTTCCGATAGCCTGGCCTGAATCTGTTACGATGGGAACACCACAATAAAAGATCACGTGCGGATTCCCGGTAACAAGAGGATTATCAAAGAAACGCTCATCCTTGGTGGAGTCTTTGACCATAAAGACCTCATCAGGCTGATTAATGGCATGAGCACAGAAAGCGTAATCTCTTGGTGTCTCAGAAGCACCAAGTCCGACTTTGGATTTAAACCACTGGCGATCAGAATCGATCAAACTAATCAAGGCGATAGGCGTTCCGCATACCGATGAAGCCATCTCGGTGATCATGTCCAGATTTTCATCCGCCTCGGTATCAAGAATATTCAATGCTAACAGCTCTTTGATACGAGCATCTTCATTGAGGGGTAGTTCGGGTAGTTTCATGAAAGCAATTCAATAACATTGAAGCACAACAAAAATAAGAAAAACAACCCGTTAACTGAATTAGTTCCAATTGATCAACGAACCTCCTTCAAGTGATTCCTCAAAGATCTCTCTCATGGTTTTCAATTTCGCAGCAGATACCACATCTCCTTTGCTTGCTTTTGCTTTGAGTTTGTAATAAGTATCAAGAGAATGCCCAAAAAGATCTTGCTCCAGTTTACCTTTAATCACAGAAATCTTGGCATTCACATCGATCAGGAAATGTTCGATATCACCGAGTTCTTTGAGTTCGATGGCCGAAATATCAGATTTTCGCAGAAGGACAGCATAACGTGGCAACATTTTCTCCAGCAGGGAAATGAAATGTTCCAGTTCTTTATTAAGTGCGTCTTTATTTGCCCGAAAATCCATTGTTAAGTTATGTAGTAGAAATATAGGAAAAATTTCTTCGGCACCCACGAGTTTTCGATAATTGACTTAATTCTGTCGATTTTTCCCCATTTATTATTCATTAATTTTGTTTGGATGGCTGGCGTCTACATTCATATTCCTTTTTGCAAGCAAAAGTGCAGTTACTGCGATTTTCATTTTTCAACCACTTTTGGAACATATCGTAAACGAATGATCCAAGCATTGTGCTCGGAGATTCATAAACGTGTAGCCTCATTGAACGAACCTTTAGAAACACTTTATTTTGGTGGAGGAACCCCAAGCTTGCTTACTTCGGAGGAATTTGATCAACTATTATCCGCAATCGCTGAAATAATTTCCATCGATCAACTCAAGGAAGTGACACTCGAGGCCAATCCTGACGACCTAACGGAAACAAACCTTGTTATCTGGAAAAAAGTTGGCATCACGCGTTTATCCATTGGTTTGCAATCGTTCAAAGAAAGTGATCTGTTATGGATGAATCGTGCTCATTCCGCAGAAGAAGCGCTGAAATGTGTTTCACTGGCACAAGCCAATGGTTTTCAAAACATCTCCGTAGACCTCATTTATGGCTTGCCAGATTTAACTATTGAAGAATGGAAAAAGCATATTGATCTTGTGATTTCCATGAATGTAAGCCATATTTCGGCCTATTGCCTGACCGTAGAAGAAAAAACGGTCCTAAACAGGCTGGTAAAACAAGGCAAACTCATCCCTGCAGGCGAAGATCAACAATCCGAACAGTTTGAAATACTTTCTAAAAAACTTGTTGAAGCTGGATTTGAGCATTATGAAGTTTCAAATTTCGGCAGACCCGGAATGCATGCTCTTCACAACAGCAACTACTGGAGGGGAAAACAATACATTGGCATCGGCCCTTCAGCTCATTCCTATAATGGATTCGAACGAAGATGGAATATTTCGAACAATTTCACGTACATGAAAATGAACGCATCCGAATGGTTTGAAGTTGAAGAACTGACTGCAAAAGATCGCTGGAATGAATTAGTGCTCACTGGATTACGAACCTCTTGGGGCGTGGATGAAGAAAAGCTGTTTGCTATCTTGCCACCTGATTTAAGTTTCAGAACCAAGCTGGAAGCATTTGTAGTTTCGGGTTGGGTTGAGGTCAACAAAGGACACATCATTTTAACCCTCGAAGGAAGGCTGAGAGCCGACCATATCGCCGCCGAACTTTTCCAATGAAAATACTCCTGAAATATCTACCCATCATATCCTTGATATTCGTATTGGTGACGATCGCTGTTCTAAGTTTGTTGCCACCCGAGAGCGGACTCGAACTTAAAAAAGATAAGTTGGGTCATCTCATCGCCTATCTGACGCTTTCCGCTAATGCCCAATTTTTCTCCCGAAACAAAAAAGATATGCTCTTCGTATTCATCGGTGTTTGCACGTATGGTGGAGTGCTTGAAATGCTACAGGGATTTGTTCCGGGCCGTCAACCCTCGTGGATGGACATGGCGGCGAATACAAGTGGCGCGTTTTTGGGGTTGATCTTACATCTCATGATTGGAAACACGTTGAAAAAGTTATTCATGCGCTGATCAATGTGTGTAATATCACACGAAACCTTTCATATCCGTTGATTTCAGCTTATTTTCGCAGCAACAAAGACGCTATGGAAAAACTGAGCAACTTTATCAATGGCACGTATTGCCCACCGTTAAGTGGCGCATACATCGATAATTATGAACCTGCGACCGGAAAGGTCTACAGTTATATACCTGATTCAGATGAACAGGATGTAGAACAAGCTGTAGCAGCAGCAGAATGCGCCTTCCCAATTTGGTCAACTATGTCGGCCGAAAAAAGAGGTGAGATCCTTGTGAAGTTGTCAGAAGGTATTCGCTCCCGCATGGATGAATTTGTGGAAGCTGAGTCACGCGATAACGGCAAACCGTTGAGTCTTGCAGCAAGTGTGGATATTCCGAGAGCGATCTCAAACTTTCATTTCTTCGCTACAGCCATAGAACATTTCGCTTCAGAATCACATTACATGGAAGGCATGGGAGTGAATTACACCATACGAAAGCCAATCGGTATCGTTGGATGTATCTCTCCATGGAACCTTCCACTGTACTTATTCTCCTGGAAAATTGCTCCGGCACTCGCAGCAGGAAATTGTGTCATTGCGAAGCCATCAGAAATTACGCCGTACACCGCCTATCTGTTAGGGAAAGTGGCACAGGAAGCTGGATTACCGGCTGGTGTTCTGAATATACTTCATGGTTTGGGAGGTAAAGTGGGTGATGCGATGGTTAAACATCCGAAGATCAAGGCCATTTCATTTACAGGAGGAACCAAAACAGGCGAATATATCGCTCGGACAGCCGCGCCGATGTTCAAAAAATTATCGCTGGAACTGGGAGGAAAGAATCCAAACATCATTTTCGCCGATTGTGATTTTGATGACATGATCAAAACTACTATCCGCTCTTCATTTGCAAACCAGGGTCAGATCTGTTTATGTGGTTCAAGGATCTTTGTCGAACGCCCGATCTATGAGAAATTCAAAACGGTTTTTGTCGAAAAAATAGCCAAATCAAAAGTGTCCAACCCACAAGATCCGGAGGCAAATCTGGGAGCCGTGGTTTCCAAACCGCACATGGAGAAGGTGCTTTCGTATATAGACTTGGCGAAAGAAGAAGGCGGCACCATTCTAACTGGAGGCGAACGTGTTGTCCTTGAAGGTGAATATTCAGAAGGATACTACATTCGTCCTACAGTGATTGAAGGATTACGTTATGATTGCAGAACCAACCAGGAAGAAATTTTTGGTCCGGTGGTGACGATCACGCCTTTTGATAC
>Ga0172373_10003458_pt1 | contig 23105 bp, 21 predicted proteins | sample Lak10m_2_FD_114546 | JGI IMG/M metagenome (GOLD analysis project Ga0172373, IMG submission 114546) | Freshwater microbial communities from Kabuno Bay, South-Kivu, Congo - kab_092012_10m | ecosystem: Environmental > Aquatic > Freshwater > Lake | place: Democratic Republic of the Congo...
AACGCATCAGCGCATCCAGCCAGGGTGCTCCGCCGCGATAAGCAGCCTCGAACGCGGCCATGCCGAAAGGATTGCCTGCGCTGACGTGCAGACGACCGAATTCCCTGTTCAGTGCCGCACGATGTTCCGGGTTGGGAACGATCAGCGCCGACAGGCCGAGGCCGGGGATATTAAACGTCTTGCTGGGGGCCACGGCGGTGATGACCTTGCTCGCGAAGTCACCCATGGCGGCCAGCGGGATGTGTGCAGCGCCGGGGTAGAGCAGATCGGCGTGGATTTCGTCGGACAGGATGAGCAGATCGTAGCGGCAGGCTACGTCCAGCAGGTCGCCAAGCTCCTGACGGCTCCAGACGCGGCCGACCGGATTGTGCGGCGAACACAACAGCAACAGACGCGCACCTTGTGCGGCGGCTTGTTCCAGATGCGCCAGATCGAAAGTGTAACGTCCATTTTCCAACTTGAGCGGATTCACGATCAATTGCCGGCCGGTATCAGCCACGCTGGACATGAAGGGAAAATATACCGGCGGCTGGACGATGACGCCCTGCCCCGGCTGAGCAAAGGCCTGAACTGCCGCATAGAGCGAGGGTACAACGCCGGGACACAGGATGATCCAGTCGCGCTGGATTTCCCAGCCATGCCGGGTTTTCAGCCAATGCATGAGCGCCTCGAACAGGCTTTCCGGCGCCAGCGTGTAGCCATAAACGGGATGCATGGCGCGCTGCACCAAAGCCTCCGTCACGCATTCCGGCGAGGCGAAGTCCATGTCGGCCACCCATAATGGCACGACATCGGCGCGGCCGAACGTAGCCTGGCGTGCATCGTACTTGACGCTGGCGGTTCCCTCGCGAGAGATCAAGCGGTCGAAATCGTGGCTCAAACCACGCGTTCCCAGATGGTGGCTTCAGACAGCGTGTGCTGGAACTTGCGTTTGGTCTCGCGGATGACAAACGGTACTTCCCGTGGCCCCTGCACCAGCCGGAAATGCGGTGCCAGCACCGCCTTCAGCCCATCGAGGGTAGTGAAGTTCTCGCCATCCTTTTTGAATCCGCCTATCCACTCCTGGCGCCTGGTGTGCTCTTCCAGCCAGGTATAGGGCGAGGCGATCATGAGCAGGCCGCCCACATTCAGCCGCTCGTGGATGGTCGAAAGGAATTTCGCCGGGCTGTACAGGCGGTCGATCAGGTTGGCAGCGACAATCAGGTCGTAGCCGGTGAACTGCGGCTTGAGGTTGCAGGCGTCGCCCTGATAAAACTCGATCTTGTCGCGCACGCTTTCCAGCCCCAGATCAGCCAGCTTGCGCTCGCGATAGGACAGCAATTCGCCTTCATCCGCCAGCGTATATCGCATCACGCCCTGTTCTGCCAGTTTGACGCCAAGCCCGATAAAACGCGCGGAAAAGTCCACCCCGGTAACACGGTCGAAATGCCGTGCCAGTTCAAAGGTGGCACGGCCGGTGGCACAGCCGAGATCCAGCGCGCGTCGGGCCGGCTTGCTGCCCATCGCGTCAATCGCCAGTTCGGCCAAGGTCTTGGGAAAATTCGGCACCCCGTAATAGCTGTCGCCGTAGTGGAACTCGGCATATTCCGACAGCAGTTTGTCGGTCTCGTAGCTGGAAGCAACCGCTACGGCAGGGGCATCCGCCAGCACATAGCGGAACCCGGCATGCTGGAAGAAATGGCGGCGGAAAGCATAGCGCGCACTTTTCAGGGTTTCGTTGCCGCAGGAAACCCAGCTACCGCCCTTGAACAGGTTATGCCGCTCGTCGAAGGTGGGCGTGGTGAAGTCGTCGTACAACGGATGCACCTCAAACCCTTCGAACGGGTAAATCGGCGTTTCGGTCCATTGCCAGACGTTACCCACCACATCGTACAACTCTCCGTGGCGAAAGGTATTGACCGGGCAGGACGAGGCCCAGTGATCGAGATGCCGGTTGGCGGGCGTCTTCTCGGCGCCGGCTTCATTAACACCGACCTCTTCGGCACCGCTGACATCGTATAAACGATACCATTCGTCCTCGCTGGGCAAGCGGATCGGCTGGCCGGTTTGCGCAGCTTTCCAGCGGCAGAATGCCTTGGCTTCATGGTAATTGACCTCTACCGGCCAATCCCAGGGCATGGCGACTTCCTCGGTCATCAGGCGCAGATGCCAGCTCCCATCCTGCCATATCCAGAAGGTGGGATGGCGCGCCCCGGCAAAAGCCTTCCAGCCACGCCCTTCGTCTTCCCAATAGTCATCTGCGGCATAGCCGCCCGCCTCGACGAACGCCAGAAACTCACCGTTGCTGACAAGATATTTTGAGGCCTGAAAAGCCGGAACCTCTGCGACATGGTGCCCGTATTCGTTATCCCAGCCGTAATAGGCCGCATTTCTGTCCTTGCCTAGCGCCACAGTACCGGTCGCGATGGCTATCAACTTATTCTGCGGGGCGACACCGCTGGTGCGGCAGGGTTGCCAGGCCGGATGCGGCTGGACGTATTGCAATGCATGCTGGCGGATAAGCACCGTAGAAGTTTCCAGATGGATGCGCTCGTGTTCAATGCCCATCACGATAGTCCACCACGGATTCTCCCAGCCGACCGGCAAGGTCAGCTCCAGCGTATCGATGAGTCGCAGCACCACGGCGCGTACCTGGTTGCGGTAATCCTTGACCGCGCCAGCCCTGGGCCAGTCGTAGCTGACATCGTTGAGATCGTCCCAGCTCATTTCGTCGACGCCCACAGCAAACATCGATTCGAATTGCGGATTGATGCGCTGCTCGACCAGCCCCGCCAGTACCAGTTTATTGATGAAAAAAGTCGCGGTATGGCCGTAGTAGAAAATCAGCGGATGACGCAGTGTGATGGGTTTTCTGATCCAGGCCTCGTCGCCGACCAGCGTTTCGAAAAGCTGCTCATAGCGGTCGAAAGTGGCGATGAAATAATCGCGGATTTCGCGTCGGGTGACATCGGCATCGCTGCCAGCAAGACACGGTGTACGGGGAAAAAGCTCGGAGTTCATTACGATCTGATCGAAGTCGATAACGCGCTGATGGTAATCATAGCCGCGAGTTTAAGACATCCGTGGCCTGGCAGCCAGACGTTAGTTTATCTGCAAGCGCTTGCCTGTTTCGAGCATTTTCACAAAATCCTCTGCGGGCACCGGACGGCTGAACAGGTAGCCCTGAATTTCGTCGCAGCCTTCGCTGCGCAGAAAATCGAGTTGCTCTCGCGTTTCAACGCCTTCGGCAATCACCCTGAGGCCAAGGTTCTTGCCCAGCGCGATAATGGCGCGGGTGATGGCGATGTCGTCGGCATCGCTCGGAATGCTGCGCACGAACGACTGGTCGATCTTGAGCTTTTTGATCGGGAAGCGCTTGAGGTAGGACAGCGAGGAATAGCCGGTGCCGAAATCATCCAGCGACATCGGCACCCCGAGAAAATCGAGTGCCTTGAGCATTTCGATCACGTCGTTGGCGTCCCGCATCACCATGCTCTCGGTAATTTCCAGCTCCAGCAAGGCATGGGGGAATTGGTGGCGTGCAAGCAGATTCGACACTTCTTCCACAAGATTCTTGCGGAACTGCTGGGCAGAAAGATTGACTGCGAGCTTGACCACCTCGATCCCGGCATGTTGCCAGGCTTTGTTTTGTATAACCGTCTGCTCCATGACCCACTGGCCGATAGGTACGATCAGGCCGGTTTCCTCGGCCATCGGGATGAATTGGGCAGGCGACACCATGCCGAGATCCGGGTGCTTCCAGCGCAGCAGCACTTCAGCTCCGACAATCGCCCCGGTATGGATGTCGGCTTGCGGCTGGAAATGCAGCAGCAGTTCGTTGCGGTCAAGCGCGCGACGCAGGCTGCTCTCCATCTCCAGCCGCTCCAGCGAACGCACGTTCATATCGCTGCTGTAAAACAGGTAACTGCAACGCCCCTGATCCTTGGCGCGATACATCGCGATATCGGCGTTCTTGATGAGCTCCTCGGCACTCAAGCTATCCCCCGGATAAACACTGATGCCGATACTGGCCGAAATCGAAATCTCATGCCCGTCAATGAGAAAAGGCGATGCGAAAATAGCCATGATCTTGTTGGCCACCACTGCGGCATCGTCGGGCCTGGCAATGTCCAGCAACGCCACCACGAACTCGTCTCCGCCCAGCCGGGCAATGACATCGGAGGCGCGCAGGCAAGTCTTGAAGCGGGTGGATACGCGCCGTATGAGTTCGTCGCCGGCGCCATGCCCCAATGTGTCGTTGACATATTTGAAGCGATCCAGGTCGATGAACATGATCGCGCCTGCCATGTTGTTGCGCCGCGCCACCACCAGCGCCTGCTCTAGCAGGTTATACAGCGTGGCACGGTTGGGCAGGCCGGTCAGGGTATCGTAAAACGCCAACTGCCGGATGCGCTCCTCGGCGGCGACGCGCTCGCTGATGTAGGAAAAGGTCGAAAAATAATGCGTGACTTCGCCTTGATCGTTCTTGACCGTGCTGATAGTCGCCCATTTGGGGAAAATTCCGCCGTTTTTGTGGCGATCCCAGATTTCACCCTGCCACTGGCCGCGTTCGCGTAGCGCGCGCCACATTTCATCGAAGAACTCCTTGTCGTGACGCTCCGAACGCAGCATGCGCGGCGTGTTGCCGATGACCTCCTCGGCCTCGTAGCCGGTGATGTCGACAAAGGCACGATTCACCGCGACGATGTTTTCCTGCGCATCCGTGACCAGAATGCCCTCGCCGCTGTTTTCGAAGATACGGCCATAGAGGCGCAGGCTTTCTTCTTTTTTCAGGCGCTCGGTAATATCGCGCACATAGCCGATCAGCTCCGTGGGATTGTCGTTGCGGTCGCGGGCGATGGACAGGGTGACGCTGGCCCAGAAAACCTCGCCGGATTTCTTGCGCCGACGTACCACCATCTCGCGCTCGCCTGACATCAGCGGGTCGGCGGCATCGTCATCGTCGTCATCGGCGTAGAGAAACAGGATGTTCTGGCCAATGGCCTCGTCCGCACTGTAGCCGAACAACCGTTCAGCGCCCCCGTTCCAGCCGGTGATGTAGCCCAGCAGGTCGGTGGTGATCACCGAGTCCTCGATCTGGTCGAGAATGCGCGACTGCTGATCGAGCTGACCGGACATCGCGTCCAGTTCGCGCTCGCGGCCGGTCAGCCGCCGGTAGGTTTCCAGCACGGGGGCAATAAATTCGGCAATCGTCGCCAGGTCTTCGGCATCCTGTTCGCTGAAAGCTCTGCCGCCGACGCATAACACCCCCACCACTACGCAGTCCTTGCCCTTCAACGGCACGGACATGGCATGGACGTCGGACCAGCGCTCACCGCGCCGCGCCGCGCCGATTGCAGCGGCCCATGGCCTGGTATCGGCAATCCTGTCGAACAGGACAAACCCGGCCTCGGAACAGGCCAGGGCTTTTTTCAGTTCTTCCGGCAGGATGTCGGACGCGCCATCGCCATCGAAAATGGCCCCCAGCATGTGCTGGGCGATGGAGAAAGCCGTGAGCGATGGATGCTTGCTCATGCCCCTTTGCCCTGCGCCATCCCGGCACCCACATCCAGGGCCCAGCCCAAGGCATCGAGCTGTATGCCCGTACATTGCTCCGCACCGATGCCCCCCGGCTGCAACGTTTCGCCACCGGCCTGTACGTCATCCACCCAGGCCAGCAACTCGCCCAATTCGCCTTGCCGTCCCAGCAAGGCGCCCTGCACCGCCTCCGGCAGTTGGATGTTTTTGACTATCTCGGCCATCTCCATCCCCAGCAGGCTATCGAGCAGCGAAAAAATGCCGGCCATGAAAGCCTGCTCGCGCCTGCCGGCATCATGCCCGCGCGCGGCAGCCAGTTGCTCCATGAGATGGGCGCGCATCGCGGCAAATACCAATAACGGACTGTCGCCGCCTTCGTGCCTGCTTGCGTACAGCAGCAGCTGCACCCAGCGCTGCAGTTGGCGCCGGCCGAGCACCATGATGGCCTGATTGAAGGTGGTGATCTTGCTGGTGATGCCCATGCCGGGCGAATTGACCAAGCGGAACAGGTGAAACGAAAGCCCCGGCTCGCGCTTGAATACCTGCTCGATTTCGGCCGTGTCGGCATCCTGCGTCACCAACGCCAGCAGGCGCAGCAGCACGACACGGCCGGCATCCTGCTTGCTGGAGGCGCTCACAGGCGGATGCGCAATAAAAGGGCCGGCAAATACCGTGGCGCCATTCGCCTTGGCCGCAGCCAACTGGTCGCCAGCCTGGATACCTGTCGCCAGCAGGCTGTTCCCTGCCAAGTAAATCTGCAGGCTGGGGAAACGCGCCTTGATTTGTTGGGAATGCGCATCGATATCGCCACCGCCATGTAGCCAAACTCCCCCCCACGCTCCTTGCAGGTCGAGAACTGGTGTCAGCGAGATGACGTTGGCTGCGTTCATGCAGCCATTGTAGTCACAACTGGGGGGGATTGGGCAAGAGGTTAAGAGCCTCTAAGCCAGTTTTGCCCACAGATCGTGGTCATCGGCATCGGTGATGACGACCTCGGCAAACTCGCCCACCTGCAGATTTTCGCCGTCGGCGACATACACCAGCCCGTCGATCTCCGGTGCATCGGCATAACTGCGTGCCACGGCGCCTTCTTCGTCGACTTCCTCCACCAGCACCTTGAGCTTGCGGTCTATTTTTTGCGCCAGCCGCGCCGCGCTGATCTCGGCCTGGGTTTCCATGAAAATGGCGAGGCGCTCCTGCTTGAGCGCTTCCGGCACGGCGCCCGGCAAGGCATTGGCGGCGGCACCCTCCACCGGCGAATAGGCAAAGCAGCCGACGCGATCCAGTTGCGCTTCTTCGAGAAAATCCAGCAACTGCTGGAAATCGTCGTCGGTCTCGCCGGGAAAACCGACGATGAAGGTGCTACGGATGGCGATATCAGGGCAGATGTCGCGCCAGCGCTTGATGCGCGCCAATGTACCATCGATGTCGCCGGGACGCTTCATCGCCTTGAGGATGCGCGGACTGGCATGCTGGAAAGGTACATCCAGGTACGGCAAAATTTTGCCCTCCGCCATCAGCGGGATGACCTCGTCCACGTGGGGATACGGGTAGACGTAATGCAGGCGCACCCAGATGCCCAATTCGCCCAGTGCCGCAGCCAGTTCGGTCATGCGGGCCTTAAGCGGGCGGCCGTTCCAGAAACCGGTGCGGTATTTGACATCGACGCCGTAGGCCGAAGTGTCCTGAGAAATCACCAGCAGTTCCTTTACGCCAGCACTGACCAGGCTTTCTGCCTCGGACATCACCTCGCCCACCGGCCGGCTCACCAGGTCGCCACGCAGCGAGGGAATGATGCAGAAACTGCAGCGATGGTTGCAGCCTTCGGAAATCTTCAGGTAGGCATAGTGCTCCGGCGTCAGGCGGATGCCTTGTGGTGGAATGAGATCGGTATAAGGATCGTGTAGCTTGGGCAAATGCTGGTGCACAGCTGTCATCACCTCTTCCAGCGCATGCGGGCCGGTCACGGCCAGCACACTGGGGTGCGCATCCTGCACCACGCTGCCCTTGGCGCCCAGGCAACCGGTGACGATCACCTTGCCGTTCTCGGCCAATGCCTCGCCAATGGCATCCAGCGATTCTTCCACTGCCGCATCGATAAAACCGCAGGTGTTGACCACCACCAGATCGGCATCCTGATAGCTGCCGGAAATTTCGTAGCCTTCGGCGCGTAACTGGGTAAGGATGCGTTCGGCATCGGAGGATGCCTTGGGGCAACCGAGGGAAACGAAACCGACTTGGGGGATATGTTTGGCCATGTTAGTCTAAGCTTATGTACATAATTGCAATAGGTTGGCTCTATGTGACGCTGATGATGGCGGTTACAGAGCCGAGTTTTATCGGGGGCGTAATGACTTTTCTGTTTTACGGTCTGCTGCCCTGCGCGCTGTTTTTATGGCTGTTCGGCACGCCTCAGCGCAAACGCAACCAATCAGCCAAAATCGCCGAGGAGCACGCGGGTGAGCCAGATCGAACCGATGCCAAGGCTGATTAATCCTACCTGCTGCGCCGTCACATGCAACTCGGTACGCTTGTGCAGGCCCGGGATCAAATCCGCCACCGCCACATAAATCATGCTGGACGCGGCAATTCCCAATACATAGGGTATCCAGGACTGCAAAGTGCCCAGCGCGTAATAAGCCAGCACCCCGCCGACCAGCGTCGCGACGCTGGACAACAGGTTGAGCATGAACGCCTGACGCTTGCTGTAACCCGAGTGCAGCAGGATCAGGAAATCGCCGACTTCCTGCGGAATTTCGTGCGCGATGATCGCCAGTGCCGTCACCACGCCCAGGTTGAAATCGGCCAGGAATGCCGCCGCAATCAGGATACCGTCTACAAAGTTGTGGAAAGTATCGCCCACCGTAATCATCAGCCCGCTGCGACCGTGGTCGCCGATCTGGTTAACAGGAGCGCGAAGCGCAGCTGCGTCCTTCTCGCCCGCTTGCGGGAGAGAGTTAGGAGAGAGGGTAGGCGCATGATGATGCCCGTGGCCATGACCGTGATCGTGTTCATGGTGCTCCGGCGCATGTGCCTCGCATTCTTCCGTATGGCAATGGCGCCACAGCACCAGTTTTTCCAGTATGAAGAACAACAGGATGCCGCCGAGTATGGTGGCCGCTATGGCCTGCGCATTGTTGGCCGCCTCGAATGCCTCCGGCAGAATATCCAGAAAAGCCGCGCCGAGCAGTGCGCCGATAGCGTAACTGACCAGCAGCGGCACCCATTTGGCCTGGGCACGAAAAGCGACCAGCGCCGCGGTTGCGACGCTGAGTAGGCCGCCGAACAGGCTGGCGACGAGAATGGCGGTCAATGTAGTCATTCGAGCATTATAACTTGTGTGTCAAGATCGAAATATGCAGTGTTATGCTAACCAAATTGCCAACCCAAGGAGTCGCCATGCACCCGCGCCTGTTCGCCCTTAGCTGCGCCCTGATCGCACCGGCAGCCATTGCCGCCACCGAAATGACCAGCACCCTGCAAGACCAGCAAAATGTTGCTGTCACCATCTACAACGAAAACCTGGCACTGGTGAAAGACCAGCGCAAGATCACGGCCGGCAGCGGCCCCGGCGCTCTGGCGTTTCGCGACGTCAGCGGCCAGATGCGGCCGGAAACCGCCTTGTTACGAAGCCTGACCAATCCGGGCAAACTCGGCGTCATCGAGCAGAATTTCGACTTCGACCTGCTCACCCCGGAAAAACTGCTGGAAAAATACGTCGGCAAAACCGTCACCGTCATCCGCACCAACCCCGCCACCGGCATCGACAGCAGCGAATCCGCCCAGGTGCTGGCTGCCAACAATGGCGTAGTCATGAAAATCGGCGACCGCATCGAAACCGGCGCGATATCTAACTTTGGGGGCCGCATCGTCTACCCCGACGTCCCCGCCAACCTGCGCGACCGCCCGACACTGGTGATGTCGCTCAACAACGGCGGTGCGGCGCAGCAGGAAGTCGAACTCTCCTACCTCACCGGCGGCCTCTCGTGGCGCGCCGACTATGTTGCCGAACTCAATGCCGCCGACGACAAGCTCGACCTCTCCGGCTGGGTCACCCTTACCAACACCAGCGGCGCGACGTATCAAAACGCCCGCCTGCAACTGGTCGCCGGAGACGTCAACCGCGTGCAGGACGAAATGCGTCCGGTACGCGCCATGGCCAAGATGGAAATGGCCATGCCCGCCTCCGCTCCGCGCATGGCCGAAGAAAGCCTGCTCGAATACCACCTCTACACGCTGGATCGCCCGACCACCATCGCCGAAAACCAGACCAAGCAAGTCGCCCTGCTCGCCGCCAGCGGCATCCCGGCGCGCAAGGATCTGCTGCTGCAGGGCGCGGATTACTACTATGGCAGCAGCTACGGCGACCTGGGCCAGAAACTCAAGGTCGGCGTCTTCGTCGAATTCGACAACAAGGAAAGCACCAAACTCGGCATGCCGCTACCCAAGGGCGTCATCCGCGTGTACAAAAAAGACGCCGCCGGCAACGCGCAATTTGTCGGCGAAGACCGCATCGACCACACGCCCAAAAACGAAACTGTAAGGCTCAAACTGGGTGAATCGTTCGACGTCACCGCCGACAAAAAACAAACCGATTTCAAGAAGCTCCCCAACCCCGCCAAAGGCAATGCCCTATACGAGAGCGCCTTTGAGGTCGTGCTGAAAAATGCGCGGAAAGAAACTGTCACCGTCACCGTGCAAGAACCCATCCCCGCCGACTGGAAAATGCTCAAGGAAACCCACCCGCATACCAAGGCGACGAGCAATACGGCAGTGTGGAAGGTGAGTATTCCGGCAGAGGGGAAGGTGACGTTGGGGTATCGGGTGCAGGTTAAATATTGAGAATAACTTCGCCCCTATTTTATGAATAGCTCGTCGTTCGAAGGCCATCGAGCCATAAGGTACCTAGGCCAATATAAGCCGATTGCACCCTACCCTCTTACCGAAGGGTTACTGATAGTACCGGCGGGCTGGGGTATGTTTACTTGGGGTTATGGAGAAATGCGCCTGAACGTCTCCTATTTGGTTGGGCCAGACGAACTATCCGATCAAGCTCTAGCAGACATCTACCGTAAGTGGCTCGCCTTTGACGCATTCATTCTGCATGATTCAATTCCAATCACCTACTTTGACAACAATACAATTGGAGCCATAGACGTAATTCCAGCAGATGTATCACCCCTTTCCCAGAACCCAGATTACAACCAGATTGACTATGAGAACATAGCCCATATCGCGTTGACAGAGAAGCCATCCGAAGAAAACCTACCAAGCATCTCATATGCTACGCTTTTCGCGAGCTACATTCAGTTGGCTGATGAGCTAAAAGAAATGATTGAATGGTACGTCTCGTTACCTTTTCGGTGGTTTATCCGCCCCAACTCATTCTTCAACACAAATTATTGGCAACTCATTCACGCAGTAATCCTTCTAGAGAGGCTTATTGGTCAGCCTCCACGCTGCTTAGACTCGGTCGGAGTATGTGCAACTTGCAACACTCACCCCCAACGTCACTACTCCATGACGAGACGGGACTGGTTAAGGAAATTTCTTGCTGACCGCATCAATAGTGTTGAGGTGAGAGATGATTATGCTCGCACCATCGACACAGCCATTTCGGTGCGTAACAAAATCGCCCACACACCTCTTTTTGATCGTTCAGAATCTCCAGAATTTCCAATCGGCGAAACCCAGACTTATGGAATAGATCGCGCAACCACCGACTACGAACACGACTTTATCGCACTCCAATCACTGCTTTTCTCTTTGCGCGAAATTTCTCGATACTTACTATTGGATCAAGCCTTTGGAACAAAATACTACCCAAAACTTAAATCACTAAATGCGGTTCGGATAGCATCAGGTGAGACGTCAAGCTTGGAGCAATGACGGATCGGAGCTAGCTCGTGTAAGGTGCAAAAACTGAAAGGCATTGCACCGTGTGCTTGTCATCCGGCGCAATGCGCTTCGCTTATTGACGCCCTACAGGTGACATACCGCCAACTTTCCCCTACACGACGCCGAGCAGCGCAGCCAAGACGGGAGCTTTCGGTGGGTGTTGTCTGAGCGGAGCGAGTTTAGCCCGCCGCCCGGCTTGGCGAGCAGCACAGGTTAGCCCGTAGGGCCATGGCGCGGGGCGCCCTTCTCTTCGGTTACCTGCTCTTGGGCAAATGTACAGGCAAGCAAGAGGGCGGGCAAGACCGCCGGTTTTAATACGATATTGCCCCGTACGTGCCAATATATGACATACGACAAATCAAGCATTTTGAAGCCGTAGCGAATCAGGTAATATGATGCAGCACTGTTGCACCAGACGATCATCACCATGAAACCATCCGAAGCCCTGCAAACGCATCGTGAAGAAATCCGCCAAGTGGTGGCGCAGAACCGCACGTGCAACCCGCGCGTGTTCGGCTCTGTCCTGCACGGTGAGGATCAGGATGGCAGCGACCTGGATTTGCTGGTAGACACGACCCCCGATACCAGCCTGATGGACATTGCCCGCATCCAGAACCGACTGCAAAAACTGCTTGGGGTGCCCGTGGATGTCCTGACGCCCAAGGCCCTGCCCGATACCTTCCGCCATCGGGTGCTCGCGGAGGCCGTCCCCGTATGAGCCGCGACCAGCAACGGCTGGCGGATTTTATCTCTCATATTGGACAGGCGATTGCGCGTATCCATCGCTATACCGACGACATGGATGAAGCCGGGTTTCTGCAAAACGAAATGGTGCAGGATGCCGTCATCCGCAATTTTGAAATCATCGGCGAGGCCGCACGGAATATCCAGCGACAATTCCCGGAATTCGCCAACGACCATTCTGAAATTCCGTGGGACGAGGTCTACCTCATGCGCAACCGGATTTCACACGGTTACTGTTCGGTGGATTTCGAGATTGTCTGGCAGGCAGTGCAACGTGACGTTCCGGAGTTGGAAAGTCTGCTGAGAAACATCAAGAATGGGCCCGGTTCTTAAGCCAGCTTTTCAACGCGCCGCACTATTCCGCCGTATCCACTCCCCCAACCCCACCTCATCCATCTCCCCCGCCGCAACCGCCAACACCGTCAAAGTCGCATCCACTTGCGATGCAGTCAGCCGTCGCCCATTGACCATAAGAAACAAACCCACAGCCAGAAAAGCCGCACGTTTGTTACCATCGACGAAAGGATGGTTCTTGGCCAGCCCAACACCGTATGAAGCCGCAAGCGCAGCAATATCCGGCTCGCCATACACCGCCAGATGTTCCGGCCGCGCCAAGGCGGAATCCAGCAATCCCTCGTCACGGATGCCGGAAAGCCCGCCATGCATCGCCAGACTTTCGTCATGCAGCACCAGCAGCAGACGCTTGTCTACCCAACGCCACATGACGGCCTACTTTGCCAACGCGTGAAAAGTATCGCGATATTCGCGCATGAATTCGCGCCCCAGCTCGAGCTGTTCTTCGAAGGTGGGATCGTGCGGCGTAAGCGTCACGCCCCCCGGCGCATCTGTGAGGTAAACCGTATCGCCTTTCTCCAGCTTGAGGCGCGCCAGCACTTCCTTGGGCAGGATGAGGCCGACGGAATTACCGATCTGGGTTAGCTTGAGGGCTTGCATGGCTAGACTCCGCATCAATTGTTATAACGATTGTTATAATATCGCAACCTGACCCGGCAGCCAAGCAAGCCGAACAGAACCGCCATCGCGATTGGCCCGCAACTACACTCCCTCTACAGTTCAACCACCGATTTAATGTAATATCGAAAAAATTTTTATAACCAAAGTCGATTCGTGAACACAAAAACCGCGCCCCTGCTGACGCTCGCCCTGCTGCTGACCGCTTGTGCCACGCAGACCTATGAGCCCAAACCGCTGGAACCGGTACAAGCGATGGAGTCGTTCAACGCACGCACATTGGCGGATGCGGGCTTGGGCGAGGTCGCGGCCTGGGGCCTGCCGGAACTGACACAGGCCGCACTGCGGCTGCACCCGGAACTCAACGTCGCCCGCGCCCAGTGGCGTGCCGCACAAGCCGGTGAAATCACGGCCGGGCAAAAGCCCAACCCCACCATTTCGACCAGCGGCGAACATCACAGCGAACATCAAGGGGTGTCGCCGTGGACGCTGAATCTCGGCATCGATATCCCCATTGAAACCCACGGCAAGCGCGAAGCCCGCATGGCGCAGAAAGCTGCGCTGTCCGAAGCAGCCCGGCTGGAAATTGCGCAAACGGCCTGGAATATCCGCAGCCGCGTGCGCGCCCGTCTGCTGGAGCTCTACGCCATCGAGCAACAAGCCGCACAGTTGCAGCGCGAAGAGGCGCTGCAACTCAAAATCGTCGGACTGCTGGAAGCGCGAGTCAATGCCGGCATGGTTGCCGGCACCGACCTGTCCGACGCACGGCTGCACTGGCAGAAAACCCGCATGCTCCACGACGTCGAAACCTCGCGCCTGCTGGAGGCGCGTGCCGCGCTGGCCGCAGCTGTCGGCGTGCCGGACAGTGCGCTGGAAAATGCCACGCTGTCGTTCTCGACATTCGAACAAACCACCGACACCCTGCCGGCCCGCGATGTGCAACGCGCCGCCCTGCTCAACCGCATCGAAATCCGCAAGGCGCTGGCCAGCTATGAAGCCGCCGAAGCCAGGCTGAAGCTGGAAATCGCCAGGCAGTATCCAGACCTGAGCCTCTCGCCCGGCGTCAGTTGGGATCAGGCCGATTTCAAATGGTCGCTAGGCCTGTCGCTGGTACTCGCACTCATGAACAAAAACGAAGGGCCGATTGCCGAGGCCGGGGCCGCACGCGAAGTGGAGGCCGAAAAGTTCAACGCATTGCAGGCCGGCATCATCGGCGAGCAGGCGCAAGCCTGGGCACGTTGGCAAGGCGCGCAGAACGACATCCTGAAGGCACAACAACTGACCACGGCGCAGAGCGCCCGCCTGGCGCAAACCCAACGCCAGTTCGACATCGGGTATGCCGACCGGCTGGAATTGACCACCACGCAGATGGCGCTGGTCGGCGCCGAAGCCGTGGTGCTGGCCGCACGCCTCAAGACCCAACGTGCGTTGGGCGCGCTGGAGGATACCGTCCAGCAACCGCTGGACGGCTCGGAACCATTGCAGCAACCGCTCGATAGTTCAGAACCATTGCCGGATATCCCCGAGGCGCAAGATCAGGAATCTGCCGAATGAACAAGAAAACCCTCATCATCATCGGTCTGCAGACCGTCATCATTGTCGTATTGTTTTGGGTGCTGGTGTTTTACGGCAAGGACGAATACGAAGCGGCCACCAGCGAACAGGACGAAGTCATTGCCAGCCCGTCGCTGGTGACCACGGAAAACGGCGCAGCAACCGTCACCCTGTCGCCGGAATCGCAAACGCATAGCGGCATCGCCACCACCGCGCTGCAAGGGACGACACACGAAGCCGCCGTTTCGACCTTCGGCACGGTAGTCGGTATTGAAACCCTGATGGAAATGCGCACGCGCTACCTGACAGCCCGTGCCGAGGCCAATGTCGCCCGTGCCTCCATCGCCAGCAGCAGGCAGGAATACGAACGCATGCGCCTGCTTAACCAGGACAACCGCAACGTGTCGGATCGTGCCGTGGCAACCGCCGAAACCGCATGGAAATCGGAAGAGGCACGCTTCAACGCCGGTGAAACCGCCGCCGCGAGCATGCGCGACGCGATGCGCCAGCAGTGGGGAGAAACACTGGCCAACTGGGCGACGCAACAACCTGCAGGCGAAAACTTCCAGCGACTGCTCACCTATCAGGATGCCCTGTTACAGGTTACCCTGCCCATCGATGCCGTTGCCCCGGCTAAACACGCCACCTTGCAGGTTGAAACACCCGACAGCCAGGGCAAACCGATCAAGGCCACCTTTGTCTCGGCCGCTCCCCAGACCGATACCACCATCCAGGGCAAGACCTTCTACTACCGCGCCCCGGCCGGGCACCTGCGCGCCGGCATGAGCGTCAGCGCCCGCCTGTCCGAAACCGACAAGGCGCGCCCCGGCGTGATCGTACCGTCCAATGCCGTCGTCTGGTACGCCAACCAGCCCTGGGTGTACCGCAAGCAGGGCAACGACAAGTTCGTACGTACACTGATCGCCACCGATACCGAAGTCGATAACGGCTGGTTCAATGCCGCCGGGATCAAAGCCGGCGATGCGGTCGTGACCACCGGCGCCCAGTTGCTGCTGTCGGAAGAATTCAAGTACCAGATCAAGAATGAAAATGAAGACTGAAATGACAATTTCAGTCTTCATTTCAGAGCAGGCTAATGCGGCAAAGCCGCGTTATGCCGGAACTAAAACGAGGACTGAACCGCATGAACCACGGGGAACACGGGGAAACCCATTTGAGAATTGCCGTCCCCGTGTTCCCCGTGGTTAATTTGTCATGATGTCCGCCCTCGTCCGCTTCTCAATCCGTTTTTACGGCGTCATCGTCGGCTTGGCCTTTCTGGTCGTAGTCTACGGCTTGTACAGCCTGACCCGCGCCAACCTCGACGTTTTCCCGGAATTCTCGCCAACGCAGGTGGTGATCCAGACCGAGTCGCCGGGACTTTCCGCCGATCTCGTGGAGACGCTGGTGACCCAGCCCATCGAGAATGCCGTGGCCGGCACGGTAGGCATCGACAACATGCGCTCACAGTCCATCCCCGGGCTGTCTATCGTCACCATCATTTTTACCGAGGGCACCGACGTTTACCGCAACCGCCAGGTGGTGGCAGAGCGGCTTGCGACTCTCGCCACCCAACTGCCGCGCAACGTCATCCCCAACATCACGCCGCTGGCCTCCAGCGCCAGCACGGTGCTGGGGCTCGGGCTGACCTCGGACAGCCGCTCGCTGATGGATTTGCGCACACTGGTGGACTGGACCATCCGGCCGCACCTGATGGCGGTACCGGGCGTGGCCGATGTCAACGTCTTCGGCGGCGACGTGCGCCAGTTCCAGCTGCAGGTGGAGCCCGACAAGCTCATCCGCTATCACCTGTCGCTGCAGGATGTGCTCACCGCCACCTCGCGCGCTACCGGCGTGCGCGGCGCTGGCTTCATCGAAAACAGCAACCAACGCATCCTCATCAACAGCGAGGGCCAGGCGCTGACTCCGGCGACACTGGCCAAGATGCCTGTCTTGCATCGCGACGGCCAGACCGTGCGCCTGGGCGACATAGGCCAAGTGGTGGAAGGTGCGGCCCCCGCCATCAGCGCCGCGTCGATCAACGGCAAATCCGGCATTTACCTCTCTGTACAAGGCCAGCTCGGTGCCAACACCAAGGCCGTGACCGAAGCCATCGAAAAAGCCATGCACGAGCTGGAGCCGGAACTGGCCGCGCAGCAGGTCAAGCTCTATCCCAAGCTGTTCCGTCCCGCCAACTTCATCGAGACCGCCATCAGCGGCGTGCAGACCGACATCCTGATCGGTTCGGTACTGGTGGTGACGGTGCTGTTCCTGTTCCTGTTCAACGTGCGCACCGCGTTCATCTCGGCCACGGCGATTCCCTTGTCGCTGCTGACGGCGATCATCGTGCTCGGCCATTTCGGCATCGGGCTCAACATCATGGTGCTGGGCGGCTTGGCCATCGCCCTGGGCGAGGTGGTGGACGACGCCATCATCGATACCGAAAACATTTTCCGCCGCCTGCGTGAAAACCGGCTGCTGGCGGAACCGAGACCGGCGTTCAACGTGGTGTTCGACGCCTCGATGGAAGTGCGCAGTTCGGTGGTCTACGCCACCATCATCGTCGCCATGGTGTTCATGCCGCTGCTCACCCTCTCGGGCGTGGCGGGCAAGCTGTTCGCGCCGCTGGGCTATGCCTATATCGCTGCGATCCTGGCCTCCTTGCTGGTGGCGCTGACGCTCACGCCGGCCCTGTGCTACCTGATGTTTACCCGCGGCAAACTGGAAAGCGAAGACCCGCCGCTGATCCGCCTGATGCGCAACGGCTATACCCGCCTGCTGCGCAGTATCGAGCGTCATTACCGCGTCACCATCAGTCTCACATTGCTCGTCATCGCGCTGGGGCTGGGCATCCTGCCGCTGTTCAAGAGCCAGTTCATCCCCGACCTGCACGAAGGCCACTACATCATGCACATGACGGCGGTGCCCGGCACTTCGTCGCAGGAGTCGCTGCGTATCGGCAACAAGGTTTCCGAGGCGATCCGCAAGATCGAAGGCGTGGATTCGGTGGCGCAATGGGTAGGGCGCGCGCAGAACGGCGCCGATACTTTCGGCACCCATTACAGCGAGTTCGAAATCGAGATCGGCACCGTTTCCGGCGAGGAACAGGAGCGCATCCTCGAAGAAATCCGCGCGATTCTGGCGGGGATTCCAGGCGTGAGCTTTACCGTGCACAACTACCCCGGCGTCAATTTCGCCATCAACACCTTCCTCACCGAGCGCATCGAGGAAACCATATCCGGCTATGCGGCGGCCGTGGTCGTCAACATCCACGGCCAGGATCTCGACGCGCTCGACCGCGACGCGCGCGCGGTGGCGGGCATCCTTGGCGGCATCCCGGGCGCCGCCGAAGTACAGGTGCAATCGCCGCCCGGCACTCCGCAACTCACCATCCGCCTGCGGCCGGATCGGCTCACGCAATGGGGCTTACAGCCGGTGGACGTGCTGGAAAACATCCAGGCCGCGTTCGAGGGCGTGCAGGCGGCGCAGGTTTACCAGGGATCCCATGTTGTCAGCGTCAACATCATGTTCACGCCGCAATTGCGCGACGACCTGCGAGAAATCGGCGACCTGCCGCTGAAAAACCCGGACGGCAGGATCGTCCGCCTGCGCGAGATTGCCGATCTGACGCAGGAAAACGGCCGTTCCAAAATTTTGCATGCCGGGGCCAAACGCATCCAGACTATCACCTGCAATGTTGAAAACCGCGACATCGGCAGTTTCGTCAAGGAGATGAAAAAGCGCATCCAGGGCGAAGTGCATTTCTCGTCCGGCAACTTCGCCACCTTCACCGGCGAGGCCGAAGCCCAGGCGCAATCGCGCGAAGACTTGGTCGTGCATTCGCTGCTGGCCGGTGTCGGCATCTTCCTCATGCTCTACATCGCTTTCGGGCGGCTACGCAACCTGTTGCTGACCTTCGCCAATCTGCCGTTTGCCCTGATCGGTGGGGTGCTGGCGGCCATGTTTACAGGCGGCTGGATTTCGCTGGGTTCGCTGGTCGGCTTCGTCACCCTGTTCGGCATCACCCTGCGCAACTCCATCATGCTGGTGTCGCACTACCAGCACCTGATCGACGAAGAAAACATGGTGTGGGGGCTGGAAACCGCGATCCGCGGTGCTTCCGAACGCCTGCCGTCCATCCTCATGACGGCGCTGGTCACGGCACTCGGCCTGCTGCCATTGGCCGCCGGCAGCGGCCAGCCGGGCCGCGAAATCGAAGGCCCGATGGCCACCATCATCGTCGGCGGGCTGATCACATCGACCATCCTCAACCTGCTCATCCTGCCCACCCTGATGCTGCACTTCGGACGATTCGAGAAGAACGCATTAAAATAGCGCCATGCAATATCTCGAAAACCTCAACCAACAGTTCGCCATTGCCGGCCATCTCGACTTTGTCCAAGGTCAGGGCGGCTTGCTCATGGCAAGAATCAACAACGCCCAGGCCAGTGCAGAAATCACCCTGCAAGGTGCTCACCTCATCGGCTGGCAACCGCGGGAAACAGCCCCCGTGATCTGGTTGAGCCAGGCCGCACGCTTCGAGCAGGCAAAATCCATCCGCGGCGGCGTGCCGGTGTGCTGGCCCTGGTTCGGGGTTCACCCGCAAGACCCCTCGCTGCCCGCACATGGGTTCGCCCGCACTGCCCTGTGGCAGGTCGCAACGACCGAAGCCCTGCCCGACGGGGCGACCCGCATCGCTTTCACCCTCACCCATCACGAAAAAACGTCGCCGGCATGGCCGCACCCATACAGGCTCCACTACCGCATCAGCGTCGGGCACGAACTGGAACTGGAACTGACCACGGAAAACACCGGCAACGTGCCGTTCGAAATCACGGAAGGCCTGCACACCTATTTCGCAGTCGGCGACATCGAACAAACCGAAGTCGTCGGCCTTGCCGGCTATCTGTATGCCGACAAAACCGACGGCATGAAAAGAAAACATGAAGCCGGCACGGTCACCGTCCGTTCGGAAGTCGATCGCGTTTATCTCGACACAGACGGCCAATGCCACGTCAATGATTTACGGCTGCACCGGCGGATCGAAATCAGCTCCGAGGGCAGCCGCTCGACCGTGGTGTGGAACCCGTGGCAAGCCAAAACGGCCCAGATGGACGACATGCGCAATGACGGCTACCGCACCATGCTTTGCGTGGAATCCGTCAATGCCCTGGACAACGCTGTCAGCGTGGCTCCCGGGACGCAACACAGCCTTCTTGCGCGCTACAGACTGGCGCGCTAGGATGCGCTAAGCGTGGCCGTGCATCCAGCATGGCCGGCGAGAATCTAGTCAGGCGCCCATGCATCTCGGAAACGACAAACGAAATTCGCGCATCGCCATGGTGGCGATCATCCTGTTTATCGTTTTCGACTTTGCCGCACTGGCACTCAACTTCTGGCTATCCCATAAAATCGAGCAGCAAGCCATCGGCATCAACCTCGCCGGGCGCCAGCGCATGCTGTCGCAGCGCATGGTCAAGGTACTGCTGCAGATCGACAATGCGCGTAACGCCAACCTCGACGCCACGGCCCGACTTGACGAACTCAGGGTAACCTTCGACCTGTTCGACAACACCCTGCAAGGCTTCGATACGGGCCACCCAACCCGTGGCGGCGCCAACGAAGAACTATTCCTGCCGGCCGTCACCGGTGAAGGTGCCCGCCTTGCCGTCGATGAAGCAACCAGGCTCTGGGCACCCTACCGCGAACACATCCGGAAGGTACTTACCGCCGGTCGGCCGGTCTCTGCCGAGGTACTGCTGCCGGCACTCCGGCAAGCGGAAGAAAGCAATCTGCAACTGCTCAACTTGATGAACCGGCTCACTACCGAGCTTGAAATCAAGACCAAGAAAGAAGCCAGCCAGATACGCCTGTATCAGGCTACCGCATTTGCCCTGGCCCTGGCCAACTTCTTCTGGGCATTCGTGATGTACATGCGGCGCATACGCGCATTCAGCCAGAGCCACAACCTGCTCGACGACACCATCAACAAGATCTCGGCCAGCGTTCTGGTCTTGAACAGCCACGACAGGGTACTCAAGGCCAACGAAACCGCCGAAAAGATGTTCTCCTACGGCAAGGGTGAACTGGTCGGCAAACAAATCGACGAACTGCTGCAAGGCAAGGACGACAACCTGGTCGGCCAGCGCCGCGACGGCAGCACTTTTCTCGCCATGCACGAACGCAACGCGGCCGTGCTCGATCAGCAAGAACTGTTCATCGTCACCGTACTGGATGTAACCCAGCAGCGTATGACAGAAGAGCACCTGTCATCGCTGGCTTACCACGACCTGCTGACGCGCCTGCCCAACCGCCTGCTGTTCGACGACCGCCTGCGGCTGGAAATCACCCATTCGCAACGCCGCAACCTGATGCTGGCCGTGCTGTTCATCGATCTCGACAGATTCAAACCGGTGAACGACACCTATGGTCACGACATCGGCGACCTGTTGCTGCAGGACGTTGCGGTTCGACTGCGGCGCTGCCTGCGCGAAAGCGATACCGTCTCGCGCCGCGGTGGCGACGAATTCACCATCATCGCCACCGATATCGGCACCGCCGGCCACTGCGAAAAAATCGCCCAGGTCGTGCTGAGCCAGATCGAACGTCCCTTCCATATACAGAACCTGGAACTGCACATCGGCTGCAGCATCGGCATCAGCATTTTCCCGACCGACGGTGACGATGCCCACCTGCTGGTCAGCCGTGCCGACGAAGCCATGTACCAGGCCAAACAGGCCGGCCGCGGCACCTACCGTTTCTATTTTCCACCCGCATCACCTGCCTGAGAAAAGTCATCATGAGACTTGCGCCGAATATCCTGATCCTGACTTTCCTGCTTGCCGGCTGCGGCGAACCTTCACAGCCGCCCGTTCCCAAGGCCCAACTGTTGGCGCCGCAGCGCGAAGCGCTGGATAAAAGCAAGCAAGTTCAGCAGACCGTCAACAACCAAGTGGAGCAACAGCAGCAGGCCGTCGATGAGGAGACCCGATAGCAGTAGCCACAACGCGCCATGATCCGTTAAAATGGCGCCCCTCACTGCGGCGATGGTGAAATTGGTAGACACAACAGGTTTAGGTCCTGTCGGGGGCAACCCTGTGGAGGTTCGAGTCCTCTTCGCCGCACCAACGTGCACAACCAACGGCCTTCTGGCCGTTTTTGTTGTGCGGCGAAACGCCCTGTTTCAATAATTTATCGGAGGAATTCAGACTCCGGTGTGAATCAGTTGGGCGGTCTCGATTGATCAACAACCAATGGGGGCGTGGTCATTTAGAACTGCTGGCCTTTGTCAAAGGCTGCATTCCATTCCTTCCTGAATCACCGCTCCCGCCCTGCCTCATGAAACGCTTTCCTGACCGGTGACAGCAGGTATTCCAGCACCGTCTGGTCGCCCAGCTTGATTTCGGCGGTCGTTTGCATGCCGGCATTGAGCATGAGCCTAGTGCCTTCCAGTTCTAGACTCATCGCATCGAGCGTAACCAGGGTTTTGTAGGACAAGGGCTGGTTTTTGCGGTCCTGGCTGGCCGTCATGTTCGCTTCCTGCGTATTGCCGTCCTGGGCATCGGCACTGACATGCTCGACCCGGCCATCCACCAGAATAAATGGGGTCAGAGAATAAATGGGGTCAGAGACATTTAAATCCTCCCTTCAATTGACAATTGTTCATGCATCCCCTCCAATCTCTCGTCTTTTGAGAAAACTTTCAGAAAATCTCAATAAATTCGGAAATTCTTTGAAAATCGTCTCTGACCCCATTTATTCAGGCAAGCACTTCGGGGACACGTTCTTGAGATTTTGCCAAACTAACAATGTCTGTCACCGATGGATTTTGACCTTTGCTACTCAAATCAATGTAGGCGGCTTGAGAAAGTTTGGCGTAGGTGTAGTAAGTTTCCAGAATATTCATCTTTGCTCCCCTTGACTTCAGTTATTAGGCTGCTTTGGAATTAAAACTTGCTGGATAAAATTATCCGTTGGTGCGCCGTGACAACCGGCACTACCACCATATCCAAACCAACGATAGACAAGAAACCGATCCACCCAGCCTGGTAGTGGATTAAATATTGGATACTCGGCCAGCACATTCCCAGTGACACGGTTTCGTATCAAATAGCTGCTTGTTTCCACATGGTTTTCTTTATCGAAATGCCATTGCACACTGACAACCTCAAACTCCGCAGTTGGCTGGTCTAATAACTCGAAGGTAATTGTCCCGTCTAACTGCTTTTTATAGTGAACTATCCGACCACCAGGCGATTTCGCTTCAACAAAACGATATGGGAACCTTTCCAAGTCATCAGAGGTGGCCCCGTTTGCTTGGACAGAAAGTTTCATGTTTTAAGTGAAGCGCCTTGCGATTCTGCCTAAGCTGCCTTGGGGTAAGGCAGCAGGTTTTCAAAGTAGAACTCATCCGGCGTCTG
>Ga0172373_10003462_pt1 | contig 23087 bp, 26 predicted proteins | sample Lak10m_2_FD_114546 | JGI IMG/M metagenome (GOLD analysis project Ga0172373, IMG submission 114546) | Freshwater microbial communities from Kabuno Bay, South-Kivu, Congo - kab_092012_10m | ecosystem: Environmental > Aquatic > Freshwater > Lake | place: Democratic Republic of the Congo...
ATCAACAAATTTACGAATAAAAGCACTATCACGATTATCATCTACAGATGTAATAGTATATTTTAAACGAGTCGTTAATGGAGCTTCTTTTTTAACTTTAGCTAAACCTGCAATCTCCGCATCGATCTTTCTATTATCAGCTTGAGTTAATAATTTAACTGTAATATCATGTTGACTTGCAGGTAGTTTAAACTCAAATTCGTTTTTGCCTGAAGCTAACAGTGTCCAATCAATTTCTTTGTCTTTTAGTTGAGTTAAATCTATTTCAACACGTTGTTTATTACCCGACGGCGTCACAACATCAGTTTCATATTTAGCGCCATAGCCTAATACTCGTGCAGCAACCATTACGGCATTTTTATCGCCGATTAGCAAATCGCCGTAATCAAATGGAGTTACAATAAGTGCTTGAAATAATTTATCTAACACTACACCTTGCTTGATATAACTTTGATTGGTAAGTATATCTTCTTCTTTAGCAGTCATATACTTTATTTCAAGCTTACCCGACTTTAATGGATGGCCTTCTGGATAGGGAATACCTTTACTTGGCAATTCAATGATTTCTGTAGGACCTGTATACGTACTTGTAGCCGTACTAGGGGCTTGGGTTTGATAATTTGCTGTTGCCATTGCCTTTAATTGTGCATCTGATAATGGCCCGCCTTTGTACTCGTCGTTAACTGTTGGCATATTGTTTCCTTATAACTTTAATTTTATATAAATATATGGGTTATCGATTTCCTTTCTGTAAATTCTCTTGCCATGGTATAAATCTTAAATTGTCCGGTGAAGCAATGATATCCGGATCTATACTATCTGCATATCCTTTAGATATTGGAATGACATGATCTATTTGATAGGCTCCATCAGTACCGGCAATTCCTCGTAGTTCCGGATCATATCCTGGAATTAAATGCGCATTGTCCTCTGTCAATCTCCATACATCGTAATAATAACGTTTGCGGTCTGGTAAGGTATCATACCAATGCTGCCAGGATTTGTATCCGAGTTGTTTACATACATACTCTTTACGCCCAATCGATATTTTACTATTACGTATAGGATTTTTCCAGGCCTGTATATAATTTTCATATTGAGTTTCGGTATATTTTTTACCGGCATTCCATTGTTTACGAGTACCGTCTTTGTATTGTTGCCTACGAGTTTCACTTGATTTGCTAATACCTTCTTCTGTATAAAAACCTCCGTTAACTCTGGCTACATGACCTCGTATATACTCGCCGAACTTACCGTTCTGATAATTTAGTTCTTGGTCACATCCGCATTTACATTTTGGATGTATTCCGCCGTGGTAGACATTAATAAAGGTCTGTATTCCTTTTATTTTATGTGTTCTGGAATTATGGTTCTGCAAACTCTTGTAACTATTGAATTTGCGATTACAATCCGTACATGTAAATTCGGTCATAAAAAAATCCTTATACTTATTATTTCTAATAAATATAAGGATTTTAATTCTAACTTCCAAATATGACTGCCATCAAAATTGGAGTATGGCGTAGTCATATTTCAGCGTAAGCTCAATGTTAACTGGATCTTCAGTTGCCCAATCCATGTCACCAAACGTTGCAGATGAAATAAATGCTCCTATCAAAGTCCATTCTTCAACTTTATCACCTACCGGTCCTAAAGTATTGAAAGTAATGTTCTTTTTATAAAAGTCACTATAACCATCACGTCCGGTTACAGACTCATGGTGCAAACGTACCCATTCCATTACAGCCTGTGCTCCTGATGGAACAACTGGGTCATACAATGTTACGGTAACATCTTGCCAACGGCTCTTGCCTTTTAACTTGCGTTCAACGTTAATATGATCTAGAATCACCTCACCTTGGTCAATACTTGGACGACTTGCTGCCTTAATAAGGTATGCAGGAATTCCTTCAATGTACATAATGAAGCGATTTGCCATTTTAGGCTCATACGCGGTATAAAATATTTCGCTTGGATCTAATAATTCTGCCATTTTCTTATCCTATTATTTCTTATAAATATCTACTTTGCTAAAATCTTATTCTGGGAAACTAGCACCTGTTGGTAGAATATTGAAATCAACAATAATAAATTCGGCCGTTTTAGCAGGTTGAAGATAAATTGCTCCTCTCATTTCATTTCTATCAATTACATCAGGAGTATTATTTGTTTCATCCATTACAACTTTAAAGGCATATAAACCTTGACGTTGTTGGATATTATCAAAGTATGGATTAACAATACTTAAGAATCTGTTTCTTGTTGCTGCCGTATTGTTTTCAAATACTAAATACTTGGTACTTGAAGCAATAAACTTCTTAGCAGCAATTAACAGACGACGTACATTTACACGATCTAATGCAGATGCTTTCTTTTGCAATGTCTTTTGTCCAAATACAACAACTCCGGTATTAGGGAAAGTTGCAATTGGATTTACAGATGCATCATATAAAGTATCTCTGTTTGCCAATGTTAATTTACGTTCGGTTTGAATTGCAATATCAATTCCACCACGATTTAAACCTGCAGGGGCAAACCATGGAGCAGCTACTCGGTCATTAAATGCATATACACCTGGAATCAATGCAGAAGCTGGAACCCATACATTCTTTCCTAAGTCATTGTCTGGAATTTTAATCCATGGCCAATAAATTGCAGCATAGTTACTATCACGGCCGTCGGCTATTGTAGTCGCAGTTGAAATTGAAGCTCCATACTCTACTGGATCGTATACTAAGAAACAATCTCCACGATCTTCTACCATGCTAACAGCTTCAGTGATAACAGCAGCATGATTTGTATAGTTATCAATCAGGCCTGGTAATACTAACAAATTGATATCATATTCGTCTTGGTTTTTCAATAAACGAATTGCATCAACATAAGCATCTAATCCGTCACTAGCATTGGCTAAATTATATCCTTGCGTATTAGTATTGCTAATAGTTTCAAAAAACGATTGCGGATGTTGTATATTACCGTCACTTCCTTGTGCAAATGTTCCAGATACCGCAGCAGGTAGTGATGCAGATGCAGCTCCTACACGTACACGGCCGTTACTATCTAAATAATTTAAAGTTGATTTAACTTCGCTAACACGTACATAACTTGACTTGTTAGGGAATGAACCAGACAATTGAAGAAATGGATCTGATGTTCCGCCATCACGTAATGTATATATTTGGTCTCCAATTGCACGAGCAATAAAGTTTGGTGAATTAAGATCCAATGTTAAATTATTGAATTGTTCAACAATTGTCTTTCTACGATTAGTATCATCACCGCGGCGAAGTAATAATGTAAATGTACCTTTAGCATTGTTTACATTGGATACTTCCCAACGTAAATTGTTAGCACTTCCACTTACAAGAATACCATTAAGCCCTTGGTCTGTGGTTAAACCTTTTCCTAAGTTAACAGCACTAGACTGTCCACTATTAAGAATAGCCCCGTCCGCCAATGTAGTTAATTTAAATGAATATCCAGAACCAATTGATTGAGTCACATATGATGTTGCCGGGCTATATGCTCCAGCTAAAATACGTACTACAGTTAATGTATCTGCATACTTTAAATACTCTTGTGCCGCATAGTTAGTTAAATATTTGTAATCAGCTTCAACCGCTGCAGAACCGCTTGTAAATGCTCCGCCAAATATTTGTACAAACTCTGAGTAACTAGTTACTTGAGTAGGAATACCAGCAGGGCCTTTTGCAGTAGGTCCTATAATTGCAGCTCCAATTGCAGCAACTCCCGCAGGTAAAAACGATTGATCTACTTCATTCGTAAATACTCCGGGAGATATAATTTTTTCAGCCATTAGTTTGCTCCTAAATTGTTATTAACATGTTTCATATAAATATCGAAGCAAACTGCCAAACACTATGTTATTGTGCTGCATTAGGAGTAAATTCGCCGGTGGCTACATCTACTGTACCTGTGCCGTACTTTAAGTTAAATGTTTCAAGTAATTTGCGTTCTTCTTCTTGTAGATCGCGATAATCTTGTTGTATTTGAGTTTTTGCTTTTTTTAAATCCTCAACATGTTGATCTGTTAGCATGATTTCTAATTCTAACTGACCAAACTCTAACACTTTGGCTTCGTAACGTTTACGAAGTTCTGTTAATGATTGAAGTTCTTCGGGCGTAAATTTTTTTGATTCTGACATAACTATTCCTTTTATTTTATTATAAATATATTAAAAGTATCTAAGTCCGGCATCTAATATAATAGCACCTGGAAATTTATCTATAGTCTGACCTGATGATATATCTCCATATGTTCTTAAGAATAATGATCCGGTATTAGAACCTGATCTAAAAAATTCTATACTACCGGTAAAAAATGTCGATCCTGATGTATAAAATGAAAGATATAATCCAGATCCGGTACCAGATTGAAAACTTCCGGATATATCAGAAAAATCTGGTAATCCAGATGATGATAATTGATATGATCCAGTAGCTAATCTTAACCATGTAGCCGATACCGTAGATTTACCGCCGGCTACAGTTATCGTTGGCGATGATGATCCTGCTTGTGAAAACGATGCAGAATAAAGTGATACAAATGTTGCCATAATTTTATATTGTTACGTTAATGATAAATCTTAATTTTAAAACAAATGGAGTGCCGGAATATGCATATGGATTGATCATTGCTAAAAATCCGACACTTCGGCAGTCATAAAATTCTATATTACTGAGCTGTTGCGGGTCATAATAAGTTCCGATAAGATTCTTACCTATTTTTTTACCCCAGGCTACATCAGTAGGATATAATTTTTTACTTCTCCAGGTACCTGGGCCTCCGACGGTATCCGAAACTATTGGACTTGTAGCTGACGGTACAAACGCACCCGGCGTTGTATAAAACTGTGGTGTATATTGAGTATACCATGGATAAATACTTATTTGTGCCGCGCCATTTACTACATTAGAATTTCCTATATTTGTATTTAACCATGTATTATATGTAGAATTTACAAAATTGTAATACGTTGAATTAAACGCGAATTGATTATAATAACCGTTATTCACGTTACGTGTTGTATTAAATACATTATGTATAACACGTGTTATTATAAACTGGCCATTATCTTCATTGCCATATGAACCCGATAAATTTGATATAACTTGTACTCCGTTAATTTTAGTCCATGGCGTATCTGGTAAAAATACTGGGGATATAAAATTAGAAAGCGGGGTAGTTGCAATATATGCATTTATATCGGTAGCTAATGATCCTAAACCATTAAATGGCCCTGCAGGTCCTTGTGTTGATTGTTGTATGTCATTGTTAACAGCTATATTAACAAAAGGCAGTGACGATGTTATTGCTATTGAAATTTCTCCAGAAGTATATGTAGTTTGACCTCCGCCAGAACTTACAATTGACCATCCACCAGGTAATGGATTTTCATAGCAATTAAATATATACGATTCGTTATTAGATGGTACTGTAAAATTACCGTCAATAGTGCCATTTATATCTCCGCCGGTTTGGCTAGGAAAAACTCTCACATCAACACCGCTTTTATTAATCACAGTTACCGACTTTCCTTTTTGAGGGGTTGTTGGTAATGTACAACAATATTGCGTACCACTGGCAGTTGCTATTAAATTTATACCGTACGATAATGAAGCCGATGTATTTGATCCTTGTATATCAGTAATCGAATTTGGAAAAAACGAAGCTGTTCCGTTTGGTTTAAAATCGTTAATAGGATATATTATACTATTTCCGACTGTCGTAAATCTAAAGTCTCCGCTCGATGTTATCGCCCCTACAATGCTTTGATTACCGTTAAAAGTATTAGAGCCTGTTGTTGCATATGACCCAGTAAACGCATTAGTAATTACCGGCGAGCCGTTTGATGTAATAGTACCAGTAGTGTTAATACTACCTGAAATAATTTGATTGCCGTTAACTGTTAATGAGCCGGTAATATTTACTGAGCCTGTGACATTTAACGAACCTGATAATGTTGGCATTTTATTCCTATTTTATTATGACATTCTAATCATTATGAAACTACCATTTCTATACAATCCACCTAATGGTATTCCGCCGGCTGCTGCTGCCGTATCATTTGCAAAATTTAAACTTTGTGATACTGTTGTTAATACTACATATGAAGGCGAACCTACAACGGTTATTTGATTATTAACTGATACTGGATCGTTAAATGTTACAGGGGCAAAATAACTAGATGATAGATAGGTAAATAAAGTAGGATTAAACCCAGCACTAGCTGTTATTTGAAATGATGATCCTGCACGTAATCTTAATCCTCCGGTTCCATTGATATCTACTGCCTTACCTACTGCTAACGTCGATCCCTGTGTCCCTAAGTATGAACTTAGTAATATTCCGCCATCATCACTTGTATTATGATTGTTACTTACTACAATACTAGCAGTTGTTGCAGTTGCTCCAGATCCAGATACTGATTGAATGGTCGTTGAATATGCAGTACTATAATCAATTTTTACATACGATACGCCCGAAGGCTGTTCTCCTCTTAATTGACGATTTGCCCAGTCTATAGAAGCACTTGCATTTACGTCATATAAGCTACGCGTAGCATTTGTCCATATCATTGCCGTTTTAGCGATATTGTCAGTCAATGTTCGTGTATTATAACTTACAGCTGTAACACTTGTAGAGTCATGTAATCTACGGTTCTCCCAATTTATAGAATCAACACCGCTAGTATCTGATAAAAGTCTATTTTCCCAATCAACAGATGTACCTCCAACACTATCAAGTAAGTATCGAGTTCCCCAATCAACAGATGTACCTCCACTATCATTTAACCAAAGTTTGCCATTACCAAATATAACAGTACCAACACCATCATTTTGGAATAATGCAGGAAAACCTAAGTTAGTATTAATACCACCATTAGCACCTGATACTATTAATGATCCTGTTATTCTAGCAGTACTACCATTAAAAGTAAAATTAGCTTCAGCAGTTACAGTACCATCGCCGTCACTTGTAATAATTCTATCATTTCCGTTACTTGCAATTGCAGGAGTAATATTACTTGCAGTTGCGACTGACATGGAACTTGTTATAGATAACGGCGTAAAACTACCCGTTATAAACGTGAAGTTATCATCTAATTCGGCATATGTTAATTCCGATCCTTTTACTAATCGTAGGGTAAGTGGCATATTTTAATCCAATTATAAAGTTTTATATAAATATGTATCAATATCCGTTCGGTGGCGGATCTGTTACGTTAACGTTGAAGCTTTCGGTTTCACTACCAAATGTAATACGCTTAATTGAGAATTGTTTGATCATGCTAGATCTATGCAATTCATATGGCATTATCAATGTAGCCTTTACATTTAATGGTAATGTAGCTCTAACAATGCGTTCTTCGCCAGGGCCGTTACTTTGTTCAAATGTATAGTCTTGTATCTGAGTTACAAACTTCCATGTTGTTCCCCATGCAAATCCTCCAGTTGGCATAATTTGCTCAATGACACTATTCATTTGTTCATTGTATTGTGTCCATATGGCTAATTCATATGATACGTCAATATACTCCGGAATGGATGAAATGTACAATTCTTTTGACGGTCTAATATTCTGCGTTACTGAAAATCGATCGTATTGATTTTTACGTGTATACTTGCTTTGAAACGTTAGTGTATTACGTGCATAATCATTTGTACTAACCGGATTCCAATTGACATCTAATTTTTTTAATGTATCACGTTCTGTGATGCTGTTACGACGCACAGCAATTACCGGGGTCATTAACTTACCAGACTGATCTAACATGTACCCGCGGGCACGAACAGATGACCATTTTTCTCCACTAGCATATTTTATAGGAACATCAATTATTTTTTCATGTTCTATGACTTGTGGCTGAATAATGTCACGTAAATAAGATATAATTGCATAGTCAACATCATAGATAGTACATTTAGGAGTTTTGATAATATCATTGTCACGGCGTATTTCATCTGCTCGACTAAGCTTGATGTTATCTGTAAATGTACTATACGTTCTTTTTAATTCTGGTTTAGCCATTACAAATTCCTAGGTTTAGAACTAACAACTGACGTGCCAGATCTTGTTTCTATTATATTCAATCCATTAATTCTGGTGATATGTGCTTCAATGATAACAGATAGATCCATACCAAATATACCACGTTCGCCAGCACCAATATCTGTATATTCATTACGGCCAGCAATATGTTCTTGACTCTGTGACTCATTATCGACTTCATAGTATTCCATGTCCCAATAAATGATATCACCTATTTCAATCATAAGATTTTTTTCGATTAAATCAGGCTTTAAAAATGCAAATGTAGCACTACGATTTTTATCAATACCGTATCCATCATCTAAAGCAGCGGTTGCATCACGTGTTACTAGAGCATTCATACGCACGGGTTGATAATATGTTTTACGGTCAGACTCGCCGTAAATGTTTATATCAGTGTTTGGCAATGCTAATTTATATAACACAACTTCTGTATCTATGTAACGATTTATTAGTTCTCGATTTACAGAACGAAATAAGCTCATATCCCTATCGCTACCAAACAGTGCCATTATGTTATCCTATATAAATTTTAAGTGGTATGAAATTCATTTGTCCTTGCAACGCAGTCGCCTCTGCTTGCTTGCGTTCTAATTGTGATTGCCTTGACATTGTATCTAGTATATCTTTCAACTCTTGTATTAACGCATCTTTTTCTGTTTGCGCAGAACTAATTAAATCAGCGCCGTTCAATGTTATTTCAGCATTTGGAATTGGAATTGAAGAATACTTACTACGAACCCAACCTAACATTTCTTTTGCCAATGCCAATGCATATCTACGTATCCATTGTCTACCAACACTATTAACATTGTTATAAATAACGTTATTATAAGGCACATTTGAAAAATCTGATATTGTACCGGTAGTATGACCGTTACCTGTTTTTAATGGATTGCTACGATCGGCTTTTTTAATATATTCAAAATATATCTTATTAAATGCATTACCATCTGGTATAGGGAATATACGTATACGATTGTTATGTATTTCAAATGAATATGCAGAACGACGTACTAAGTCGTTAAATTCAATTGCCTGTAAACGTAATATATCGGCATAAATAGGCATCATCATAAATGATACGCCTGGCGAAAAACTTCCAAATCCAAATGCGTCTAACATTTGTTGAGTTCCTACGCCTGATCCTATAAACGGGTCAAAGAAACGAACTAATGCCGGAGGCGGTTCGTGATAAATACGTTTAATTTCAATTTCGGTTTGTCCTGCAGTACCCGACTCTAAACTTACAATGTTAGGATCGGTTAAATCATAGATTTGTTTGTTACGTGTCATTGCAATACTACCAGTATACCAAGTAACATTGCCTCTAGTACCTGTTTCTACGCCATATTCTTCTGCTAAAGCAACTACTCCGCCTAATCCAGCAGATATGTTTTGTCCGGTTAAATTACTCGAAGTACTAGCTCCTTGCAAGTTTAACATGTTATCACGAATATTATAAGCATTTAGTTGTGCTCCATACTCTGATACGGCTTCTTCAAAACATGTATAAAAATGTATGTCTTGCAATTCTATTTCGCTTAACGGATATCCTAAACGTTGTGCACACCATTTAGCAATTTTATCAGCATCAGTTATAAATGATGCATCCGAATCATATATACCAAACGGAGTATCGCCGGCAGAAAATGAACTCGAACCAGGCCATATAGGAATTTTAACTGACATGTATTACCTTTTCTTATAAATATCGTTAATATAGTGAAAGCTAGAATACATTTATACTATTAATACAATATCAACGTTTATGTTTATTGCTATCTACAAGTGTACCGTAATACTTTGTTAATTACCGTACACTTAGTCTCTATATTCGCTGTAAATTTTAAGAATAGGTTCTACAATTTCATGGCGATGGTTAGTCTTAAGAACATGTATTTTAACGCCTTTCACGTTTTCTTCCAACCGTGCAAAGAAGCTAATGCCAGAATCTTTTTTATTTTTTAAATCCGTTTGACTAATATCTCCACAGAAAACCATTTTACCGCCTCGACCTAATCGGCCTAACATCATTTCTGTTTGGCCATGTGTAATGTTCTGGCATTCATCAACGATTACAAATGTATTAGGAAATGTTCTGCCTCGCATAAATGCAAATGGTACAATTTCAATTTCTCCATTAGCAACCATTTTATCTATCTTCTCTCTGTTATATAACAAATACAAGTTAGAATAGATAGGAGCTAACCATGGATCCATTTTTTCTTTAAGATCGCCTGGCAAGAATCCAATTTCTTCTTTAGCTACCGTAGGTCTTGTAATTACAATTTTTTCTATTTCACGTTTAAAGAACATGTCTATTGCACATTGACAAGCTGCCAATGTCTTACCTGAACCAGCCTGACCTTTCAATAATACAACTGGATTGTCATATATCAATGCCTTGGCTTGTTTCTGTTCTTCATTTAATTCGATAGCAAACTTGATAGGATTCTTTGGTTTGCGTTTATCAAAATTTGATAACTTAGTAGCTTGTTCCATAACTTATACCTTTCGTATAAATATCCTTTGAAAAGTAAAAAGGCGACCGAAGCCGCCTCTTTACAAATTAAACAATTATTAATTATTAATTAACAATTAAAGTTGGTTTAATCCACCTACCCAAATCTTACCGTAGAATTCTGGACGAACCATTTTCTTCGCGTAACGAGTCATCACACCTTTTCTTGGAGTGAAGTTAGTTGGGTCATAAACAAGTGGAGTCATCATCAATGGAACATACGGAGCATAAACAGCACCAGTTTCAAGGAACTGACTTCCACGGTATCCTAATAGGATAGTGTTTTCAGTCATATAAGGATTCTTATATACTTGATAACGGTTGTTAATAGCACCTACTTTTTGTACACCCATTGCAAAGTTCATTTTGTTACCGTCAGTATCAGCAGCATATCCTGGGATAGACTCAAGAATAGTTGCTACAGTTGGAGAACATACTAAGAAGTTCGCTCCACCGCGCATAGTTAACTGATGAATTTTGTTAGATACTTTTTGGATTTTAGTTCCTAAAGTTTGGAACCAAGTACCTTGGTTATATGCCTGACCTGCAGTAGCAGCATTTACAAATGCATTTGTTGCAGCATCATAAACATAACCAATCTGTGCTGACCAATACTCAGTTGTTTGAGCGTTTTGGATCAACATGTCTAAGATCTCAAGATCAATTTCTTGTGAAATATACTCAGACAACATGCTAGTCAATTCCGCTTCAGCGTCAATTGAGTGGTAAGCATTTAAGTCTTGAGCAAACTCAGGAGACCAAATAGCTTTTAACTTACGAGTCTTGGCAACGATTGCTTCAGAACGAAGTTCTAAGTTAATTTCTGGAATAGCTAAGTTTGTGCTTGAGTTTGTATTGTTACCAACAGCTGTCGGATCTTCAAAATCACCACGGCTGTTATCAAGTGGTTGCTTATGATAAACTAATACAGGCGAATTAAATGCAGCTCCCGGATCGATCAAGAACTCGATGTGACCTTTATCTGCAGAAATACGTGTAAATTCAGGATACAATCCAGTAAGTGCACCAGCACCTGCCTGTACATTAAATCCACGAATACCTTTTAAGTCAGGATTACTAACACCTAACGAACCAGTCGGGATAGATAAGATAGTGAATCCAGCAAGACCGTTAGCAACTACAGAAGCAGAAAATTCTGCATTGAAGTTAGTAAACCAATCAAATTGTGCTTGAGATAATGTACCATTGCTAGTAAATGCGCTATTTCCAACTGCTACAGATCCAGTACGTGCATTTGTTACAGCGTCAGTTAAAGCGCCTAAAGATGCAGTAACGTTGTTAACAGAATAACCAAAACGTCCAGCACCGTAAAGACCTTCGCTAGGAGCAGATCCACCACGATCTGAATCGGTAATACCGAATACAGAGTCAGCTTGAGAAGTACGTCCTTGACCAGTTAAAAAGTCATTACCAGTACCAGTAACACCGCGTTGAGTGCCTTGAGCAGTACCATATTTGAAATCCAAATAGAATACAAGACCTGATGGTAGGTTCATTGGTTGTACACTAACGAAATCTTTTGCTGCAATTTCAGCAAAGATACGACGTACTAATGGTAAAGCTACACCAGCCCACTGTTCAGCATTTGAATCAGTACCGGTAGAGTTAGCTTCAGTTACAAGTTGCTTAGCTTGGTTCTCTAAAAGAACAGCCATGCCCTTGCGCTCAACCTCATTACTTAAGCCTTCCAAAAGACCAGTACGTGCCCACTTCTTTTCAAGTTGGATCGATACTGCATTTTGATTTGCTTGAGTATCATGAGGTAACAAAGAATTTAAATTCATTTTTTTTCCTCTTGTTTGTTAATTACTTTAAATTAGCCAATTTCTTCCAACGTTCAGCTAAAGTATTACCTTCAGAAAGAATTTCTTTCTTTGGAGCAGTACTACGTGTTGGTTTAGAAGCATAGCCTTCTTTAATGTTTTGTTTTTTCGCTGTTTTAGAAACAGTTAAAGATTCACACAATGTGCTAAATACTAACTTAACTTCACGCAAATTATTTGCACGGTCAAAGTTTTCAATAACTTTCATTTTTTGTGATTCATTTAATTCATAGTTTCTAAACAACTTGTTAGAAAATAATAGTTTTGCATTAAGAAGATTTACTTCGTTAATTTTGTTTTTCAAGAATTTGATAACACGAATAGCTTCTTCTAATTCTTTTTCAGCTTCTTCGTTAGTTTCTTTTTCTTCTTCTTCTTTCATTTCCTTTTCTTCTTCTTCTTTCATTTCTTCGTCTTCACCTTCTGCTTCACGTAAAGCATTGATAATTTCGTCGATTGAAATTTCACCTTCTCCTGGATCTTCTGTTTTAGATGAATATGCATCTACTTTGTTATCACCAGTTCCGATGTCAGAAGAATCTAAGTCTTCTTCGGTTACTTCTTCGTCACCTTCAAGTTCACGAATGATTGCTTCTAAATCCAATCCTTCCTCTTCCATTTCTTCTTCTTCAATAGCTGGGCCTGGATCCGGTGTACCATCAGTGTCATTTTCTTCACCTTCTTCAGTTACTTCTGGAGCTGGTGCTTCAATTTCTTCTTCTTCTTGGTACATTTCATCATCAGCTTCAGATAAGCGAGCAGATAACATGCTTTGGAGTCTTGGGGTGAAAGCTTCTTCTAATGCAATTTTGGCATTTGCTAGTGCAGTTTCGCGTACAGCTTTGGCATCAGCAATTGCCTCTTTTAACAATTTGTTCATTGCTTTTCCTCGTATTTAATTTGGAAATAAGATTATTGGAATCTTAATAAAGATATAAAAATAATTTAGAGTGACTATATATTGAGATATAGTATCAAGACAATTATATATATACACGATAGTAAAAAAGATGCCGTTAATGACATCTTTTTTTTTAATTTTTTTTTACAACTACATGTTTTCTGACTGCTTTCGTTGTAAATAAGCACTACGTTTACGTTGTTCCTTCTTCTTAAAGGATGGCTTAATGTATTCGGTTCGATCCTTCAATTCAATTAAAATTTTAGAATCTTTAATCATTTTCTTCCATTTACGTAATGCAAATGAAAGATCTCGTTTACCATCATCATAAGGTAACTTTGTAACTCGTACTCCTGTCATTGAACCAGGAATAATGCTTTCGAAATGTTTTTGTTTTTTATTCATATATAACTGTTTAATTTGTTGCAATATAAGTACTAATTTTCAAAAAGTCAAATATTACTTCTTAAGTTTAGCTGATATAGCATCTAATTCTCCTATAAGCGTAGCAATTGCTTCCTTACTATCATATAATTTATAGTCTAGATCTTTATTCCAATAGTTATTAAACACTTTAAGTGATTCATCTGATAGTTTAGTTTGCATATATTTTATAAATGGTTTTGGTTTAAATCCGATACTAGAGCCGTGGAAACCCGTACGAGTCATTAAACGTAGCATTGCTGGCCGAACACTCATCCATTTTGTTTTAGCGCCTTTATTCTGTGTATAAAAATCGTTAAATGCTTTAAGTAGCTTAGCCGCATCTGGTTTTGAAATTTGATAACCAGTTTCGTCACGTTCAAGCCATTTGTTTTCTAATTCAAATAAACCTAAAGATTCTAAATACGTATCTAACGCATCTAATACCTGATCTTCGGCGCCATCACGTTCACCCATACGATAAATTTTACCCCATGCGTTTTCCAATGGATCAACAGCATCTGCTACTACTTTACGAACTTCTTCGTAGATTAGTTGTCTAAACTGAGACAGTTTTATTGTTTTTTTCATGTTATATCTTTACTTTAAAGCTTCATTTACTTTATAATACTTGTTCAATACCATACCCATGTCTTCATATGCAGCTTCTAAACGTTGTTGCATTCCAGACATTTCTTGTGCAGTCTTTTCAAATACTTTATAAGCTTCATTCATTTGCTTCATATGACGTGACACCGTAACATTATCAAACCAATGTTCCGACTCTTGAATTGTCAAGTTCTCTGCAGTAGTGACAATGTTTTGTAATGTCTCTGCTACTTCTTTCAATCCTTGTGCACGATAAATCATTTCTCCTAATTTATGGTATTCTGATACGGCACGTAGAAAATTACGTTTTTCTTCGCTGGTAACTTTCTTTTCATCATCCATGCCTACATTCTCATTAAGAATGTTTTTTAGCAATTGTTGTTCAAATTTCTTCATTTTGCATAGATCCTATTTTTTCTAATTTGTCGATTATGTTAGATAAGCCGTCCATATTAGTTATCACTGCTTTAGTATATCTACTAGCTTGTGTGCCTAATTGTTTATACATAGTATTTTCTAGATCTGACACTTCTAGATCATCTAACATGTTTATTAACGCCTCTTCAAATGCATATACCTGATCATATAATTCTGATAATCGATCAGCTACTCCTTGTAAATCTTCAAATCCTTCTGATATTAATTTTTTATCGTTTGATTTAAGTTTACCGGCAAATAATTTGGCATATCTTGATTTTAAATCTGACATATTATCCTTAAATATTAATTTCTCTAGGAATGTTTCCAAATACGTCTGGCATAATACCTGTACCTCTTTTACCCGGTACGTTGAACGGCCCGTATAAACTAGCATGTGACGAATCAAATAAGCTATTAAAAAACTTTTTACCGTTCTTTGGATTACCTAATTGTGCATTTGCTATAGGAGAAATGTTAGTTCCTAAAATAGTTCCGGTTCCTAATTGACCTGGATTACTTGGACCATATGCGGATGAATGGGCCAAATCTATTAAACCTCTATTTGGTGCTGCCATATTAGAACTCCATAATTATATCGGAAATAATACGTTCGATATTTCCGTATTTGTTAGATGTATTTTTATTAATGCCTTCATTAACAGGTGAAAGAAATGCTCCATGCGTCGATGGATTACTAACAAAGTCAAAAGCAATCAATTCAAAATCGGGTTGAACTTCCATTGAGGTGCTACCTTCACGCATAACTTCTTTTACAGAACCTAATCCACGTGAACTAATACCTAATTTAATTCCTGATTGAAACAATGCTTTTAATATATTACCAGACGGTGTTGGCAGTACTTCGACAGTGCCTACCAAATCATTTCCGTTCCAGCCCATCGACAAAACATTATGAGATACGTTATTTAAATTGACCACTGAGCTATCTGGATGGTCTAATTCTCCTAATGCCCTACGTTCTGCTATATACGTCGATTGATACTTTTTTGCTTCACGCATTAACGTTTCCATTGGATATACACGGCCGTTTTGGTTACGTGCATCCGCTCTTTGAAGAACGCCTGTAACAATTAATTTACCGTTATTATTAGCTAACGATTCGTTAATTTGTTGAGGTGATACTTCAAATAGGCTATAATCGACAATTAATTGTTTAGACATTTTATTATCCTCTACGTGCTAAGGTTGTATAAGGTGATATAGTACCATCAAATGTTGGGCCAGGCATTGTAGATGTTGTTCCCCAATATCTATCCAATCCATTAGTAGTAGTACTTACAGATGCTGTCGTAGATGCAAAAGTTGTACTAATACCAGGAGCTCCGCCTTCATTAACATGTGTTATAGTTAATGATCCAGACCCAGCTGCAATTGTCGGAGTAAATAATGTACTAGGAGCAATTGTATTTGTAAATCCGGCAACAACTGCAGTAGCTGCTTGATTATTGATAGCTGCATAAAATCTACTAATTAAACTTCCGGTAATATTACCTCCGTTTTCAGCATTTGTATATGAAGCTGTCACTAAACCAGACAATCCTGTAGTATTTGTATACGAATATCCTGTTGATCCTGATACAACTAAGAATCTAAATTTTCTTGTTGAATTTACGTGATTATATGAATAGTCGATAGTTCCATCATAGGTAGAAACATCAAAATAATATTCATGTAGTCCAGCGCCAGATCCAGTTACAGTGTTTGTCAATGTACTAACCCATTCAAATTTATTAACTTCTGCTACATGGCCTACAATCGATGGACTAGATCCGCCAGCGCTTGCAGCTGCAGTTGTCGGGTCGGCTGAGCTATATAAACTCTCATTGATAATAAGTGGATCATCCCACATTGCTTTGTTTGATTCGCGAATGTATTCTTGGCGAGCAGCTTCCATACCCTTGCTTTCAATTAAACTTTTAATACGTGGCTGTCTTACATAGTCACGCCAATCGATAAAATGGCTCATTGCGATAATTCCTTTAATTTATTTGAGATTCTAACAATACGTTCATTAATTTTTGAAAATCGTAAACTTGTTGATTTCCAAAAATGATTTGATTGTACACCCATTTCTGTTTTTAAACGTAGATTGTTATGTACAATTTTTTCCATTTCGCTTAACATGCGATTAACTTCCATTATACCGGCATTAACTTTTTGTGCCGGTGTTGAAGTAGGATCTTTTTTATAGTCTCTATATGATACTGCTTCTTCGATGCTGTATCCTGACGGTGATTTATATTCAACACTCTTATGCAAAAATCCTTTACGCTTAAGTGCGTCAAATATTGCAATAATTGCTTCCGATGTCGGATATCCATTTCTTTCTGCTATCTTATCAACAAAAGCTGTAACTAACTTATCCATTTGTGGATTGACAGCTTCATTGATAGGCTGTACACCGTACATTTCAGACATCATTTTTTTATATGCTGATTTATTTTCGTTCCATATTGGTTTGAAAATTTTATTAGTCTTTTTAACTGGCATCATTCCGCCCTGTTTTAAAGTATCGTCATCAGCTTTACCAAATGCATATGGAGTTTGATATCCAGGTACTCCAGCAGTAGTTGACATTTCATTTACTGATGAACTATACAATTCAATACCATTATCATTTAAAACTCGAGTCAATGTATCAAATATATCTTGATCTTCTGTAGCAAATACGTTACTTCCGTATGTCACAATGTCTTTACTTTGTAATGCGGCGCGTAAATCATAATCATCACGTATAGCTTCAACTGCCTTACGTGCATCACGATTGGAAATTTCTACGTAGTATGGCTCATCGACACCTAAGGCATTTTCTTCCATCTTAGCAACAGTACCTAATCGTTTATGTAAATACTTATCTGATTTATCAATGTCGCCATCATTATCAATATCCTTGTCATCCAAGTCTTCAAAATCTTCTTCTGCTTCTTTGTCAGATATACGATCAACTTTAGCTTCATTTAAAAGCTGAAAATGTCTTTCTATGTCTTTTAAAAAACTCATGCTACTCCCTGACGTTTAAATAAATAAACAGATGCGGCTGTCCCGCCTGATATTTTACTAATAGAAAAATCATATACGCTTTTTGCGGTAAGATCGCCTAAATTCAATGTCCCGCCGTTTGATAAGCTTGCAGTTGCGCCGCCGGCTGCTACTACCATAATAGCTCCGTATCCGTAATTTGATCCGGTAAAATCAACTTGACCGGAAGTATATTGATATGAAGTAATATATTTGCCAGGATGTCCTAAACGTTCAAATTGACTAGCAGCAGTAGCTGTATATGTATATGGTCCTTGTTCTGGCATATTATCCTTTTACCTTATTTAATTCGTCTACTAATTCATAGTATTTTAACATAGTAACAATATCTTTATCTTCAATCGTATGTTTCTTATTTAATTGAGATAATAAATTAGATACTTCTGTTAATTTAATACGTACTACTTTACTAGGTACAGATGTTTTAAGTTTACCAAGTTGTTCTTGTAAAGTTTTAATTTCTTTAGATACATACTTTTTAAGTCCAATTGAGTTACTCACATTGTTAATGTATTCACGTAACATACCTTTTTGAGGAGCCGTTAACACTGAATACTTTTCGTTGAACTTATCAATAAGAATTTTTGAAGCTAAAATTTGCAAATCTTTGTTTTCAGCTACTAATGCAGAATTAGTACTATTTTTACGTTCTGGACTAGCAACATGCTCAATAATAGTGAACTTGTTAACTACGTATTCTTTTGGATCATCTGCTTCGGCATATTCAAATAATTTATATGCTGCAGCATGTAATTTATAATTACTAACTCGTGCTTTGAAGAATTCTTCAATATCATATGTAGCACGAATTTCTTTAATTAGATTATATTTTTCACGCTTTAAACCCGTTTCATTAATGGCTTTACGTGCCGTCACAACTGCAGATACAAATAAATCCGCTTTGGCATCGTTAAACTTTTCTTCGTGAAGTGAACGATATAATTTAAGTTCTTGTCCTAAAAGAGAATTTAATTTGAAATTTCTTTTAATGATACGTAATGCTTTAGAATCACGGTTATTCATTGTATCCGATGCTACTTGTCTTACCAATAGTTCGAATATCAAACCGGTATTTTTTACTTTTGAATGTTTAATTCGTTTCATTAAATGCGTCCTGTTAGTACGTATATTTTTAATAAATATGTGTCTAGTTACAAACTATTAATCTAATAACTGTCGTTCATCTAACATAGTTCCTGCATCATCGTCTTGTACATCTTCAATCAATGTTTGTTTAAGAACTTTTGGCGATTTAAATTTAGATTTTAATGTGTCTATTAAATTTTTAGATGAAATATTTTCCGTACTTAACGGCGATCCGCCTTTAAAGTTATGTTGTAATGGCGACTTATCGGCACTAAAAGTTTTAGTTAATTCTTTGGCTCCTAATGGATCTCTACCATGCGGACTAGAATGTTTGCCCCATGTACTAGCATCTTTAGGTCTACCTGGGCCGGCTACATGTTCTTGTTCAATTGGAAGGTCGCCTATTTTATTGGCTACATGCATACTTGCAATGTCATGCGGCGTACCAAAACTCATGTTAGTCTTAACCGGATCATTACCTTCTGATTTAATTTGTTCCTTGCGGAAGTCTTGTTTAAGATCTTCAATAACCTGCTCTTGTTCTGTTGCCCATTCTTGTTGAGTCATTCCGTAAATATTTTCGTAAATCCATTTTTCAGAAAACATTCCGCTTTCTTTAAGATTACCTGCCAAATCTACTTTAGTAGCCAAAGTTTCTAACTTTTGCTTTTCGTAAATTAGTGACGGATTGGTTAATGATAAACTAAAGTTAGTTAAATCTTCATCTTCAAATCCTTGTGCATATAAATGTACAATTGCAATCTTTGTTAACTCTGATACAAATATCTTTTGTAGACGTTCTATTGTTCTTGCAAAACGTACATCTTCTGCCGCTAACGTTGCTTTACCTTCAACTCCCTCATCATATCCTAAAAATGCTTTTGGAATTTTTAATGCGGCATGCATTTTATTTCTTAAGTATTCAATGTCTTCAATTTGGCCATCATTACTTAAACCATTTAATGTATCAATAGATGTTCCAGACTCTCCTCCGCGTACTGGTAAGAAATAATCTTCTAACATGTTTTGCATATTAAATTTAAGATTATATTGACCCGTAGTTTCATCTATATACGGAATCTTTTTCATCTTTTGGACAATACTATCGATATGTGCATCTACTTCTGCCGGTGGTAAATTACCTACATCTATTTTAAAAATACGTCTCTCGGGTGCACGCATGATACGATGAATTAACATTGCATCTTCCATCAATGTCAATTGTTTGAAAATCTTACGTGCTGGCTCAATCATTGATTTGCCGTATGGAAGGAAGTTTGTATCGGATATTAATCGGAAGTGTGCTACTTGATAATTTTCCAACGGAGCTCTTTCTGTTTTAGTACGTCCGGCTGCATACATTGTATGACTACCCTCAAATAAAAATCTATATGCATATGGATTATCTGGATCATATCCTTCTTCACGACGTACTTCGTATGCTGAAAGTGGTACTACGTTAATAATACCTAATTCATCTTCAATATCTAAATATAAAAAGAAATCTCCATACTTACATGCGTTACGAATCCATGGCCATAAATTATAATCTATGTTAAGAATATCGTAAAATAAATTACGTAATACTTTATATACTTCATTGTTAGGCGTGCGAATAGTTAAAGTATCTCCGTCGGCATCTTTTACTGTTGATTCATCTGCATAGATATCTAATGCTGATGATAGAATTGGATCCATATCCATTGTTTCGTAGTCAGAAAACAATTCTAACTTTGAAGTATGAAATGTATACGATTGATTATATGTACCATATGACTGTCCACGTTGCAATCCGGCAAATCGGTCTATATACCTATTACTTGATAATGCTCCAGATGATTGAAGTCTGTTAGTATCAATTACTTTTAATCTGTTTTTGGCTATTCGCCTAACAACTACATTTGTTGAAAATAAACGTCGTAGTCGATTCGATAATGAAGTGTCTGCCATACTTTATGTTTTTATATAAATATCATAGTAACCATTTAAGACCGTTACTATCTCCGTTCCAGTCCCATGATCCATTTGAAGAATTTTTAGAAGAATAGATGCTAGGATTAACTTTACCAAAATGACCTAACGATTTTCTAGAAAGATCTATTCCTTGTTGACGTAAACGTAATGCCGTATCTCGTACCCATAATGCAATTGCAAATGACATTACCAAGTCGTCATTATAACCGCGCTGTGCTTCCGCTCTGCTACCGTTCCAGATAAATACATACAATTCATCTGTTAATCTTCTACTTTTTACGATAGGACCTTTTTCTCTAAAATAAGTTTCTAGTTTAGAAATCATTAACGGTCTTGTTTTTGATGTAGTAGAAAATCCTGGAACTTTGTCTGATTTGGATTTTAAATCATATCCTTTAGACAAATGTACATCTTCGTCTACATATGCATCTTGTCGATATGAATAGTATAAATTTTCATAGTTACGATCAATTGCTATTTGTATAACAGCCCATCCTATATTTGCATTTTCAATAACTAGCAATGCATTGTTATAATCAGTAGCGACAGATACTAGCATATTGCCGTATTCCGTAGTTCCTATCTTTCCACGATACTCTGCTACTTGTGTCATGGTTTCAATTTCTAACACATGGAATGCGGAATAATCGGCGCCGTCGCCTCGAGCAACGTCAGCTACTACTACATAACTTTTATTATAATCTGGATAGTCCCATACCCAATAGTTACTATCAAATCCTCGTTTTTCGATAGGATCTTTTACATATGTTTGCTCATACCATTGTATAACCGGGCCATCTACGACAGTGTGTCCAGATGATATAAAGTCACAATCACATTCTTGCGCCGCTTCTTTATCTCCTAACAATCTTGTTTGTTCTTCTCTCCATGTTTCATTACGATCTGGATGTACTGTCCAGTGTAGTTTAATTGGATTGAATTGTCCTCCCGCTTCAGCATCTACCCATAATTTATGAAACAAGTTACCGGTACCGTTAGGTGTTGATAATATAATAGCACCTCCACCTGTCGCCAATGTTTGTTGAGCTGATGTCCATATTTCATCAATACCTTTAATAAAGGCAGCTTCATCTATTACTAACAATGACAATGCTTCTGAACGACCCGATGTCCCTGCACTAGAAACGGCTTTGATTTGCGATCCGTTTTTAAATCTTAGTGATAATTTATTATCTTCAATTGATTTACCTTTCAACCAACCCGGCAAATTATCATGCATCACTCTTACTTTTGTTACTAAGTTTTTAGCAACGTCTTGAGTTGTAGCAATTACTAATACGTTAAAGTCATTTTTAAATAACATTGCCCAAAGAGCATATCCTGCAGTTAAAGTAGATATACCTAACTGTCTAGACTTAAGAATAATATTATATCGGTTATCATGTAGACTATGTAAAGTATCTTCTTGGAAAGGATACAAATTAAAATACATCTTTCCTTTTGTAGGGTGTTGAATAATACAGTATTTACGCATAAAATGTACAGGGTCAGCTGCACATTTTTTATACTCTTCTGCTATAATTTCTTTTAATGATTTTGACATAACTGTTTAATATAAAGAATTTATAACGTAAAAACAAGAATTAATGTGGGAATTGCAATTATAAGTGCAGATCCGCCTACAATAACACCATTACGTTGTCTACGATATTTTCTTGCTTCTTTAACGGCTAATTCAATTTGACTATCTTTAGCTTGTAATGTTTTTCCATATGCAATGCTATCACTTTTATATGTAGCTTCTCGTTGCTGATATCGTAAAATAATACCGTCTTTATAACTTATTTGTTTGTTAAGATCTGTATTAATTTCATATGAAATTTTTAATTCTTTTTTAGCAAAATCGCCTGATTCTAGATCTAAAATAATCTTTTTAAATGTAGGAGTCGGTAAACAAATTAGACTATCTTTATTTGTTATACCTATCTGTGAAATAGTCGTTAATGTCATTGTTAGTAAAGCCATTAACACGATTAACTGTTTCTTCATGTTCTTTCCGTAATGATTGTATTTCTTTTTGTTTCTTTACAATGTTTGTTTCTATTTGTGCGATTGATTTATTTAAGGAATCAATCTCTAAACCAATTTTATTACGTTCTATTGCATTGTTTTGTATAACTGTATTTAAACTATCTATTTGATGTTGTA
>Ga0172373_10003463_pt1 | contig 23086 bp, 27 predicted proteins | sample Lak10m_2_FD_114546 | JGI IMG/M metagenome (GOLD analysis project Ga0172373, IMG submission 114546) | Freshwater microbial communities from Kabuno Bay, South-Kivu, Congo - kab_092012_10m | ecosystem: Environmental > Aquatic > Freshwater > Lake | place: Democratic Republic of the Congo...
AATTACAAATTATCAAGATTGTGACGTCAATTTTTGCCTAATACAAGGTGATACAAATTTAGCAAAGCCGAGAGTCCTTCGTCTAGATGGAATATATTTTAATATTTCTCAAGATTATGATCGTTTAAACTCATCCATAAGAAAGACATATGAGTCTTCAAGTGCTGTAGTTTTTCAAACTAATTTTAATAAAAATTTGATAGAGACATGGTTTGGCAAGCATTCAAATGGTTATGTTGTAAGAAATGGAACTGATCTAGAATTAATAGATAAAATTCCAAAAGCAGAACATCCAATCTTAGACAAATTTAGTGAAGTTTGGACTTGCGCTTCTGCATGGCGACCACACAAAAGATTAAATGAAAACATTAGATATTTCTTGGAATTTGCACCACAAGATGCTTGCCTTGTTATTATGGGAAAAGATGCCCAAGAATGGCTAATCAATCATCCAAGAATCTTCTACGTAGGACATGTCACATGGGACCAACAAATTAGTCTTTGCAAAAGGTCGACAACTTTTTTGCATTTAGCTTGGTTAGATCATTGCCCAAATACAGTTATCGATGCTAGAGCCGCAGATTGTAGAATTATTTGCGCATCGTCAGGTGGGACAAATGAAATCGCAGGTGAAAATGCAACAATTTTAGTTGAACCTGACTGGGACTTGAAACCTGTCGATCTTTGGAAACCACCAAAGATCGATTTTTCTTTCAAAAAAGAAGCAAATTTAATAAGTGAGATTGATTTAGTAAAAATTTCACAGTATTATTTAAAAGTTATGAGAAGCATATGAAAACACTCGAAGAAGCTGTATCAAATTACAATAATAACAATCCATACAATGAAATATGCAATGATGTTTTTTGTCAAGTTAGTCTTGAAATACAAAGAAACAAATGTAATCAAGCAGGCATTTATGATGCCGCTAAACAAGCAGAGATAATTAAAAATCTTAAGACGCGTCCAGCTTTGTTGGTTTGTGTTGCTGATTATTTGAAAGATGATTCTAATAAAATGGAAAATTTTGTAGAAGTTGGAACTGCGCAAGGGTTGCAATCACTCTGTTTTTCAGAGTCTTTTCCAGACGCGAATGTTTTCACCTGCGACATAGTCGATCACAGATCGCAAAGAGCAAAAGACAATGAAAAAATAAAATTTTTTAAGTCTGATTCTTTGACTATGTGTTCAAATTTGAAAGATGATGTTAAATTTGATTTTTGTTGGATTGATGGTGGACACCAATCTTATGATGTAGTGCATGATTTTTTGTCTTTGAGTAGAAAATCACACGAGAACACAGTGTGGGCATTTGATGATTTTGATGAAAGATTTGGATGTTACAATGATATTCTTCTACTCTCAGGTCACTTTAGAGATACTATTGCAATCAATCTTGGCCTGACAGCGAGTGGGAATCCAAATAAAATTCTAATTGCCAAGGGATTTAAATCTTTTGTGTCATGAAAATAGACTTTATTTCATCTAATCAAAGCCTAGAGGTAGGAAGTTATAGAATATGGGTAAATGGTGTTGCCCAGGTTCTAAGAAGTCTAAACCACGATGTTGAAATCGTGAAAAGCGAAGACCTTGCAAGACCGGGATCTGTGCAAATATTCAGCAAAGGAGATTACCGAAATGCTTCTACGTCAAAAGGGAGTACAACTCGAGGAGCAATCAACATATCTTCAGATGATAAAAATCTAGATTTTGATTTTCTGATATGTGGATCAATCGAAGAGAAGAAATCTCTTGAGAGGAATTATAGGAATGTTCTAATAGTGAATCTCATAGAGCGAATGTATGAAGGAATTACTAAAAAAGTTCATTACCAAAAAGACAGAGTCGTCTTAGGATTTCATGGAAGTTACACTCATGTTTTTAAGATGAACTTTGGATTTATTGATGCTTTTAACGATTTAGTAAGAAGTGGATCAAATATCTTTTTAAAGGTAATAACTGACAATACAGTCGCAGCTTCTAGGCTATTAATAGATGCAGGTGTACAGAAAGAAAGGCTGCTTGTTCAGCAGTGGAATTCAAACAGTGTTGTCGATGATTTGCGAGAGGTTGACATTGGAATAGTTCCCAACGCTACAAGCCTAGAAAAGGTTGATCCAGGTGTTCTTCGAATTGTCTCAAATGATGCCGGTCTTTATGGAACTGATTATTTCTTAAGATTTAAAAATAAGTCCAATCCTGGCAGGGCATTTGTTTTTATACAGCTCGGAATTCCTGTCATCGCTGATTTAACGCCTTCCAATATGCCGCTATTTTACGATGAAAAATGTGGACATGTTGCTGCTTGCAAGGAAACGTGGACGTCTGGAATAAGACGTTTTCTTAGTGATAAAGAGAGAAATGAAGTTGCAGCAATGGCTCAAGAAAGATTTAAATCAATGTATAGCTTTGAAAAAGACGTAGAGAATCTTGAAAAAGTAATTGAACTTTGTGTAAAGAATAATTCTCAAAACTAAACTTATCGGAGAAATAAAAATGGAAAAAATTTTAGAAAAAGGGTACCTCTACATCGCTTACGGAAAGGCATTTACAAAAGAAGCGCTGTTCTCAATTGAGTCAATTAGAAGATTTACAGACCTTCCAATTGCACTCTACACGGATCAGGATGTTAGCTCTTTTTCTGAAGAAGATCAAGACTTTTTAAAGAAAAATGTCAATTTAATCGCAAATATCAAAGCAAATCACCTTCGTGCAAAGGTTGATTATATGACTGAATCTCCATTTAAGAAGACAGTCTTCCTTGATAGTGATACTGTCATCATTAGAAACTGTGATGATATGTTTGACATGCTGGATAGATTTGATGTTGCAGTTGTAATTGACTACGCAAGAAAGAGAAAGAAATATTCTGAGACAGTCCCAGAATACGGAGAGATACCTTACGCGTTCTCTGAAGCAAATAGCGGTGTAATTGCATTTAATGATTCTGATCGGACGCACAATTTCTTAAATTTGTGGAAAGAATACTTCTACAAGTACTACTCGCAGACAAACGGATGGGATCAGATTAGTTTTAGAATTGCTCTGTGGAAGAGCGATATTCGGCTAAGTCACATGCCGTTCGAATACAATGTCAGAAGCAAGGAAAATAGAGAGAAGCAGAGAAAATACAAGCATGAGTTTGGAGAAGACCACATGGAGTCAAGGATCATCCATATTCACTATGACGGAGAGATTCATGGTGGAAAATACCAGATAAAGAGCCTGGAAGAGCTAGAGAGAATTGTCAAAGAAAAGGCAGTTGAGTACTAAAATGGATGAAATCCAGAGTCTATTTGATTCTCTTTTTCTCAATAAGACCGTAGCCCTTGTGGGACCGGCTCAGTATATGATGTCTCATGAGTTCGGAGAAGAGATTGATCAATGTGATACCGTTGTTAGAATAAACAGGTCATATGAATCTGTATCGAAATTTTCTAAAAATATCGGTAATCGAACCGATGTTTTGTACTCTTGCCTCATTGAGAAGCCTGCAAATGCTGGTTTTCTAGATGTGAATATCTTGCTTGATCATGGAATAAAGCTTGTTTGTGCTCCTCCGGCATCAGATCTAAAAGGTCAGTCACAGACAACAAGATTTCACGATCTGGTAAATCTTGACACTGTTGAACAAATAAGCAGAAAAATTCCAATTAGAATTGTTGATCACGTGTTTCACAGCGAGCTATCAAGCAATGTTGATTGCAGACCAAATACAGGATTTATGTCAATATATGACATATTGAGATTCTCGCCCAAGTGTCTCAAGATTTTTGGGTTTAGCTTCTATCTTGACGGGTTTATTGAAGGAGTCAAGGACGGCATACAGCAGGAGCAAAATCTAACTCCTGAGCAGTTTTCAGTTCAATGCTTTAACTCTTCTCGACATGTTCAAAAAAATATGTGGAAATTTGCCAAAGAGACGCTACCGAGAGACTCCAGGATTGTTCTTGATCCAGTGCTTTCCAGGATATTGAACTTGGAGAGACTTGACAAAGATCTTTTCAATAAAATGGACTAGAATGAATCAAATATTTTTCACCTGGCAGCAGCTTCCTAGCAGTGTAATAACAGAGCTAATGCTCCAGTTCTTTGATGGAATTGTCCTTGATACTGAGCATTCTCTCTGGAGCGATGAAGCAATTGTTTCTTCAATCCAGGTAGCTACGTTGATGGGGAAGAAATGTCTTATTAGATTGCACAAAGATGATCTGATGAGAGCATCAAAAGTTCTTGATTACGGTGCCAGCGGATTAATACTTTCGACTGTTGAATCGAAGGAAGAAGCAAATTCATTTATTACTTCTTCTATTCACAGAAGCGCTGGAGGAAGAAGAGGAATTGGACTCGTTAGACAAAATATGTGGGGTATGCATGGTTTGAATGCAAACTTGCCAATTCTAATTCCTCAAATTGAGAGCAGGCTAGGCGTAGAAAGAATTGAAAATATCACAAGACCAGAATTTTCACATTACATGATCGGACCATACGATCTATCGGCAAGCCTAGAGTCTCCTGGAGATTTTGATAATAAAATTTTTCAAGAGTATATTAGAAGATTCAATGAGAAAGTGAAACCTAGCCAGAGAGCTATCCACATACCTAGCAAGATAGAATCGCAGATAAACAAGTATCGTGATTTCAATATAATATTCGCAGGCATGGACACAACTGCTATTGTTGAAAGCATACAGCAAAATGTTAAAATCATCAAAAATTTCAATACTGATACCAATCAAAAAAAATTCTCAGAGAGTTCCAGAGAAGAATTTTAGAATCTTTGGAGATGTTCCATTGTGGGAACACACAATTAGAAAGCTGCTACAATTTCAAGTTTTTGTTGACACGGATGATCAGAATCTAATAGATTCAATGAAAAAATATGAAAATGTAACTGCCTATCAAAGAGATGATAAGCTGGTAGGAGATAAAGTCTCCGTGTGTAGTCTAATACAAAACTGGATAGAGAGATTTAATCCCTCGGGCAATTTATTCCAGATACACGTAACTAGCCCATTTCTGGATCCTGATACCATATTGATGGCGTCAGGCTATCTTGATTCTTTTGACAGCGTCGTTTCTTGTAATCAGTACAAGAGCAGATTCTGGCACAACGGTATTGCAGTTAACCATGATCCTAAAAATCTAATACAGACACAAGATCTCATTCCAGTCCTTGAAGAGAATTCTCTATTTTATGGTTTCAAAAATTTTATAGGTGCATCTGGTAGAAGAATTGGAGATAATCCTTACTTCTTCGTTTCTAGAAAAGAAGAAAGTCTTGACATAGACACAGAGTCCGATTGGGATGAATGTGTAAAAATACTAAACTTAATCAAAAATAAAGAGAGGGAAAAATGAGCGTAGAGACTCTGAATGTCGAAAATATTGAGGAAAAATTCTTCCAGGTTGTAAATTCTGCTGAATGGCAAGAGATGCAACAAAAGTTCAATGACTGTGATGACATATATGTTATTGGTCACGGTGGAAATCTTGCTGTAGCTGATCACACAGCAATCGATATTACACGGCTATCGGGCGGACACAAGAATGCAGTTTGTCCAGGAAGCGGAGTTGTTGCAACGTCGCTTATAAATGATACAGACTTTGATCAGTGGCTCGTAGATTGGTTACGTCTTCGAACTACAACGCGAACCAAGGACCAGATCTCGAAGTCTCTTGTTTACGGTATTTCTTCATCTGGAAAGTCTCAAGATATCATAAAGGCATTGCAGTGGGCCACAGCGCAAGGAATGCAAGCCTGCCTTATTACTGCAAAAACAATCCCAGTCAAGATTGAAAATCTAACACAGGTTGTTCTCGACGTCGAATATTATCACACAGCAGAAGTCTTAACACTCTTGCTGCAATATCAGCTTACACACGGATCGGGTCGTCTCTGTCCCCCAATTGGAAAGAATAAGCCAGAAGATCTTGAGAAGTTGAACTGGAGATCTCAGAAGATTAGAGATTACTGCTATCCTGATGATGTGACAAATATCAGTGTTGATTTTGACGGAGTAATTCATAAGTGCTCTAAGGGGTACTATGATGGGACAATATATGATGATCCAGTTGAGGGAGCCCAAGAAGGGCTCAAGAAGCTGTCTGAGAAATATAATGTCATAGTTCATACTTGCAAGGCAAAGAAAGATAGAGGACTTGTAAATGGAAAGTCAGGAGTTGAACTCGTATGGGAATGGCTCAATAAGCATGATCTGGCCAAGTATGTCAGCAAGGTCACCGCTGAGAAGCCACGAGCTGTTCTCTACATTGACGATAAATCTGTCCAGTTTAATAGCTGGAACGAGTGTCTGGGCGTACTCAACAGCAAGGGAATCATCTAGCTATCCATGACACTCCCATTCGATAAAGTCTATTTTATTAGATTTAGATTTGGAGGCGGTGCAACAATGCAGTGCTTCCAGCCTTTTCTTGCATGCAAAAGCATGGGAGTAGATTCTCATGTTTTGAGTATTGAAGAGCTGAGATCTAACGTATCCACCGTAAAAAATTCTGCAATTTTTGTCTTTAAAGATAGAATTGAACAGTCACTAATAGACAGACTCAGAAATAATGGGAATATAATTGCCAGGTATGCAGGTGACGGCGGATTAGAAATTCACAAGTCTTACCACAGTAGTATTAGCGGAATGCATGGCGTTATTGTTGGGACACATCCATTTTGCAAAGAGTTAGATGGAATAAATGGAATAAAAGCCAGAGTCATTCCCTCTAATCATGATTATTTCCTGGATTCAAACAATCATAGATCTGAGAGAGAGTCCCAGTTTAAGCTGTATTTTGGGGGATCAAAAAGTCCTGAGGGTTTGGCGCAGGGAGATCTTGGGTTGCCTGAGGATTTTGAATATTCGGAAGGCTATTTTAATAGCTTAAATTATCTTCTTACAAATTTAAAAGGAGCCAGTTCAGAAGAACAAGAGAAATATGTTCTGGATTTTATTGCATCTGGAAAATGTCAAGAAAACAAGAATCAAATAGATTCAATTACTAGTCCAACTAGATATAGCTGTCACTATGCAGTTAGGGCCCCTTTCTACACCAGATCTTACACAGATAGTACAAAGCTTGTCTATGATCAGTGGATCACCAAGACGGGAGGCAAGGTTTCAACGGCAGCTGCTTGTGGTGCAAACATTGTCACATCTCTTGATCCAAGCGTCAGAGTTCTAATTGATGAAAATTATCCTTATTCGATTGATACCGAGACAGATGAGTTTAGGGAAAACTATAATCAAATCTGTCGTGAGATGATTATAAAAGCAAAAGAGACCTTTGGAAAGAAGACCTGGTTTGAAGGATTAAAGATACTAGAAGACGTAAAAAATAGGACTACTACACATAGGATTACTCTAGATTTCATTGATTTTTTCAAAGAGCTTTACGAGACCAAAGGGAGATAGAATGAAGAAGAGATTTTTATCACTTGGATCACAGCCAATTGCCAATAATTTTAGAGATCCAGCAGACAAGACTGATGAATTTAAGTTTGATCTTAATGTAACTTTTGATGATGACACCAAGCTTGTTTCTCTTGAAAGCTTTGTTTCTCCCGAAATGATGTTTAATGACTCTTACGTCTATCATTCATCAATGTCTCAAACTATGCGAGACCATTTTAAGGAAGTTTCAAACTCCTTGATTAAAGAATTTTCTCCAGAAAAAATCCTGGAGATAGGAAGCAACGATGGAGTCTTTATAAAAAACTTTAGAAAAGAAACAACCGTTGCTGTAGAACCTTGTGGAAATTTTGCCAAACACACGAACGATCTAGGATACAAGACTTACAATGGTTTTTGGGAAAGTGAAGTTGCCAAAAGAGTTATTTCTGAAACTGAGAAAAAGGATCTAATTTTTTCTGCAAATTGCATGTGTCACATCCAGAACTTAGATGATGCATTCATTCTAATAGAAGGATCACTGGAAGAGAATGGAATATTTGTATTTGAAGATCCTTCTCTTCTTCTAATGCTACAGCGTGGATCATATGATCAGATCTACGATGAGCATGCACACATATTCTCTGTAACTGCTCTTAAAAACATCCTAGAGAAAGCAAATCTTGATATTTTTAGAGTAAATTCAATACCAGTTCACGGCGGATCAAATAGGATATTTGCGTGTAGAAAGGGTTCAAGGAAGATTGAAGATTCAGTTGGAATTGCACTAATTGAAGAAAATAAAAACGGACTAAATAACTACGAGACATATGAGAATTTTGCAGATAATGTTGAAAAGTCAAAGGAAGATCTGATAAGACTTCTAAATGACTACAAGACAGAAGGCAAGAAGATTTGTAGCTATGGAGCAACTTCAAAGTCTACAACCATTTTTAATTACTGCCAGATTGGCCCAGACCTTATTGACTATATTGTTGATACTACACCAGACAAGCAAGGAAAGCTTTCTCCTGGAGTTGGAATTCCAGTTATTTCACCATCTGAAGGTTTTAATGAATCTATTGATGTAGCCTTCCTGGGAGCTTGGAATTTTAAGGAAGAGATCATAAGGAAAGAAAAAGCCTTCATCGAAAGCGGCGGCGTCTTTATTACACATGTCCCAACAGTTCAGGTCTGTAAATAGAGATGAAATTAAGAGAGACTAGAGTTCAATTTCATGAAGACGATAGGGGTCAGAGGGCTTTAAATGTATTTCCTGATATTTCAGGCCAAATAAATGTGACATATGTTAATTCGACAGAGCATGTTGTTGCATGGCACAGACATAAAATACAGACTGACTACTGGTTTTGTGTAAAGGGCTCATTCAAGGTTGGAATTGCTCACGAAGAGGAAGGAAATTTTAAGGTTTCATGGCATTATATTTCTGATAAAAACATAAGGTCAATAGAGATTCCGCCTGGCCTGTATCACGGATATAAAGCCCTTGAATCAGACTCAATTTTGTTGTATTATCTAACGGAGAAATACGACCCAGATGATGAGTACAAGGTATTGCCTGGCACATTTGGTGAATCCTGGGAGACTGTAAGCAAATGAGAACAAATGAAGACGTAAAGATTGTTAATTTTTATAGATTTTCTGACAGTAGAGGGAATCTTGTACCAGTCGAGTCTCAATCAACAATCCCATTCGGTATTGAGCGAATATTTTACGTCTATGGAATAAATGGAAAAGAAGTACGAGGTCAACATTCTCATTATAAGACTCAACAAGTTCTTATTTGCCTGAGGGGATCTTGTACTGTAATATGCAAAGATGGAAAAAGTGTAAAAGAGCATGTTCTTGACTCTCCGGATCTAGGTTTGTTTATTCCTGAGATGATATGGGATGAGCAGATCTACCACAGCTCAGATACAATTTTGCTTGTTTTATCTAGCACAAAATATGATAAATCTGACTATATCGAAGATTGGGAATTATTCCTACGAGAGAAAACAAATGAATCTTGCTAAATCGAACGGATGGAAGAAAGTCTTTGTGCCTAGTGTCGACCAGATTAAATCTAGCATTGGAAGCTATGACAACGAACAGTGGGTGGAAAAGCAAAAGCATAGAGTTTTGAATTTTTCTGATGAGATGAAATTAGCAATCGATAGAAACAAAACTTTGATTGATTTTTGTCAAAAAATTGAGAAGTCAAGTCTTAAAATTCTTGATTTTGGAGGCGGATTTGGCCTCACTTATCTACCACTAAGAGAAAGTTCTTCGAAATCTTTCGATTATCATATAGTTGAAGTTCCCGGAGTTGCAAAAGAAGCAGAAAGCTTCTTTGGAGACCACAAAGAATTAAGATTTCACAGTGAAATTCCAAAAAAAGAAGACTGCTTTGACATAGTTCACGTTAGAACGTCACTTCAATATGTTAAAGACTGGAAAGAGACTTTAGATAATTTGATCAAAATTAATCCTGACTATCTGATTCTTTCGCATTTGAATGCATGTGAAAATCCAACATATCTTTCGATACAATCCTGGGGAGATCATGAAATTCCTCACTGGTTCATCAACAAGCGAGAACTAGTAGACTTTGTGCATAGTCTAGGATTCAAGATCATTTTTGATGATCCGGTTGAGATTGATAAAAATGACCATTCCTGGGATTCTCACCGTGAATTTCCTGATCATCTACAGATGAAGCATCTTCAAAATTTGATATTTAAGAGGGAGTAAATGAAAAACATTCTCGTTACAGGTGGATTAGGCCACATTGGATCTCTACTTTTAAATAAAATTCAAAAACAGCACAATTTGACAATTGTCGATGACATGCTAACTCAGAGATACAATTCTCTATTCTTTCTAGAAAGAAAAGCATCGTTTTTGGATTCAGATTTTGATAAGATCAGCACAGAAGATTTAAAAAAATACGATGTAGTTGTTCATCTTGCAGCAAGAACTGATGCTGCAGGAAGCATGCAAGACAAAGATTCGACTTATGACATCAATGTTACAAGAACAAAGAGGCTCATAGATCGATGCAAACAGGCAGAAATTAAGAATTTTATCTTTCCATCTTCAACCTCTGTCTATGGCTCAAATTGTGAAGAGATGTTTGAAGATGATCTACACAATCTATCTCCGCAGAGTCCATACGCTGATTCAAAAATTCAAATTGAACAGTATCTATCAGATCAAAAAATTAATCATACTATTTTCAGATTTGGAACAATATTCGGGACAAGTCCCGGGATGAGATTTCATACAGCTATTAATAAGTTCTGCTATCAGGCTGCGCTTGGTCAAAGTCTTACTGTCTGGAAAGAAAACTATGATCAATTTAGGCCTTATCTTGGGATAAATGATGCAATCAAGGCCATTAATATGTCTATTAATGATGCAATCCCAAAGAATCAGGTTTATAATGTCTTAACAGACAACTACAAGCTTTCACAGATTGTTGAACTTATCTCTCAGAAGATACAGGTCAATGTAAGTTTTGTGAATACACCCCTCCTAAATCAGCACACTTATTTTGTAAATTCTGATAAGATAAAAAGACTTGGATTTGTTCCAAGTGACACGCTTGGATTAGAGATTAATGAGACACTTAAGCTTTTCAGAAATATAAAAAATATCTGAGATTTTACAATATGAAAAAAGTAGTAGTGACAGGTGGAAATGGAAATTTTTCCAAACATATTCTTTCAAATGTTTTAGGCAGAGAAGATTATCAATTCTTGTTTTTCTCAAAAGACAAGCTTGATGTAAGGTTTCTCGATTCAATTGAATCAGTTCTTGACAGAGAAAAGCCTGACATACTTCTACACGCCGGCGCGATAACACGGCCCATGGTAGTTCACAAGAAAAATCCAGAAGTTAGCATAGAGACTAATATCGTTGGTACCTCAAATTGTGTCATTGCATGCCTCAGAAGGGGAATAAAGATGGTCTATATTTCTACAGACTATGTCTATCCGGGAGATAAGGGTGATTATAAAGAGGCTGATCCTGTCTTTCCTGTAAATCAATATGCCTGGTCCAAGCTTGGCGGAGAATGTGCTGTAAAAATGTACAGTAACTCTCTGATTCTAAGGGTTGCAATGGTCGAAGACCCATTTCCACACGATAGAGCCCTAGTAGATTCAATTAAGAGTCCAATCTCACAACAAGAAGCCGCGCAGATTTGCGTAGACCTTCTTGAGGAGAAAGGAACAATAAATGTTGGCGGCAAAGCTCAATCAATATACGATTTTGTTAAACAAAAAAAGAATATAGGTAAAATTACATTATCTAATATTCTCGATGTTGAGATGCCGAGTAATTCTTCTCTCAACATCGATTTAATGAAAAGAAAAATTGAAGAGAAAAAGAGAGACTAAGTTTTTAACTGAATTCTCTAAACAATGGCAAGCATCAGGAAAAGTCCTGAAAAGGAATACAAATGAAAAAGATTACTTATTGCGTGGGAATTCACGTCCCGTTCGATCTTGAATTTGTTGAAAAACACATGCAGTTTGTTGAGGATCTCAAGACATACTTTGATGTTTCACTTATATTTCTAATATTTGTCAGCAAAGAAGAAGAGAAAAATTTCTACAGTGACAAGGCAAAATTCATAAATGTCAAGAATTGGGGAGGTCCAATCGGGCTACTCGACCAGATGATAGAAATGGAAGAGCCCCTTGGTGATTTTATCATGATCACCGAGGCTGATGTCTTTATTCTCTCAAAAGACCATTTTAAAAATATAACAAAGATACTCACAGACAATCCTGTCCTTGCTTACCTTGGACACGTATATAGTGATCCTCACATGTATAAGAAAGTTGAATCAAAATGTGGAGATAACATTTTTGTAAAATATGCTGAATCTATGAGCGAATACAACTTGGGATCCTGTTATTTTACCGATGGAGGCTATCACGTCTTTAGGAGAGAAAATCTTCTTCTTGCGAAGGAGAAATTAGGAGTTCTTCCTGGATTTATTGATAGAAAAAATAGAGACGTCCCACTCGAGAAAGACTCAGACATAGACTTTAGAGAGAGAAAGAAGAGAATAATTTATCACGAAGTAGGCTTTCCTAGCAGGATGCATTTTCACGGGTTCAAGTTTGCAGGTATTATTAACCACGACGTTGTTTCAAGGGCTGCTCGCGCTGTTCCCAGCCCGAGGTGAAAATCTTGCAAAGGACTCTAATTTTTGGTGGTTCTGGATCTCTTGGAAAAACACTTATAAAGCGACTCATGTGCAATGATGAAGTGTTTATTTTTTCTAGGGATGAAGCAAAACAATGGACAATTAGAAATGAAATGTCTCAAATTCCTGGTTTTAAGAACGTTAAATTCTTAATAGGAGATATTAGGGACAAAAACAGAGTTAATCAGGTTATATCTTCTGTTAATCCGGGTTCAATCATAGCAGCAGCTGCACTTAAACAGGTTGATGTTTGTGAACTTGATCCAAAGGAGAGCATTCTAACAAACGTGATTGGGACACAGAATATTGTTGACTCTGTTGAAAATATAGAGAACTTAACGGGAAAGAGTAGAACCGTATTGTTTGTAAGCACGGACAAGGCTTGCTCTCCTGCCAACGCTTACGGTATGTGTAAAGCCCTATCTGAGAGACTTGTAACCAGTATGTCAATGAAGGAAAATTTGGCATCAAGGTTTGTTGCTGTGAGATATGGAAATGTTCTCGAATCAAGGGGGAGCATAATTCCTCTGTTTAGATATCAAGCAGAAAATTGTGAACATTTTACTGTAACAAATCCTGATATGACAAGATTTGTTATGACGCTTGACCAGAGTGTTGACCTAATTTCTGATGCATTAAATATTGCAGAAACCGGAGAAACATTCGTACCAAGGCTACCTGCCATGAGAATAGGTGATCTTGCCGAGATATTCAGTGAGATCTATAGAAAATCAATTAAAATCACTGGACTCAGACCAGGCGAGAAGATTCACGAAGTTCTAATAAATGAAACAGAATCTTCAAGATGCTATAAATTTCAGGATAGATTTGTCATAAAAAATGCACTTGCTCAAGCATCGGGAGAAATTTTTGAATATAATTCATCACAGGATGTCCTCTCAAAAGAAAATCTTAGAAAACATTTAGAAGATCTAAAGATATTCGAAAGGAGTCTATCGACTTTTGTTGGTAAATCAATAGAAGAGATCTCACAATCTCAATCAAGTAGAGAATAAAGATGAAAAATTTTCCACTTTTTAAGGTTCATGTCTCTGCAGATGATGCAATAAAAGAGGCAAAAAAAGTTCTGGAATCAGGCTTTCTAAATGAAGGTGAGCAAGTTTCAATTTTGCAAGAAGGTCTAAAAAAGTATCTTGGAGAAAATCTAGTTCTTGTCAATAGCTGCACTAGCGCTATTCATCTTGCGCTTCATTTGTGTGATATTTCACCTGGAGATGAAATTATCACAACTCCCATGACTTGTGTTGCATCTAACACTCCGATTATTGCCCATGGAGCTAGGCCTGTTTGGGCAGACATAGATCCTGAAACTGGCATGATATCTCCAGAGAGTCTTAGGTCTTCAATAACCGATAGGACAAGAGCCGTTATTTACGTTGCATGGGCTGGAAATTTAGGAGATATTGAAGAAATACAAAAAATATGTCGTGAAAGAGAGATTCCTCTTATTCTAGATGCAGCGCATGCATTTGGAGCCAAGATAGAGCTTGATAAAATTAGGCCAATATCTGATATTGTTGACTATACATGTTATAGCTTTCAAGCAATTAAACACTTTACAACCGGAGACGGGGGTGCGCTTGTCTGCAACACGCCTGAGCTGAGCAGAGCAAAGCGGCTGAAGTGGTTCGGTCTTGACAGAGATGCTGCGAAAGATGAAAAAGGAAACTGGAAAGGACAGCAATGGGACATTGACATAGAAGAGCCCGGATATAAGTTCAATATGAACAATCTTTCTGCAGCTATTGGACTATCTCAGCTGCCATTTATAGATGAAATACTCAGAAAACATGAATCTAATTCTAAGATATATGATGGGATATTTGAAAATACTCATGTTAAAGCATTGAGAAGAAGTAAAAAGGAAATGTCTTCAAGGTGGGTATACACAGTCAGAACACATCTCAGGGGAGATGAGAAGCTACATGCGATAAAGGCTCTAAACGAGATGGGAATAGCAGCAGGATTGGTGCACGTTCCAAATGACATCTACAGTTGCTTCTCTGATTACAGGAAAGACCTACCCGGGCTAAGGGAATTTGAGACTACTCAATTTTCAATTCCTTGTGGATGGTGGCTAAATGAAGAAGATGTCTATTTTATAGCAGAGAAAGTTAAGGAGATTACAAAGTGAAAGTAATTGTCTGTGCATACAGAGATTGGGCGCTGAGAACGCTTGAATCTATTAGGCGACACCCAAAGATAAGTGACTTAATTCATGTTACAAACAATGAAGACCTAGAAAAAGTGCTAAATCTAACAAAGAGCAATCCGCGAGATATGGTACTCTTCGTCGGCTGGAGTAGTCCTCCCACAGAGGAAATGGTTAACATGGGAATTCCCATGTTCTCAGAACACCCTGCAACTAGCGACAGATACTCTCCTGGTACTCCCTTACAAAATCAGATATTGGATGGAAAAAAATTTACGAAGCATAGGCTCGTAAAAGTAGGATTTCCCGAGCTTGCACCTCGGCAGTGGTCACACGAAGTGGATATGGATCTATCAGGAAATATGGATGACATTTTGTTCCAGATGGATGCAACAGCAAGACAGCTCTTCAATATGTTTCTGGACGATTTTCCAAACATAGAATGGAAAACATGGGATGAGGTTAGTGCTTCTGACCAGGTCCCAAGAAGGACTCCGGATCAAAGTAGAATATCAAGAGAAGATGTTGCTTCTCTAACAACAGCACGACTTTACGACATGATGAGATGTCTTGAAAGTCCATATCCTAACGCTTATTTGGAAGATGATCATGGATATCTTTATTTTGAAAAGGTTAGGTTTAAGAAAAAGTGAAGATAATATTCTGCGGCTATAGAGGCTGGTCACTGAGCGTATTTGAGAGACTAAAATCTCAATATAAAAACATTCATCACATTTCACTTGCAACAGACCCTAGTGAACTTAAGTCACTTTACAGCAAAGAATGTGATTTAGTTCTCGCTGTCGGGTGGAGCTGGAGAATAGATGATGAAATTATAGAGAACTGTTTTGTTGCAGGCATGCATCCATCCAATCTACCAGAGTATGCAGGGGGATCACCCATACAACACCAGGTTATAGACGGAATTATAAACACTAAAGCAACCCTATTTCGACTTAGAAAAGAGCTAGATTCTGGTGAGATTCTTGACAAAGAAGACCTGACTCTAAATGGACAGATAGAAGAAATATTAAGCTCTGTGGCAGAGTCGACTTTTTCTCTTCTAGTTAGATTTATTGATCTATTTCCAAATGTTTCACCATCAGCGCAATCCAAAGATAAGCTTAAGGTGAAGAAAAGACTCAAGCCAGAGAACGGAAAGATTAATCTTCCCGATGGTTTTTCTTGTGAAACTCTCTGGAACTTTATAAGATGTAGAGGCGGTCCATATCCTTCTGCCTATTTTGAAGATGAAACAGGTAAAATTGAGATACAGTCTGTAAGATTTACTAAGAAGTCACAATAGAGGAAACAGAAGTGATTAAGCTTTTCCATATCAACGATTACGTTGTAGATACATCCAAATATGACAGCCACTTGCACGGAAAAGTGGTGACAGACTTTGAGGAAAAGTTTTGTGAATACGTTGGTGCAAAATACGCTTGTTCATTTTCTAGCGCAACAAGTGCAATCTTTCTTGCATTTCTTGGAAAGAATGAAATAGTTCAAGTTCCAAGCATGATTCCTCCTGTCGTTCTAAACGCGCTCATAAACTCTGGAAATTCATTTAGTTTAACCGATAATGTTGATTGGGTTGGAAATTCTTATCTTCTTCACAGTTTCTCTGACTACAAGATAATCGATTCAGCACAGAGAGTTTCAAAAAATCAATTTAGAGATGAAGCAGATGATCAAGATTTGATGATATTCAGTTTTTATCCAACAAAGCCGGTTGGTGGAATTGACGGAGGAATCATTGTCTCGAATGATAGAGAAAAAATTGAATGGCTTAAGTGTGCAGCTTTGAACGGTATGACATTTGATAAAGACAACTGGAACAGAAAAATTATTTTTCCAGGGTGGAAAATGTATTTAAATTCATTCCAGGCAGATATTGCATTTAGAAATCTGGAAAAGCTTGATGAAAAGAAGGAAAGCCTTTCAAGAGCCAGAGAAGTGTACAACAGAAGCTTTGGTTACTCAAATACAAGTGACCACCTGTACAGGGTATGTGTATCAAATAGAAAAGAATTTCAAGAAAAGTTAAAAATTTCTGGAATTGAAACTGGGATACATTATCATGCAACGCACACAAACCCAGTCTATTCTGTTCACAATAGGTCATCTTCATCTTTTGAAAAGACAAATTATTTTTCTGAGAAAACTGTATCAATTCCCTTCAATGAAAATTTAAGCAGCAAAGAAATTGCTCACGTTATTGAGACAATTCTAAGATCTGGCTATCTTTTGGAAGAAAAATGAAAGTACTATTTGTCCATTTTCCAATGGATAATGATCAAATTGAAGGAACTTCTTTTCCTTCTTTTTTTGCAAGAACAGGACATGAAGTTTTCTGTACCTTTCATAAAAGAGATAGAAATTTCGACTACAAAATACTAGATGATGGGACAATCAGAGAGATATCTTCAGAAGAGATTTTATTTCAAAAATTTGACCTTCTGATTGCAAAAGGATCAGCTTCTTCATCGTATAATCAAAAACTATTCAAATCTTCCAAATTTAAAGTGAATGTTCTAACTCTAGGCATTCCACAAAACAAGCTAGGATATGATTTTTGTTTTGAAGATGGCGATCTGGTGAAACCGCCTGTCTCGCAGATGTTTTCATTTTTCATGGAAAATAGTGGAAAGTATAAAAAAGAAAATCTTATAGTCTGCCCTGCATCTATTGGAACAGATAAAAATCAAATTGAATTTTTAAATCTGGTTGACAGTAGCTTGGTAAAAGATTTTCAACTATTATTTTGCGGGAAGATATCTTCAAGAAGCTACGCTGAATCTATGCAATCAATTGCTAAAAAGAAGAATCTAAATGTAATCATAAGAGATACAATCCCAAAAATTGAAGTTGCGCAAATAATGATCAGATCCAAAGTTTTAGCGCTAACAACAGACCCGAGGCCTGCACAGCCATACGATCCCTCTCCTCGAGTAATACCTGAGACCTTATGTGCAGGTACTCCGTTTTTTATAAATGACCTAGTTTTAACAGACCCAAATGTTAGAAATCTAGGATGGATCTATAGAAATGGAGACGAGACTGATTTTAACAACAAACTTGAGCAGGCTCTTCACGGATGGGAGAAAAAATCTCTAGATGCACAATTATTTTCTAGAGAGTATTATCAGATGGAAACAACTTGCAAGAGAATGCAAGATAAGATTTTTAGGGAAATGAAAAAGTGAAAAATTTATACATCTTTATGGCACATCTAGATGATTTTGAGTGCTCATGCTTTGCATATCTTTCTAAATATGGAAAAAATTATAACAATATCCATCTGATTGTTGCCGCTTTCTGGGAACCAAAGTCTCAAATATCAGATGAAAACGTTAGAGAAGTTGAAAAATTCATAGGAAAAGAGATCAAATATCAGAATTTAATGTTTGAACAAAGAAAGCTCACTTCAATGATTGATGATGTAAAAGACAAATTCTATAATTGTATAAATTTTCAAGAGAGCTTTGATATTCTCACACACAGCAATGAAGATGTTCACACAGATCACACAGCAGTCAGCAGAATCTGTGAAGGAATCATAAAGTATGCACAAATGTATACAACAGTCTACTCTCCTAGTTCATATCGGTTTAATCCTAATCTTTTTATTGCAATGGAAGAGCCTGCATTTCAACTAAAAAAGAGATGCCTAGACAAGTATAATATTCAAAATGAACAATCTTTCACAAAGCTTGGATATTATTTGCAATCAGATGATCACTACAACATCGGGAAAGCTTATTTCCTGGAACGGTTTGCAAATAGGCACGACATAAGATACTCAGAAGTCTATCGAATTGAGAAGATCATAGAAATATAGGGAATTAGAAAATGACAAACTTTTCACACATTTTTAGTGGATTTTACATAGAAAAAGATTTAGTTAGAAAAAATCCAGTCTTTCTTCATGTCGGATCATACACGGGAGAGATAGAAAGAATTCTAACAGATATGTTTCCAGATTGCCAGATATACTCTATTGAAGCTCATCCGTCTAATTTTAGAGAGCTTTGCCAGAATACGAAAGACATGAAAAACGTCATCAAAATAAACAGCGCGATGACTGATGATAGTAGCAAAGAGATATTCATATCCGGGATGAAGGGTGCAGCTACGACATACAAAGTCACTGATGGAATAAAAGTAAAAGGAATAACGCTTCCCGAACTCATTAGCCAGTTCAATATTGGAACCATTGACTGCATATTTTATAATGCAGAGGGCTCTGAGATGGAGTTTATGCCCCACCTGATAAATTCAGGTATTCATTCTCAAATAAATCAGGTTTGTGTAAACTTTCATGTACATGTTAGCGAATTTGGAATAAGATACTCCGATGTTGAAAAGATGTTTGATGATTTAAAGATACGTGACGTCTATTCTATAAATGATGATAGAGTCACAAAAATTGCTTCTGAGGCAACGAAAAAGCAAATAAGCGAAAGATATCCTTGCTTCTTATTCTATAAGTGATAAAATGAGAGTAACAATTCACCAGCCAGAACATTTTCCATACATGGGATTCTTTCAAAAGATGAAAGAGTCTGATTTATTTGTAATTTTAGATGTAGTCAAATTTAGAAAGAATTACTTTCAAAACAGAAATAGGTTTGTCAACAGACAGGGTAGAGAAGAGTGGTTCACAGTTCCAGTTAAGAGTGGATCTAACTCTCTGAAGATAAAAGAGGTTGAAACGCTTAGCGATGAAATATGGCGTAAGAAGGTTGAGAAACAGATAAGTCTTAATTTAGGAATTGACGTAGGGGATCTTTATAGAGACACAAATAGCTTGCTTGAAATAAACATGAGATCTATTAATATGTCAAGATCAAGATTTCAGATAGAGACACCATTGGTTCTTGCGTCTAGTCTGGGTGTAGAGGGCTCAAAAACTGAGCTTCTTGTTGATATATGCAGGAAAACAGGAGCGAAGACTTATATCTCTGGTCCATCTGGAAAAGATTACCTAGAAGAGAATCTATTTAATGATGCAGGAATAAAGGTAGAATATTTTAGTCCGGCAGTTTTGAATCACATGTCGTCAATCTACAATTTCTCCGAAGCCAAGAGATGAAAATAGCAATCACAGGATGCGCTGGTTTTATTGGTAGTCACGCAGTTGATGAATTTCTAGAAGCTGGTCATGAAGTTCTAGGAATTGATAAGCTGACCTATGCAGGAGATTTAAGAAATTTAAGTCTTGCACTAAAGAGTGATAGATTTTTATTTTTTAGAAGCGATATCTCCGATGCTGATAAGATTAGAAATGTTTTTTCTAAATTTGAACCCGAATGGGTGATAAATTTTGCAGCTGAGACACATGTTGATAACTCCATAAAATCAATTGAAGAATTTATACATTCAAATGTTGTAGGCGTTGCAAGACTCCTCGACGCAATCAAGGGTACATCGACTAATTTTTTTCAAATATCAACAGATGAGGTATACGGAGATACTAAATCTGGAAAATTTAAAGAGAATGACAATCTAGCTCCCAAGAACCCATATTCCGCAACAAAAGCGTCTGCAGAGCATCTTGTTATAGCTCATCACAATACTTTTGGAACACAATATCTGATCGCAAGACCTAGCAATAATTTTGGACCAAGACAAAATTTAGAAAAATTTATGCCAAAAGCAATAAATTGCTTGCTAGATGGAAAAAAGATACCAGTCTACGGAGACGGAAGTAACATTCGAGAATGGACCTATGTTCTGGATACTGTTCGAGCAATCAGATTTCTCACAGAGCGTGGCAAGAAAAATGACACATACAACATATCCTCAGAATATCAACAAAGTAATCTCAAGACAATTGAATCTCTATGTAAAGAAGTTAGTGCTAACCCAGATCAGTCTTTTGAATTTGTCCCAGACAGGCCTGGGCATGACTGGAGGTACTCAATTAGCTCAGAAAAATTGAGATCAATTGGGTTTTCAATTGATTCAAACTTTAATCAAAACCTAAGAGACACTATAGAATGGGTAAGAATCAACAAGAGATAGCATGAAAGGAATAATACTAGCAGGAGGAAAAGGTACTAGGCTATATCCTTCCACATTGTCAGTACCTAAATCATGTCTTACAGTCTATAACAAGCCTATGATCTTTTATCCGTTGTCAATCTTGATGCTTGCTAAGATAAAAGACGTCTTAATAATCTGCGATCCTGTTTACGATGTGCTCTATAGAAATCTGGTCAAAAATTTTAATTTGCTTGGGCTTAATGTCGAAATTAGACATCAAGAATCTCCCGGCGGAATAGCTGAGGCGCTTATTATTGGCGAAGATTTTATAGAAAATGACGACGTCTGTCTAGTCTTGGGTGATAACTTTCTTTTTGGATCTGATATTCCGGAAAAACTCGAATCTGCAAGAAGCCAGGTTGAGAAACTTGGAGGAGCGCACATATTTGGTTTTGGAACAAAAAATCCAAAAGATTTTGGAATTGCAACTGTATCTGGTAATAAGGTTGTAGAGATTGAGGAAAAACCTCTGAATCCAAAATCAAACTGGGCTGTAATTGGTGTATACATGTATGATCACAATGCTGCAGAATATGCCAAGAAGCTAGAGAAATCCAAAAGGGGAGAGCTTGAAATTACAGATCTTAACAGGTTATACCTGAGAGACAACAGCCTTTCCATCTCTCTTCTAGGAAGAGGCTTTACATGGTTTGACATGGGAAATCACGATGACATGCTTGATGCTAGCATATTCGTGAGGGCAGTTGAAAAGAATCAAGGATATAAAATTGCATGTGTTGAAGAGATATCGATTAGATCTGGATTGGCAGATGAAAACAAAGTTCAAGACTACCTGACCTCTCTTAGGTCAAGCAATGTAGAATATTATGATTATGTGAAGAGCATCATTAGGGAGCAGCAAGAAAAATGAGCATAGCAGTAATTGGTCAGGGATTTGTTGGAGGATCTCTTACAACTGTTTTTTCTGAAAGAGGATTTACTGTTTACACGTATGACAAAGCGGGAAAACATGCACCCGGATCGTTTGATCTTTCTGCGACCTGGCCCTTAAAGGGAATGGTAGACTATGCAGAAAGAATAGGCCCCTCCAAAGGGCAGAAGTTTTCTGGTGTCTATTTTGTCTGCGTTCCTACTCCAATGTACGAAGACGGATCTGCTGATCTTTCAATTGTTGAGAGCGTGCTTGAGGAGCTTGCAGAAATTCCAGGTGAAAGAATTGCTGTCGTTAAGTCTACAGTTCCTCCTGGATCAACAGAAGGCTGGAACAAGCGGTACAATTCAAAGGGTCTGCACGTCATATTTAATCCTGAATTTTTAACAGAAGCCAACGCAATCAACGATATGAGAGATCAAAATCGGATTATTGTCGGTGGACCTCGTCCGCAAATAAACGTGGTAAAAAATGTATTCCAGCGTGCATTTCCCCGCGTTCCAATTGTTAAAACCGGATCAACAACTGCAGAGATGGTGAAGTACGTCACTAATTGTTTTCTTGCAGTTAAAGTTTCTTTTGCAAATGAAATTGCACAGATATGTGAATCTCTTGACGAAGACGGCTATAATATCGACTATGACAAAGTTGTTGAGTACGCAAAATTTGATAAGCGTCTAGGTGATACACACTGGTCTGTGCCTGGGCCAGTTCCAACACACGATGGGCGCTATGTTCGCGGATTTGGTGGTCATTGTTTTCCAAAAGATATTAACGCATTGATGTCTGTTGCAAAAAATCAAGGAATTGATCCAACTGTCATGAAAGCAGCATGGAATAAAAATCTTGAGATCAGAAAAGAAGTAGATAGAGACTGGGAGCACCAAATTGGTCGAGCTGTGAGCAAAAAGAATAAAGATTGAGAGCAGATCGTATAATTGATGTGTGACTACATTCCCAACTGGCAAACCACACGTATCATTCTCTGAAGTCAAAACCTGGAAGGAGTGCGGCTGGCGACACAAGCTTGTTCACATTGATAAGATCAGTGTGTTCAAGCCAAGTCACCATCTTGACTTTGGAAAAATTGTCCATGCTGAGCTTGAAGATTATCTCGAGCACAAGACATTCAATCTTGACAGAATGAGAGCTGCACTCACAAGTGCGTGGACAGCGAATAATTTTGAAGATCTGCCTACAGCAATTAAAGATGCTGAGCAGATTCTTCAAGATATTCCCACATTTCTTGATGAGACATTTCCTGAATGGACATTCATGGCATCTGAGCATGAGCTTTACGAAGAGATTCCAGGAAATGACATCAAGTTCAAGGGATTTGTCGACGGCATGAT
>Ga0172373_10003464_pt1 | contig 23078 bp, 15 predicted proteins | sample Lak10m_2_FD_114546 | JGI IMG/M metagenome (GOLD analysis project Ga0172373, IMG submission 114546) | Freshwater microbial communities from Kabuno Bay, South-Kivu, Congo - kab_092012_10m | ecosystem: Environmental > Aquatic > Freshwater > Lake | place: Democratic Republic of the Congo...
TGCCCACGCCCGAGCCGGTTGACAGGCGCCCCCGGTCGCGCCTATAAGCCTCGCTTCATTCCCGAGAACGTGGGTGGCGTGTGTGTCCGCCCCGCCCCGGTGTCAGCACCGGACCAAGGCCTATCGGGACAAACCCCAACCGGCAACAGCCGGGACCAGAAGACAAGGACTCGCGATGACCAAGCGCGCTGAAGCGAAATTCAAGATCAACCGCCGTCTGGGCGTCAACCTGTGGGGCCGCGGCAAGAGCCCGCTGGCCCGCGGCAAGGAAAATCCCCCCGGCCAGCACGGCGCCCGCCGCAAGAAGCCCTCTGACTTCGGCACCCAGCTGATGGCGAAGCAGAAGCTGAAGGGCTATTACGGCAACATCTCGGAAAAGCAGTTCCGCAAGCTGTACGACATGGCCGTGGCCCGTCGCGGCGACACCTCGGAAACCCTGATCGAGCTGCTGGAGCGCCGTCTGGATGCCGTGGTCTACCGCCTGAAGTTCGCGGTCAGCCCCTTCCAGGCCCGTCAGGTCGTCAATCACGGCCACATCCAGGTCAATGGCCGCCGCGTCAACATCGCTTCCTATCAGGTCCGCGACGGCGACGTCATCAGCGTCAAGACCAAGTCCAAGGATCTGGCCATCATCATCGAAGCCGCCGGCAGCCCCGAGCGCGACGTTCCGGAATATCTGGAAGTCGACCACAAGGACATGAAGGGCAAGTTCGTCCGTGCCCCCAAGCTGGCCGACGTTCCCTATCCCTGCCACATGGAACCGAATCTGGTCATCGAATTCTATTCGCGCTGATCGGTTTTCCCGGAATGCATGGACAGGCCCGGCGGCAACGCCGGGCCTTTTCGTTTGACGGGCGTCAAGGCCGCCGCCCCCGGCGCCGCGCATTCCTCTTTGGCAGGCGCGTGCAACAATGCTAGTGTCGTCGCCGAAAAATCCGTATCACGACAGAGCGGATCAAGACCATTGTTAGCGCGTTGTTTTTGATGCCTTTTTACTCGCACTCCCGGAACCGGCACGCGAATATCGGGCTCGTCTGGGCATCGTCTTCAAGAACAGGGTGAGGAAAATCCATGTCCGCTGCCGTTCAGGCCAAGGCCGCCAGCCGTCTGTTGCTTTCCGGCAATGAAGCCATCGCCCGAGGGGTGTGGGAGGCCGGGTGCAAGGTCGCCGCCGCCTATCCCGGCACGCCTTCCACCGAGATGCTGGAAAACATCTCGCTGTATCCCGACCTGTACGCCGAATGGTCGGTCAACGAGAAGGTGTCCCTGGAAGTCACCATCGGGGCTTCGATGTCGGGGGCACGGGCCTTCTGCGCCATGAAGCATGTCGGCATGAACGTGGCCTCGGACGCCTTCATGACCCAGACCCTGGCCGGCGTGGTCGGCGGGCTGGTGGTGGCCATCGCCGACGATGTCGGCCTGTCCTCGTCGCAGAACGAACAGGATTCCCGCTTCTGGGGCCGCTTCGCCCATGTCCCGGTGCTGGAGCCGGCGGACAGCCAGGAAGCCTACGACATGGTCAAGGAAGCCTTCGACCTGTCGGAAAAGTTCAACACCCCGGTCATCTTGCGCCTGACCACCCGCGTCTGCCACGTCAAGGCGATGGTGACGGTGGGCGAGCGCGACCCGCGCGCCGTTCTGGGCTTCAAGCTGGATGCCAAGCGCTGGGTGATGACCCCGGCCAACGCCAAGAGCATGCTGCCCAAGCAGATCGAGCGCGAATCCGCCCTGCGCGCCGCCGCCGAGGTCTCGGAGCTGAACGTCGTCGATGCCGGCTCCGACCGCCGCATCGGCTTCGTCACCTCGGGACCGGCCTTCATGCATCTGCGGGAAAGCTTCCCCGACGCCCCGGTCCTCAAGCTGGGCTTTTCCTACCCGCTGCCGGTCGAGAAGATCCGCGCCTTCCGCGGCAGCGTCGATCAGCTGATCGTGGTGGAAGAGACCGAGCCGCTGATCGAGGCCGAGCTGAAGGCCAACGGCATGCTGGACGTCCACGGCAAGGACGTGCTGCCCCGCCTGGGCGAGCTGACCCCCAACGTGCTGATCCCCGCCATCTACGCCTTCCGCGGCGAGGCCGCGCCGCCGGCCTCGACCTATCCCAAGATCGATCCGTTCCCCCGCCCGCCGACCATGTGTCCGGCCTGTCCGCACATGGGCGTCTATTACACCCTGTCGCGGCTGCGCAAGCGGGTGCAGATCTCGGGCGACATCGGCTGCTACACCCTGGGGGCCGGCCATCCCTGGAACGCGCTGGATTCCACCATCTCGATGGGCGCCAGCATGGGCATCGCCCTGGGCATGGACAAGGCCCGCTCGGAAGAGACCAAGGACAAGGCCGTGGTCGCCGTCATCGGCGATTCCACCTTCCTGCACATGGGCATGCAGGGGCTGCTGGACATCGTCTACAACCGCGGCAACGTCACCGCGCTGATCCTGGACAACCGCTCGACCGGCATGACCGGCGGCCAGAACCATGCCGGCACCGGCAAGGGACTGCATGGCGAGGATGCCCCGCGCGTCGACTTCGTCCGTCTGGTGGAAGCCCTGGGCGTCAGGCCCGAGCGCATCCGCAAGGTCAATCCGTACCAGTTGCCGGTGCTGTTCAAGGCCATCCGCGACGAGATCGAACAGCCCGAACCCAGCGTCATCATCACCGACCAGCCCTGCGTGCTGTCCGAGTTCTACGAGAAGTTCAAGCCCTACACCGTCGTCGACAAGGATTGCACCGGCTGCGGCAACTGCATCAATGTCGGCTGCCCGGCCATCACCGTGTCGCGCACCGACATCAAGAAGCGCGGCCAGTTGCCGGACGTCGAGCTGAAATTCACCACCATCGATACCGCCATGTGCACCGGCTGCCACATGTGCGTCGAATCCTGCGGTCCCAAGGCCATCGTGCCGGCGGCTTCGGTTCTGGCGCAGTGACGAGGAACAGCGACATGAACAAAGACGTCATCACCAACATCCTGGTCTGCGGCATCGGCGGCCAGGGCGTCATGACCGCTGCCGAGATCCTGGCCCAGACGGCCATCTCCAAGGGCTACGACGTGAAGAAGTCCGAAGTTGCCGGCATGGCCCAGCGCGGCGGCGTGGTCACCAGCCACGTGCGCTTCGGCAAGAAAGTCTGGTCCCCGGTCATCACCCCCGGCACCGCCGACATCCTGGTGGGCTTCGAAGTGGCGGAAGGCTCGCGCTGGGCCGACATGCTGCGTCCGGGCGGCGTGGCGATGGTCAACACCATCCGCCTGACGCCGCCGGTGGTGTCCATCGGTCTGTTCAAGTATCCCGACGACCCGGTGGCGCAGATGCGTGCCGCCGGCGTCACCGTCTACGACTTCGACGCCGGGGCCATCGCCCGCGACCTGGGCGACCTGAAGCTGGTCAACACCGTGATGCTGGGGGCCATCGCCGACTACCTGCCCTTCCCGGCCGCCGACCTGGAGGAACAGATCGTCGGCCGCTTCCGTGCCCGCAAGCCGGCGATGGTCGAGGTCAACCGCCAGGCCTTCGCCCAGGGCCGCGCCGCCGCCGCCGAGCGGGCCAAGGCGGCCATCAGCGCCTGACAATCGGTCCGACGCGCCGTCGACGGCCGGACGCGCCCCCGATGGGGCCGTCCGGCGGTTGACGGATCGTCGGCAACTGATCAGATTATCAGCCACCCTGCATTTTTCTCCATGATCGGGTTTCCTGATGTCGCGATTCCACGCCCTTGCGTCCCGTCCCCTGATCGGCGTCGCCCTGGCCGCGGCCGTGGTGCTGGCCGGCGGGCTGTATTTCGCCGGGACGTCGGGATCGCCTCAACCCGCGTCCAAGCCCGCCGCCCCGCCGGCCGGCGCGCCGGCCGTCACCGTCGCGGTGCCGCTGAAGCGTCCGGTGACGGAATGGCTGGAATTCACCGGCCAGTTCGCCGCCGTCGATTATGTCGAGGTGCGCGCCCGCGTCGGCGGCTACCTGACCGAAGTGCATTTCGCCGACGGCCAGGTGGTGGAGAAAGGCGACCTGCTGTTCGTCATCGATCCCCGCCCCTATGAAATCGCCCTGGCTTCGGCCCGCGCCCGGCTGGACCAGGCCGCGTCGAGCCGGGAATTCGCCAGCCGCCAGCTGGGACGCGTCGACGAACTGCAGCGCCGCGACTATGCGCCGCAGACGCTGCTGGACCAGCGCCAGAGCGAATCCCGCGGCGCCGGTGCCGCTGCCGAGGCCGCCCGCGCCGCCGTGCGCGACGCCGAGCTGAACCTGCAATTCACCCGCGTCACCGCCCCCATCGCCGGCCGGGTGGGGGCCCGCCAGATCAGCGTCGGCAATCTGGTGACGACCACCGCTTCGGGCGGGTCGACCCTGCTGACCACCCTGGTGTCGCAGGACCCGCTGTATTTCACCTTCGACATGAGCGAGGCCGACCTGCTGGCCTTCCAGCGGGTGCACGGCGCCGCCGCCGCCCGGGGGCAGGTCGACGTGCCGGTCGAACTGCGCCTGATGGACGAAAAGTCCTGGGGACGCCAGGGCCGCCTGACCTTCATCGACAATCAGCTGGACAAGGCCAGCGGCACCATCCGCGCCCGCGCCACCGTCGGCAATGCCGACCTGTTCATCGCCCCCGGCGCCTTCGCCCGTATCCGCATGCCGGCCGGAACCATCGCCGAGGCGCTTCTGGTCCCCGACGCCGCGATCGTCACCGACCAGAACCGCAAGATCGTCATGACCGTCGCCGCCGACGGCACGGTGGCCCCGCGCCCCGTCGAGACCGGCTCGCTGGTCGACGGTTTGCGGGTGGTGCGCAGCGGCCTTGGCCCCGACGATCAGGTGATCGTCAACGGCCTGATGCGCGCCCGCCCGGGCACCAAGGTCACGCCCCAGCCCGGCACCGTCGAACCGGCCGCCGCGCCGCAGCCGGGCAAGTGACGGCCATGCGCCTGTCCCACTTCTTCATCGACCGTCCGATCTTCGCCACGGTGGTGTCGCTGCTGATCACCATCATCGGCGCCATCGCCTATTTCACCCTGCCGGTGTCGCAGTACCCCGAGATCGCGCCGCCGACCATCGTGGTCAGCGCCTCTTATCCCGGCGCCTCGGCCAAGGTGGTGTCGGAAACGGTGGCGACGCCCCTGGAGCAGCAGATCAACGGCGTGGAAAACATGCTCTACATGAGCAGCCAGGCCACCGGCGACGGCAATCTGCGCCTGACCATCACCTTCGCCCTGGGCACCAACCTGGACACCGCCCAGGTGCTGGTGCAGAACCGCGTCGCCATCGCCCAGGCCCGCCTGCCCGACGAGGTCAAGCGCATCGGCGTCACCGTGGCCAAGAACTCGCCCGACATGCTGATGGTCATTCACATGTCGTCGCCCGACGGGTCGCGCGACCAGCTTTACCTGTCCAACTACGCCACCTTGCAGATCATGGACGTGCTGTCGCGCCTGGACGGCGTCGGCGACGTCCGCGTGTTCGGTGCCCGCGACTATGCCATGCGCGTCTGGCTGGACCCCGACCGCACCGCCGCCCGCAACATGACCGCCGGCGAAGCGGTGCGGGCCTTGCAGGCCCAGAACGTGCAGGTGGCGGCCGGCATGCTGAACGCCCCGCCCATGCCCGATCAGGGCGACTTCCAGTTCAGCGTCCAGACCCAGGGGCGCCTGACCGACCCGGCGCAATTCGGCGACGTCATCGTCAAGACCGACGCCGACGGCCGCGTCACCCGCCTGAAGGATATCGCCCGCATCGAGCTGGGAGCCCAGGATTACAGCCTGAACGGCTATCTGGACCGGCGCAGCGCGGTTCCCATCGCGGTCTTCCAGCGTCCGGGCTCGAACGCCCTGGCCACCGCCGACCGCATCCTCAACAAGATGGAAGATCTGTCGAAGACCTTCCCGCCCGGGGTCCGCTACAACGTTCCCTACAACCCCACCCAGTTCATCGCCCAGTCGGTGGCGGCGGTCAACCACACCATCTTCGAGGCCATGCTGCTGGTGGTGGTGGTGGTGGTGCTGTTCCTGCAGACCTGGCGGGCCTCGATCGTGCCGGTGGTGGCCATCCCGGTGTCGCTGGTCGGCACCTTCGCCATCCTGTCGGCCCTGGGCTATTCGCTGAACAACCTGTCGCTGTTCGGTCTGGTCCTGGCGGTGGGCATCGTCGTCGACGACGCCATCGTGGTGGTGGAAAACGTCGAGCGCAACCTGCGCGAAGGCATGAGCCCCAGAAACGCCGCCCACGTCACGATGGACGAGGTCGGCACCGCCCTGATCTCCATCGCCCTGGTGCTGTGCGCGGTGTTCATCCCGGCGGCCTTCATCCCCGGCATCTCGGGGGCGTTCTTCAAGCAGTTCGCCGTGACCATCTCGGCCTCGACGGTGATTTCCCTGATCGTGTCGCTGACCCTGTCGCCGGCCTTGTGCGCGCTGCTGTTCAAGCCGCATCACGCCGACAAGCCCCTGTCGGGGCCGGCCTGGACCCACCCGGTGCACAATTTCTTCGCCGCCTTCAACCGCGGCTTCGACCGGCTGGCCGGCGGTTACGGCACCCTGACCCGGCGCGTGCTCCGCATGAGCGTGCTGATGCTGGTGCTGTACGGCGGTCTGATCGCGCTGACCGGATATGAATTCCTGAAAACGCCCAAGGGCTTCATCCCCGACCAGGACCAGGGCTATCTGGTCAACATCGTGCAATTGCCGGCCGGCGCCTCGCTGGCCCGCACCGACAAGGTGGTGCGCCGCGCCGTCGACATCATGCTGGACACCCCCGGCGTCGCCCATGCGGTGCCGTTCGCCGGCCTGGACGCCTCGACCTTCACCAACGCCTCCAACGCCGCCGCCATTTTCGTGCCGCTGAAAAGCTTCGAGGAACGCGCCGCCCTGGGGCTGCATTCCTCGGTCATCGCCGCCGAACTGAAAAAGCGCCTGGGGGCCATCCAGGACGCCATGTTCATCACCGTGCAGCCGCCGCCGGTGCGCGGCATCGGCAATGCCGGCGGCTTCAAGATGATCCTGCAGGACAAGGCCGGACGGGGGCCGAAGGCGCTCGAGGACGTCGCCATCGACATGATGATGGCGGCCAACAAGGTCCCCGGCCTGATGAACGTGTTCACCCTTTACAACACCCGCACCCCCAACGTGTTCGCCGACATCGACCGGGTGCGGGCACAGATGCTGGGCGTTCCGGCCGACCGGGTCAACGAGGCGCTGCAGGTCTATCTGGGATCGGCCTTCGTCAACGAATTCAACTTCCTGGGCCGCACCTACCGGGTGACCGCCCAGGCCGACGCCCCGTTCCGCAACGATATCCGCGATATCGCCATGCTGAAGGTCAGGAACGACAAGGGGCAGATGGTGCCCATCGGGTCGGTGGCGTCGTTCCGCACCGAGACCGGCCCCTATCGCGTGCCGCGCTACAACCTGTATCCGGCGGCCGAGCTGCAGGGCGCGGCGATGCCCGGCTATTCCTCGGGCTATGCCCTGGAAGCCATGCGCCTTCTGGCCGACGAGCGCCTGCCCGAGGGATTCGGCTTCGAATGGACCGAACTGGCCCTGCAGGAACTGCTGGCCGGCAACAACGGCCTGATGGTCTTCGCCGCGTCGGTGCTGTTCGTGTTCCTGCTGCTGGCCGCCCAGTACGAAAGCTGGTCGCTGCCGCTGGCGGTGGTGCTGATCGTGCCGATGTGCCTGCTGGCCGGCATTTCCGGCCTGCTGGTCCGCGGCCTGCCCATCAACATCCTGGCGCAGATCGGCTTCATCGTGCTGATCGGTCTGGCGGCCAAGAACGCCATCCTGATCGTCGAGTTCGCCCGTCAGGCCGAGATCGAAGGCATGGAGCGGGTCGACGCCGCCATCCACGCCGCCCGCACCCGCCTGCGCCCGATCCTGATGACCTCGCTGGCCTTCATCCTGGGCGTCGCCCCCCTGGTCTGGGGCGTCGGAGCCGGGGCGGAAATGCGCCAGTCCCTGGGCACCGCGGTGTTTTCCGGCATGCTGGGGGTGACGCTGTTCGGGCTGATCTTCACCCCGATCTTCTATGTGGCGGTGCGGGCTCTGGTGGCCCGCTGGTCGAGCCGGCCGGCCACCCCCTGAGGGCGCGCCGGAGGGCCGGTTCTCAGCCCCCGGTATAGACCATGACGCGGTTGCGCCCCTGGCGCTTGCCGTCATACAGGGCCAGGTCGGCCTGTTCCATCGCATCCTCGATGGAGATTTCGGCGGTGACCTCGCAGATGCCGAAGGTGGCGGTGACCGGAATCGCGGCCCCACGCTCATCCGTCAGCCGCAGCGCGGCGATGGTGGTGCGGATCCGGTCCAGGACCTGGGCCCCGACCTCGGCGGCGGTGCCGGGCAGGCAGATCAGGAACTCCTCGCCGCCATAGCGATAGACCACGTCATAGGGCCGCACGGTGCTGCGCAGCACCTGGGCGACCTCGCGCAGGACCTTGTCGCCCTGGGCGTGGCCGAAGGTGTCGTTGACCTTCTTGAAATGGTCGATGTCGGCCAGGGCCAGCGACAAGGGCAGCTTCTGGCGGATGGCGCGGTCGCGTTCGCCGATCAGATGACTGCGCATCGACTGGCGGTTGCCCAGCCCGGTCAGGGGGTCGACGGTGGCCAGGGCCTTCCACGCCTCGCGCTCCAGCGCCTGGGCCGAAGCGCCGAAATCCAGAACCGAGATCATCAGCGTCTCGTAATCCGAGGTGGTCACCGTCTGGCCGGCCCGCGCCCGCACCGAAAGCTGCTCGGCCTTGTCGTGCACCGCCTCGTGCAGTTCGCCCAACGACACGAAACCGGGGAACTGGGCAAAGGCGGTCCGCTCGGCCCGGCGGAACCATTGGTCGAACGGGCATTCCGTCACGGCGGCGTCGGGGACCACCGCCCCGGCATCGCGGTGCAGGATCGCCTGATACCAGCGGTGCAGCCAGTCGAAGTGACCGGCCAGGGCGTGCTGGAAAGCTGTCAGACTGGCAAAGACGTCTTCGGGATTCATGGCTTGGCCCCATGCGTCGGCCGGCGCAAGCCGCCGGTCAGACGAATTTGACGTCGACGACCTCGTAGGATTTCGAGCCGCCGGGAGTGGTCACTTCGACGACATCGCCGATATGCTTGCCGATCAGGGCGCGGGCCAGGGGCGAATGCACCGACATGCGGCCGGACTTGATGTCGGCCTCGTGGGCGCCGACGATGGTGTAGGACACCTCGTCGTCGGCATCCTCGTCGGCCAGGGTCACCGTCGCCCCGAAGCGCACCTGATCGCCCGACATCTGGCTGATGTCGATGACCTGCGCCCGGCTGATGATGTCCTCCAGCTCGGCGACACGGCCCTCGATGAAGCTTTGGCGTTCGCGGGCGGCGTGGTACTCGGCGTTTTCCGACAGGTCGCCATGTTCGCGCGCCTCGGCGATGGCCTTGATCACCGCCGGCCGTTCGACGGTCTTCAGGGTCCTCAGCTCATCCTCCAGCTGGGTCAGGCCCGCCGGAGTCATCGGGATTTTTTCCATTCCTTGAAAGCCCCCCGCGTCAGAACGAGTTCTTAAAGTACGATTGCAGCGGCGCGACATCAAGCGCCCCGGTGCGCAGGGCCTCGATCGCCTCGACGGCGGCCTTGGCCCCGGCCACGGTGGTATAGTGCGGGATGTTGAGCTGCAGGGCGGTGCGGCGGATGGAGAACGAGTCCCGGACGGCGACGCTGCCTTCGGTGGTGTTGACCACCAGTTGCACCTGGCCGTTCATCATCACGTCGACGCAATGGGGACGGCCTTCCAGAACCTTGTTGACCACGTCGACGACCAGCCCGTGGCCGCGCAGATAGGCGGCGGTGCCTTCGGTGGCCATCAGGCTGAAATCCATCGCCAGCAGGCGGCGGCCGACTTCGACCATCGCCGGCTTGTCGCCTTCGCGCACCGAGATGAAGACGCAGCCCTTGGTCGGCAGCACGCAGCCGGCCCCCAGCTGGCTTTTGGCGAAGGCCAGGGCGAAATCGCGGTCGATGCCCATGACCTCGCCGGTGGATTTCATTTCCGGCCCCAGGATGATGTCGACGCCGGGGAAGCGGGCGAAGGGGAACACCGCTTCCTTGACGGCCACGTGCTGCAGCTTTTCCTTCCTGATGTTGAACGAGGCCAGGGTCTCGCCGGCCATCACCCGGGCGGCGATCTTGGCGATGGGAATGCCGGTGGCCTTGGCGACGAAGGGCACGGTGCGGCTGGCGCGCGGATTGACTTCCAGGATGTAGATGACGCCGTCCTGAACGGCATACTGCACGTTCATCAGGCCGACGACGTTCAGCGCCCGGGCCAGTTTGACGGTCTGGCGCTCCAGTTCTTCCTGGGTCTTGGCGTCCAGGGAATAGGGCGGCAGCGAGCAGGCGGAATCGCCGGAATGGATGCCGGCTTCCTCGATGTGCTGCATGATGCCGGCGACATAGACGTCGGTGCCGTCGGACAGGGCGTCGACGTCCACTTCGATGGCGTCCTTCAGGTAGAAGTCGATCAGCACCGGATCGTCGCCCGACACCACCACCGCTTCCTTCATGTAGCGTTCCAGCGCCTCGTGGTCATAGACGATCTGCATGGCGCGCCCGCCCAGCACGAAGCTGGGGCGGATGACCACCGGATAGCCGATGCGGTCGGCCACCGCCTTGGCTTCCTCCAGCGACCGCGCCGTGCCGTTGGGCGGCTGCTTCAGGCCCAGATCCTGCAGCAGGAGCTGGAAGCGTTCGCGATCCTCGGCCAGGTCGATGCTGTCGGGGCTGGTGCCCAGAATGGGAATGCCGGCCTGTTCCAGGGCATGGGCCAGCTTCAGCGGGGTCTGGCCGCCGAACTGGACGATGCAGCCCAGCACCTTGCCGCGGGCCTGTTCCTTGCGGACCAGCTCGATGACCGTTTCGGCGGTCAGCGGCTCGAAATACAGGCGATCCGAAGTGTCGTAATCGGTGGACACCGTCTCGGGATTGCAATTGACCATGATGGTCTCTTTGCCGGCATCGTCCAGGGCATAGGCGGCATGGACGCAGCAATAGTCGAACTCGATGCCCTGGCCGATGCGGTTGGGACCGCCGCCCAGGATGACCACCTTGTCGCGGTCCGAGACGTCGGCCTCGCATTCCGCCGGGTTGACGCCGTCGCCCTCGTAGCAGGAATACATGTAGGCGGTCGAGGACGGGAACTCGGCGGCGCAGGTGTCGATGCGCTTCATCACCGGCTTGACGTTCAGCACCTCGCGGCGGAACGCCGTCTCGGTCAGGCTCTTGCCGGAAAGCTGCGACAGCCGCTGGTCGGAAAAGCCCATTTTCTTCAGGGCCAGCATGCCGGGGGCGTCGATGGGCAGGCCCTTGGCGCGGACCACCTCTTCGGCGTCGACGATGGCCTTGATCTGCTCCAGGAACCACTTGTCGTAGGAACAGGCGCCATGCACCTCGGCCACCGTCAGCCCCAGGCGGAAGGCCTGGGCGATGACCAGCAGACGGTCATGGCGCGGCGTGGACAGGGCCTTCTTGACCGCCACCTTGCGGTCGGCCGCCGAGGCGCCGGGAATTTCCACCTCGTTCAGGCCGGTCAGGCCGGTCTCCATGCTGCGCAGGCCCTTCTGCAGGCTTTCCTGGAAGGTGCGGCCGATGGACATGGCCTCGCCCACCGACTTCATCGAGGTGGTCAGGTTGGGGTCGGCGCCGGGGAACTTTTCGAAGGTGAAGCGCGGGATCTTGGTGACGACGTAATCGATGGTCGGTTCGAAGCTGGCCGGAGTCACGCCGGTGATGTCGTTGGCCAGTTCGTCCAGGGTATAGCCCACCGCCAGCTTGGCGGCGATCTTGGCGATGGGGAAGCCGGTGGCCTTGGAAGCCAGCGCCGACGAGCGCGACACCCGCGGATTCATCTCGATGACGGTCATGCGGCCGTTCTTCGGATTGACGGCGAACTGCACGTTGGACCCGCCGGTATCGACCCCGATCTCGCGCAGCACCGCGATCGAGGCGTTGCGCATGATCTGGTATTCCTTGTCGGTCAGCGTCAGCGCCGGGGCGACGGTGATGGAATCGCCGGTATGCACGCCCATCGGATCGACGTTCTCGATGGAACAGATGATGATGCAATTGTCCTTCCTGTCGCGGACAACCTCCATCTCGTATTCCTTCCAGCCCAGCACCGATTCCTCGACCAGCACTTCATGGACCGGGCTGGCGGCCAGGCCGCCCGAGACGATGGTCTCGTATTCCTCGATGTTGTAGGCGATGCCGCCGCCTGTGCCGGCCAGGGTGAAGCTGGGACGGATGATGGCCGGCAGTCCGACCAGATCGATGGCCTCGCGGGCTTCCTGCAGGCTTTTGACCACCTTGGATTTCGGGCTGTCCAGGCCGATCTTGTCCATCGCGTCGCGGAACAGCAGGCGGTCCTCGGCCTTGGCGATGACGTCGCGCTTGGCGGCGATCATCTCGACGCCGAAGCGGTCCAGCACCCCCTGGTCGGCCAGGGTCATCGCCGTGTTCAGCGCGGTCTGCCCGCCCATCGTCGGCAGCAGGGCGTCGGGACGCTCCTTCTCGATGATCTTGGCGACGATGTCGGGGGTGATCGGCTCGATGTAGGTGGCATCGGCCAGACCGGGATCGGTCATGATCGTCGCCGGGTTCGAGTTCACCAGGATGACCCGGTAGCCTTCTTCCTTCAGCGCCTTGCACGCCTGCACGCCCGAATAATCGAACTCGCAAGCCTGACCGATGACGATGGGACCGGCACCGATGATCAGGATGGACTTGATGTCTGTACGTTTGGGCATGGCGGCAGATATTCCACAGAATGATTCAGACACAGACGAACACGGACCGGCACCGGCAGCCTGCGCTTATCCGCACGGGTCCGTGCCTTGCGACCGCATGGCGGTCATTTCGACGCGGCGATGGTGTCGACGAAACGGTCGAACAGGTAATGGCTGTCTTCCGGACCCGGGCTGGCCTCGGGATGGTACTGCACCGAGAACACCGGCTTGCCGGCCACGGCGATGCCTTCCACCGACTGGTCGAACAGCGACCGATGCGTCACCGTCACGCCGGCCGGCAGGCTGGCCTCGTCGACGACGAAGCCGTGGTTCTGGCTGGTGATCTCGACCTTGCCGGTGGCCAGGTCCTTGACCGGATGGTTGGCGCCGCGGTGGCCGGTTTCCATCTTGAAGGTCCTGGCCCCCAGGGCCAGGGCCAGCATCTGATGGCCCAGGCAGATGCCGAACAGCGGCTTGCCGGCGGCCAGCACGCCCTTGATCATCGGCACGGCGTAGGCGCCGGTGGCGGCCGGGTCGCCGGGGCCGTTGGACAGGAACACGCCGTCGGGCCGCAGGCGCAGCACATCCTCGGCCGAGGATCCGGCCGGCACCACCGTGACCTTGCACCCGGCCGAGGCCAGACAGCGCAGGATGTTGCGCTTGGCGCCGAAATCGACGGCCACCACGTGGCAGCGCGGCGCGGTCTGACGGCCATAGCCGGTCTCCAGCGCCCATTCCGTCTCGTCCCAGGCGAAGGACTGGCGGCAGCTGACGTCACCAGCCAGATCCATGCCGTTCAGGCCGGGCCAGCCGGCGGCCAGCTTCCACGCCGCTTCCAGGTCGGGCACGCCGCCGGGGGCATGGACCACCACGCCGTTGGGAGCGCCGGCCGAGCGGATGCGCCGGGTCAGCGCCCGGGTGTCGACGCCGGCCAGGCCGGCGATGCCGTGCCCCTTCAGCCAGGCATCCAGATGCTGGACGGCGCGCCAGTTGGCCGGCTGGGTGATGTCGGCGCGGACGATCAGGCCGCGCACCGCCGGGGTGACGGTCTCGATATCCTCGCCATTGGCGCCGACATTGCCGATATGGGGAAAGGTGAAGGTGATGATCTGCCCGGCATAGGACGGGTCGGTCAGGGTTTCCTGATAGCCCGACATCGCGGTGTTGAACACCACCTCGCCGACGCTCATGCCGGCGGCTCCGATCCCACGCCCCCACAGCACGGTCCCGTCGGCCAGCACCAGAGCGGCATCGGCATGGGGGGGCCGCGGAATGTCGAAGCTGGGCACGGGCTGTTGCGGCATGTCGGTCCTAACGGCAGGGCGCCCGCGAGGGCGGCGATTCAAGGGGTCCTGCAGGTCGCACCCGAGCGCAAGGACCAGCTTCCGTATCGAAGCGGCGTCCTCCGGCTGTGGCCCGTTGCGGCCCGGATTGCGGCAGGCAAATTTTGCGCTGTCTATAGAAATCCGGAAGCGAAGTCAAGCCTTGGCAGCGCAGAGCAAAGTTGAATGTTTTCAAACAGCTAAAGAGGTTGCCAGGATGGCCGTTTCAGGATAGCCTGACCCCTTTCCCGCGCTTCGGAGAGGTCCCATGCTGCGCCAGCGGCTCAACGACGCATTGAAGACCGCCATGCTGGCCAAGGAAGCCCGCGTGGTCTCGACCGTCCGCCTGATTCTGGCGGCCCTGAAGGACCGCGACATCGCCGCCCGCTCGCGCGGGGTGATGGACGGCATCACCGAGGACGAGATCCTGTCGATGCTGCAATCGATGATCAAGCAGCGCCGGGAAAGCATCTCGCTGTACGAACAGGGCGGGCGCCTGGAACTGGCGCAGCAGGAAGCCGACGAGATCGCCATCATCGAGCGGTTCCTGCCCCGGCAATTGTCCGAGGCCGAGACCCTGGCCGAGGTCCGGACGGTCATCGCCGAACTGGGGGCCGGCGGCCTGAAGGATATGGGCCGGGTCATGGCCGCCCTGAAGGAACGTTTCTCGGGCAGCATGGATTTCACCAAGGCCAGCGCCGCCACCAAGAAGGAACTGGGGGGCTGAGCCCTCCCCCTTCGGCCGGCTGAGGGGGCGCGCAGACATGGCCTTCCCTCCCCAGTTCCTTGACGAGCTGCGCCTGCGCCTGCCGCTGGCCGGCATCGTCGGTCGCCGCGTCAAGCTGACCCGCAAGGGGCGCGAACAGCAGGGGTTGTGCCCCTTCCACAACGAAAAGACCCCCAGCTTCACCGTCAACGAGGAAAAAGGCTTCTTCCACTGCTTCGGCTGCGGTGCGCACGGCGACGCCATCGGCTTCGAGATGCGGGCCAACCATCTGTCCTTCACCGAGGCGGTGGAGAAACTGGCCGCCGAATGCGGGATGGAGGTTCCCAAGGCCACCTTGCAGGAACGCCAGCAGGAAGCCCGCCGCGCCTCGCTGCACGACGTCATGGAGGCGGCCTGCCGCTTCTTCGAAACCCAGCTGCGCGCCGGGGCGGGACGCGAGGGGCTGGCCTATCTGCGCGGCCGCGGCCTGACCGAGGAAACCATCGCCCGGTTCCGCCTGGGCTGGGCTCCGGACTCGCGCCAAGCCCTGAAGACGGCGCTGATGAGCGAGGCGGTGCCGGAATCCCTGCTGATCGAGGCCGGCCTGCTGAAGAAGCCCGATGGCGACGGCGACCGCGCCAGTTTCGATTTCTTCCGCGGCCGGGTGATGTTTCCCGTCGCCGACCGCCGCGGCCGCGTCATCGCCTTCGGCGCCCGCACCCTGGGCGACGGCCAGCCGAAATACCTCAATTCGCCGGACACCCCGCTGTTCCACAAGGGCTCGACCCTGTACGGACTGGCCCACGCCCGCGAAACGGCCCGCGAAAAGGGCACGGTGCTGGCGGTGGAAGGCTATATGGACGTCATCGCCCTGCATCAGGCCGGCTTCGCCTTTGCCGTCGCGCCGCTGGGCACCGCGCTGACCGAGGCGCAGATCGAGGAAATGTGGCGGCTGGCCGACGAGCCCACCTTGTGCTTCGACGGCGACAATGCCGGCCAGCGGGCCATGAGCCGCGCCGCCGAACGGGCCTTGCCCATTCTGAAACCGGGGAAGTCGCTGCGCTTCGCCGTCCTGCCCCACCCCGAGGACCCCGATTCGCTGATCAAGGCCAAGGGGGCGGCGGCCATGCAATCGGTGCTGGACCAGGCCCGCCCGCTGTTCGACGTCGCCTGGGACGTCACCGCCGCCGGCCGCCCGGTCGACACCCCCGAGCGCCGGGCCGCCCTGGAGAAGGACCTGAAGGACAAGGCCTTCGCCATCGCCGACGAAACCGTGCGCTGGCAATATCTGTCGGCCTTCCGCGAACGGCTGCGCGGCCTGCTGCGCCCCCGTTCCGCCTTTCCCGGCCCCGGCATGGGACGGCGCGGCGAATTCCGCCGCCGGCCCGGCGACCCGCCGCTGCGGGCCGCCGACGGCCGCCTGCCCGGAGCCGGCAAGCCGCGCCCGCCGGCGGGGGACAGCGATCCCTTGTGGCTGCGAAGCTGCGAGGCCCAATTGCTGGCCCTGCTGCTGCAGCACCCGCCCCTGCTGGACCAGATCTGCGAACCCCTGGGCGAGACCGGCTTCTCGGACAACGCGCTTGACAACCTGAGACGCGGGATTCTAAAGCACCTGCACACTGTCCACGACCTTGACTCGGAAGTGTTTTGCGACCATTTGAGGGCGGACGGCCTGGCGCCGGTGCTGGACCGCCTGCAAGACACCGACGAATACAGGATCGGACGCCCGGAAACGATCATCGAGGCCAGACAGCACTGGGATCGGCTTTTCAAGCGTTATGCGTGGAAACGAGGCTTGGCGAACGACATCGGCCAAGCTGCCGAGAAGCTCGGTCAGGATATGTCGACAAGGACCTTCGACCGCTTTGCCGCTCTCAAACAGGTCGGCAGCGGAATCGCCGAAGACAAGGACGACGACGACAACGGACCGGGCTTCTGACCCGGACCGGGACGCAGCGGATACACGAGGAGCAGGCAGTTCATGGCGACCAAGGCTCAGAATACGGCGGAAGTCAGCGAGACCCAGGAAGAGACCCTGGACGGACCGCTGCTCGACACCCTGGGGGTGGCCGTCAAGAAGATGGTCGCCCGTGGACGCGAGCGCGGCTATGTCACCTATGACGAGCTGAACGCCGCCCTGCCCCCCGACGAAGTGTCGTCGGAACAGATCGAAGACACGATGGCCATGCTGTCCGAACTGGGCATCAACGTCGTCGAAAGCGAGGAAGGCGAGGAAGCCGCCCCGGCCGAGGCCGACGAGGAAGAGACCGAAGCCTATTCCGGCGGCAATGTCGACGAAGAGGATCTGGGCCGCACCGACGACCCGGTGCGCATGTATCTGCGCGAGATGGGATCGGTCGAGCTGCTGAGCCGCGAGGGCGAAATCGCCATCGCCAAGCGCATCGAAGCCGGCCGCGAGATGATGATCGGCGGCATCTGCGAAAGCCCCATCACCATCCGCGCCGTGGTCGAATGGCACGATGCCCTGCAGGCCGGCCGCATGCTGCTGCGCGACATCATCGACCTGGACGCCACCTATGGCTCGGGTCCCGGCGGCGAGCTGTCCGACGAAGACCTGGAGCGCGGCCCCGAGGAAGAGGCCCAGGCCGCCGAAGGCGAAGCCGGAAGCGAAGAGGAAGAGCCCGAAGTCGTCGAGGGCGAGGCCGAAGGCGAAGAGGGCGAGGGCGAAGACAGCGGCATCTCGCTGGCGGCGATGGAAGCCCAGCTGATGCCCCAGGTGCTGGAGACCTTCGAGGCCATCGCCGCCACCCATCTGAAGATGGAAAAGGTGCAAAAAGACCGTCTGGCCGCCCTGTCCAAGGGCGAGACGGTCTCGGCCACCGTGGAAAAGAAGTACGACAAGCTGAAGACCGAGATGGTCCGCCTGATGGAGGGCGTCCACCTCAACAATGCCCGCATCGAGCTGCTGGTCGAGCACATGAACGGGCTGAACAAGAAGCTGATGATGCAGGAAGGCCGCCTGCTGCGTCTGGCGGAATCCTGCCGGGTCAAGCGCCAGGACTTCCTGGATTCCTATTTCGGCCGCGAACTGGACCCCAACTGGACCGAGGCGGTCTCCGCCAAGTCGAAGCAGTGGAAGGACTTCTCGGAAAAGCACCGCACCGAGATCGGCGACATCCGCGGCCGCATCGGCGGCATCTCGACCGAGGCCGGCCTGCCGATTTCCGAGTTCCGCCGCATCGTCCAGACCGTCCAGAAGGGCGAGCGCGAGGCCAGCAAGGCCAAGAAGGAAATGATCGAGGCCAATCTGCGCCTGGTCATCTCGATCGCCAAGAAATACACCAATCGCGGCCTGCAGTTCCTGGACCTGATCCAGGAAGGCAACATCGGCCTGATGAAGGCCGTCGACAAGTTCGAGTACCGCCGCGGCTACAAGTTCTCGACCTATGCCACGTGGTGGATCAGGCAGGCCATCACCCGGTCCATCGCCGATCAGGCCCGCACCATCCGCATCCCGGTGCACATGATCGAGACCATCAACAAGCTGGTGCGCACCAGCCGCCAGATGCTGCACGAGATCGGCCGCGAGCCCACCCCGGAGGAACTGGCGGAAAAGCTGTCGATGCCGCTGGAGAAGGTCCGCAAGGTCCTGAAGATCGCCAAGGAGCCGATCAGCCTGGAAACCCCCATCGGCGACGAAGAGGATTCCCACCTGGGCGACTTCATCGAGGACAAGAACGCCGTCCTGCCGCTGGATGCCGCCATCCAGGCCAACCTGCGCGAGACCACCACCCGCGTCCTGGCCAGCCTGACCGCCCGCGAGGAACGGGTGCTGCGCATGCGCTTCGGCATCGGCATGAACACCGACCACACCCTGGAAGAGGTCGGCCAGCAATTCAGCGTCACCCGCGAACGCATCCGCCAGATCGAGGCCAAGGCCCTGCGCAAGCTCAAGCACCCGTCGCGCTCGCGCAAGCTCAGAAGCTTCCTCGACACCTGAGCCGGGGGATCTGCGGGATGGCCCCGGACGGCAGGCGCAACCTGAAACTTCGCATCCGGCTTTGCGCCGTCCTTGCCGTCGCCGTCCCGCTTCTGTGGGCATCGCCGTCGGCGCGCGCCGACGACGTGCTGGTGTTCGCCGCCGCGTCGCTGACCGACGCGCTGAACGAAATAGGCCAGTCCTTCAAGGCCGCGACCGGCCACGGCGTCAGGCCGTCATATGCCGCCTCGTCGACATTGGCGAAGCAGATCGAGCAGGGAGCCCCGGCACAGATATTCATCTCCGCCGACCTCAAGTGGATGGATTATCTGGCGGAAAGAAAACTCGTCATCGCCGGCAGCCGCGCCAACCTTCTCGGCAACGCCCTGGTTCTGGTGGCTCCGGCCGACGGCAAGACCGGCAAGGTGGCGTTGGGACCGCAAACCGACATCGCCGCCCTGGCGGGCGAAGGCCGCATCGCCACCGGCAATCCCGACAGCGTTCCGGTCGGCCTGTATTTCCGGCAGGCGATGGAGCGGGCCGGGCAATGGCCAAGGGTCGACCCAAAAATCGCCCGGACCGATTCCGTCCGGTCGGCCCTGGCCTTCGTCGAACGCGGCGAGGCTGCGCTTGGCGTCGTCTATGCCACCGATGCCGCCGTTTCACAGAAGGTCACGGTGATCGGGACCTTCCCCGACGGCATGCATGACCCGATCGTCTATCCCGCCGCCCTGGTGGCCGGACAGGACAGCCCGGCAAGCCGGGCGTTCCTGGCCTTTCTGGGCAATTCCGCCGCCACGGGCATATTCGTGAAATACGGCTTCAGGGTTCATTGATTTCCGCCACCGGCGCCGCGGCAAGCCGGGGCGGAAAAGCCCGGCACGGGCGGGGCTTGGCCTTTTGCCGGTTTGCGGTTACAAACGCTCGTAAGCCTTTCGCAGGGGCACCACCAACCAGGGGACCGTCCGACATGACCGATTCCGTCAAGTATCTGCTGGCCGAGGACCAGATGCCCAAGGCCTGGTACAATCTGGCCGCCGACCTGCCGGTTCCCCTGCCCCCGCCGCTGCATCCGGGTACCGGCCAGCCGCTGGGTCCCGACGACCTTGCCCCCATTTTCCCCCAGGCGGTGATCGCCCAGGAAATGACCAGCGAACGCTGGGTGGAAATCCCCGAGCCGGTGCGGGAAGTCTATCGCCTGTGGCGGCCGTCGCCGCTGATCCGGGCGCGGCGGCTGGAGAAGGCGCTGGACACCCCGGCCCGCATCTACTTCAAGTATGAAGGGGTGTCGCCGGCCGGCAGCCACAAGCCCAACACCGCGGTGCCGCAGGCCTTCTACAACAAGCAGGAAGGCGTCAAGCGGCTGTCCACCGAGACCGGAGCCGGCCAATGGGGCAGTTCGCTGGCTTTCGCCGGTTCGCTGTTCGGGCTGGAGGTCGAGGTCTTCATGGTCAAGATCTCGTACAACCAGAAGCCCTATCGCCGGGCGCTGATGGAAACCTACGGCGCCCGCTGCATCGCCAGCCCGTCGACCCTGACCGAGGCCGGCCGCGCCATCCTGGCCAAGGACCCCAATTCCAACGGTTCGCTGGGCATCGCCATTTCCGAGGCGGTCGAGGTGGCGGCCAGCCGCGACGACACCAAATACGCCCTGGGCAGCGTGCTGAACCATGTCTGCCTGCACCAGACGGTGATCGGCGAGGAAGCCATGCAGCAGATGGCGATGGCCGGCGATTCGCCGGACGTGGTCATCGCCTGCACCGGCGGCGGCTCCAACTTCGCCGGACTGGCCTTCCCCTATATCCGCGAGAACCTGAAGGGGGCCAAGGTCCGCATCGTCGCCGTCGAGCCGGCCTCGTGCCCGACCCTGACCAAGGGCCGCTACGCCTATGATTTCGGCGATACCGGCCATTTGACGCCGCTGGTCAAGATGCACACCCTGGGCTCGACCTTCATGCCGCCGGGCTCGCATTCCGGCGGCCTGCGCTATCACGGCATGGCGCCGATGGTCAGCCACGTCAAGGAACTGGGGCTGTGCGACGCCCGCTCCTATGCCCAGACCGAATGTTTCGCCGCGGCGGTGCAGTTCGCCCGCGCCGAAGGCATCGTGCCGGCCCCGGAATCCTCGCACGCGGTCAAGGCCGCCCTGGACGAGGCGCTGGTCTGCAAGGCCGAGGGCAAGAGCCGCAGCATCCTGTTCAACCTGTCGGGCCACGGCCATTTCGACATGCAGGCCTATACCGACTTCTTCGCCGGGAACCTGCGCGACCCCAACTTCGCCGACGACGAACTGCAGGCGGCGCTGGATGCCCTGCCGACAGTGGGCTGACCGGCGCGCCAGTGGCGCGGACTGATACGAAGCCCGGATGAGTAATTCGGGCTTCGTATCCGGCGCCCATCGAGGGCGCGGCCAAGGCCGCGGATGCGGCCGCCCGGCGAGGGCTTAGGAACCCGAATGAATCATTCGGGTTCCGGATGATCAGCGCGCCAATGGCGCGGATCGGTCAGCGTGCCAGTGGCACGGATTGATCAGCGTGCCAGTGGCACGGATTGATCAGCGCGCCAATGGCACGGTAACGGAAAAGCACGACCCCTTGCCGACCTCGGACCGGACATCGATCCGATGGCCCAGCAGGTGGGCCGTGCGCCGCACCACCGCCAGCCCCAACCCCAGGCCGCGGTCCTGTCCGCGTCCCTTGTCGGCCAGCCGGGTGAAATCCTCGAAGATGTGCGCGAACTTGTCGCCGGGAATGCCGATTCCGGTATCGACCACGCAGATCAGCATATTGTCGCCCCGCCGACGGCAGCCCAGCAGCACGCCGCCGGTACGGGTGTAGCGGAAGGCGTTGACCAGCAGATTGCGGATGATGCGCTCCAGCAGGACCGGATCGCTGACCACCCAGGCGTCGGCCGCCACCACCTTGAACTTCAGCTGCCGCGAGGCCGCCTCCAGTTCCATCTGGCCGGCCAGGCGCGACAGGAACGAGGCCAGGGAAAAAGTGGTCGGCTGCGGCTCGACATGGCCGGCTTCCAGGGTCGAGACATCCAGCAGGGTGCTCAGCAGCAACTGGGTCGCTTCCAGGCTTTGCCGCAACTTGTCGATGACCTGCATGTGCGGCGTCTCTTCCAGCCGGGCGGCCAGTGCCTCGGCGAACATGCCGGCGGCCTGCAGCGGCTGGCGCAGATCGTGACTGGCCGCCGCCAGGAAGCGGGTCTTGCTTTCGTTGGCGCTGCGCGCCTCGCTGGCGCGGGCCTCGGCCTCCAGCGTCCGCTGGCGCAATGACCCCTGCAGGCCGCCGATCATCGCCTGTTCCTGATCGAACCCGAAAAACACCTGCCGGGCCAGCCACCCCAGGCCGCCCAGCAGGGCCATCAGGCCCACCAGACTGAACCACAGGGTCTGCCACCAGGATTCCAGGATGACCGCCAGGGGAATGCCCGTTCCGACGGCGACGCCATAGCGGGGCAGCACCTTGAAGGCGCGCATCCATTCGGTCTGGTCCAGCGGCGAAAGCGTCCGGAAGACGCCGCGGGTCTCGCCGGCCCGTATCCGCGATTCCAGGGCGTCGTCGGAAACGGCTGCCCCGACGAAGCGCGACGAATCGGGATGACGCAGGATGATGCGTCCATCCAGGCCGGACACCATCAGGCTGGCCTGTCCGCCAAGGTCCAGGGAATGATGGAACCCCCGGAACATCGGGGCGTCGAAACCGATGGCCGCAACCCCGATCAGCCGGCCGTGGGCGTCGTCGATGCGGCGGCTGAGATGAAAGGTCTGAATATCGCGGATCTTGGTCTGCACCAGCGGGCCGATGACCAGATCGTAGTTTCCCTGCAGGTGGGCCTGGAAATAATAGCGGTCGCGGGCGTTGACCGGCGGCACCGGGAAATACAGCGACCCGGCACGGGCGACGCCGTCGGTGTCGATGATCCACAAGGCCCCCGGTTCCGGCAGGCCCAGACGGTATTCGTTCAGCTTGGCCCACACGGTCTCGTCGCGGGCCAGGGCCTCCATCGGCTTCGAGCGGCCCAGGTCGGCCACCTGGCTCAGGACGTATTCGGCCGACTGGAAGGTCCGGGCGATATGCTCCTCGGCCAGCCCGCCGGCGGCGATGACCCGCCGTTCGCCGTCACGCAAGGCGGTCTGGTAAAGGCCCGCCAGCAGGACGACCTCGCTCGCCACCAGGAAGAAAGCCAGGGCCAGAAACAGATGCCGCAGATTGCGCCGCACTCCCCGCGCCGGCCTTTCGGATAGCTCTACCTCGGCGTCCATTGCGGATTCCGACGCATTCCGGCCACCTATTCCGATTTGATTCCGGCCACTGATTCCGACCGCAATCCGGGCACCCATTCCGATTTGATTCCGGCCACCTATTCCGATCGCAATCCGGCCA
>Ga0172373_10003465_pt1 | contig 23067 bp, 24 predicted proteins | sample Lak10m_2_FD_114546 | JGI IMG/M metagenome (GOLD analysis project Ga0172373, IMG submission 114546) | Freshwater microbial communities from Kabuno Bay, South-Kivu, Congo - kab_092012_10m | ecosystem: Environmental > Aquatic > Freshwater > Lake | place: Democratic Republic of the Congo...
AACAGCTACCCGCAGTGGCGTGTCATTACACGCTGAAGCCGATTGAGGACAGCGCTGGCCCGTTGATTCCCGATAAAAAATTGCAGAGTTTAATTGCGCAATGGGAAACACAAAGCGCGTATGTGGAAAATCTGCAAGACGACATCGAATGGTTGCAACGCAATCCGCTGGCATTCAATTGCTTCGAAATCATGGACGAATGGTTAGCAGCGGTGGAGGATGCGCGCGCGTCGCACGGCTTTGAGGAACTCATATTAATTCCCGTGTTGCGCCATAGCGAAGCGCTGCTGCGTATGGTGCTCAAGCGCTATCAAGCCGATGCGCTCAAATTGGAATGGGGGTGGATGGAAAATCGCTCAGCCTTGAGCTTGTTGGAGAGATTAGTGGGCATGTTGCGCCTCACGCGTAATACCGACGAGGCGGTGCGCGTGGCCGAGTGGCTGGTGGACACGCTCAACCCGCACGACAACCAAGGGATGCGCAATCATCTGATCCACGATTATTTGCGCTTGCAGCGGCTGGATGCAGCGCTGCAATTGGCCGCCCGTTATCCCGACGACATGGCTGCCATGCAATACGGCACGGTACTGGCGTTGTTTATGGCAGGGCAAGGCGATGCCGCACGGAATGTGTTAAAAGCAGCCCGCAAACGCTACCCGGAAGTGGCCAAAATGTTGCTGGCCGACAAACCCACGCAACCGAAGTTGATGGACGGCGTGGTGCGCGTGGGCGGCAAGGATGAAGCTTGGTATTACCGCATGGATTATCTTGACCTGTGGCTCGCCAGTGGTGCGCTGGAATGGTTGCGCACGCAGATAAATTCCAGATGATGCGCGCGCACTTAACAATCACTCCTGATTCTCCTTGTTGCGGTCATTGCACGACCGTGCTCGGGGATGATCTGTGTCGTAGCTGTCATCGGACGTTTGATGAGATTACGCGCTGGGTCGCGATGAGTGATGCCGAACGCTGCGCGGTGAACCAACGCATCGCCAATTTAAAAACGACTGGACTCCTGCCTACGCGGGAATAAAAAATTATGGACATTATCCTGTTACTCAAAGCCGCCATCTTGGGCGTGGTCGAAGGTCTGACCGAATTCTTGCCGATCTCTTCTACGGGGCATCTCATCTTGGTGGGCGACCTGCTCGATTTCAATGACGACAGAGGCAAGGTGTTCGAGATCGTCATCCAGTTTGCTGCCATCCTCGCGGTATGTTGGGAATATCGCGCCAAGCTGACGACCGTCGCCAGCGGGTTGGCGCAAAAACAAGAAGTCGCACAACGTTTCATACTCAATCTGTTTATCGCCTTCTTGCCCTTGGCCATCTTGGGGTTGTTGTTTGGCAAGGCGATCAAGGCGCACTTGTTCGCCCCAGTCCCGGTCGCGATGGCGTTCATCGTCGGTGGCTTGATTATTCTGTGGGCGGAGAAACGCCAGCATGTCACCACCATAGAGAGTGTCGATGAGATGCACTGGCAGGACGCATTGAAGATGGGCTTTGCTCAAGCGCTGGCCTTGATACCTGGCACTTCACGTTCGGGTTCGACCATCATTGGTGGTTTGTTCTTCGGCCTGTCGCGCAAGGCGGCGACCGAGTTCTCGTTCTTCCTCGCCATTCCCACGCTGACCATGGCAACGCTGTATGAGGTGGTCAAATATCGCCATGACTTCCATGCCGGCGACTTGGGCATCTTTCTGGTTGGCTCTATCGCCTCCTTCATCAGCGCCTTCATCGCGGTGCGGGCTTTGCTGCGTTACATCAGCCGCCATGACTTTACCGTGTTCGCCTGGTATCGCATTGCTTTCGGGTTGGTGGTGCTGGGGACTTACTACGGTGATGTTGTTAACTGGTCAGGAAGTTAATTTCTGCCCATCCCATTGGCTGCCTATCCGCAACCTTTCATCGGCTGTAAGGTTGCGGAACTATTACGGCAAACGCCTATCCATTACAATTCCGCAATTGCTCATCAGGAAATAATCAATGTCACGCGTACTTTTATCACTGGGTCTGGTTGTTACAAGCATTTTTGTCGCGCCAACTGCACAGGCAGAGACTCCCGCCGAAATTCTTGCCATGATTAAAGCTGAGGCTTCAGCGACTGCTGGCTTCCAAGGTTTTTCTGCTGCGCGCGGTGAGACTTTTTTCCATGCCAAGCATGGCGGCGAGTGGAGCTGCTCCTCTTGCCACACTGACAATCCCATGAATGAAGGCAAGCACGCCAAGACGGAAAAGCTTATCAAGCCTTTGGCTCCCGCTGCCAACGCGGAGCGTTTTACCGAAGTCAAAAAGGTCGAGAAATGGTTCAAGCGTAACTGTAATGACGTATTGGATCGCGAATGCACCGCCCAAGAAAAGGGGGATGTGTTGAGCTATCTAATGGCCGCTGGCACCAAACATGTAGAAGCACCTAGTGCTGCACCCGTTGCCGCCCAAGCTGCCGTGGTTGCACCTGCTGCTGCGGTCGTACACAAAGCCGCCACAGCCAAAAAAAAAGCCACGTCGTAAGCCACCGCAATAAGCAAACCAATAACAAAAAATAATCAGGAATCATCACCATGTCACAAAAAATATTAGTGTGGGACGCGCCCACCCGCGTGTTTCACTGGGTGCAAGCTTTGTGTTTTCTGGGCGCATACCTCACTTCTGACTCGGAGAAGACGCGCGATATTCACGTCGCACTGGGTTACATCCTGTTCGGCCTAATCGTGTTCCGCTTGTTGTGGGGCTTTATCGGTACGCGCTATGCCAAATTCAGCTCATTCGTGTATGGCCCAAGCAAGATAATCAGCTATTTAGTCGCGCTATTCAAAGACAAGGCTGAGCATTACGTGGGCCACAACCCGGTCGGTAGCGTCGCCATCTGGCTGCTGCTGAGCGGCGGACTGACCTTGGGTGTGACGGGTGTGATGCTGCTGCAGGATGATGTCGCTGACATTGTTGAAGACATTCATGGCTACGCCACCAATGCGATGTTGGCGGTCATAGCGGTGCACTTGTTGGGCGTATTCATGAGCAGTTTCTTGCATAAAGAGAATCTGGTACGTGCGATGATCACTGGATTCAAACCTGGCGAAGCTAGCCTAGGCATCAAGTGCGCTTACAACTGGCTGGCGGCAGTGATGTTGCTTATCGTTGTGGGCTTTGGCGTTTACTATCTCAAATAGTAGCGATTGGGCAACTCAAGCATCTTTATATAAATCTACGTAATCTATAAACCTAGGAGAGTAAGTATGAAACCTAAAAGCAGTATCAAACTTAAGCGCGCCCTAGCCGGCCTGTGTGTATTGGCGGCTTCCGGTATGGCGCATGCCCAAGATGCAGCATTGGATCTGAGCATGCCCACAGAAAGCAAGGCATCCCATTCGTTCATCCTTGCAGCCAACGACGCGCCTGCGAACTTGCCAGCTAGTGTGACCAGTTCCAGCCCGAAAGCGGAATTCGAACCCTCTTTCTTTACTGCCGACAATCTGCACCAATACATGGGTTTTGCTACGCTGGCTTTGGTAGCCGGTGCCGCATTGAGCGCACCGGGTGAAGGTTGCGAAGGAGCTGCTTGTGCCACTGCGCCAAAGCAACCACGCCAAACCAACGGCACGCACGCGCAACTCGCCAAAGCGGCAGCTGCCATGGCAGCCTTCACCGTTACCGACGGCCTGCTCACATACTGGAAAGACTTCCATATGGAAGACGGTTTCAGCGATCCTGACAATCTGCACGTGATGCTGGGTACGGTGGGTGCGGCGATGATGATGTACGCGGTCAACAAATCAGCTAATTCCAAAACACCTGTCAGCCATGCTGGCATTGCAGAACTGGGCGGCGTAGCAATGGCTGTCGCGGTTAAATTGACTTGGTAAGGAGTGACGGAATGTTGAAAAAAATCAAAATCGCGGCACTGATGAGCAGTGCATTATTCTTGGCTACTGCGGCACACGCGGGCGAGACCACCAGCGAATGGTTGTTGAGTTTCGAGCGCATGAAGGGTGTTAAACCAGTCACCGACAAGAAGTACGCTAAAGAATGTGGCGAGTGCCACTTTGCCTACCAGCCCGGCCTGTTGCCCGCAAAATCTTGGGACAAACTGCTCAACGCGCAAGCGTTGAAGAACCACTTTGGCGACAACGCGGAGATGGATGCGGCAACATTGGAAGCGGTGCATGACTACGCTGTGAACAATGCCGCTGAAACCTCTTGGTACAAACGTGCACGCAAGATTGCCGTATCGACCGCCAGTGGCCCTGCTCCGCTACGCATCACTGAGACTCGCTACATCGCTCGTGTGCACGAAGACATCCCGGCCAAGATGATCAAAGGCAATAAGGATGTGAAGTCTTTGAGCATGTGTAATGCGTGCCATACTCAGGCTGCTAAAGGCGTGTTCGATTCCGACACCGTCAACATCCCTAACTATCCTGACTGGGACTAAGTTAGCTCTAGGCATCGCGCAGTCATGAAGGGAAGCTACTCGTTTGCTTCCCTTTTTACATGGGGGAAATCAAGCACGAACACACTACCCACACCATTCCCGCCCCCCTTGGCAGACACGCTTCCGCCGTGCCGCTGTGCGATCTCACGCACGATAGCGAGACCCAAGCCACACCCACTCTGACCCGTTCCCAACACACGATAGAAGCGCTCAAAGATAAGGGAAATGCTTGGGGGTGCAATGCCGACGGGTGCTATCTCGTACTTTATCGGCTACGGGGCTCTGATTTATCGGCCCGAACAGATTTTTGAAGGCTATTACAGCCTCAATCTGCACCGAGGTGTGTGGCTGACTGGAGACTACCAGCGCATCGTCAACCCCGCCTAAAACGCGGCGCGCGGGCCGATCGATGTATATGCAGTGCGCTTGCATCTGGAGTATTGAAGACACCGCTCGCTGCTACGAATACTTACTGTTTATTGAACACCACCCCGCGTCTTGCTGACATCTTTCTTCCCAGCGTCTCGATCTGTGCCGAGTCCAACAGTTCTTTGGCGAGTGGCAGCAGTTGCGCATTCTCCAGCGCGATGTGGGTCTGATACAAGGCAACGAAATCCTGCACGAGCCTCTCTTCCAGTAACGAGTCTGTACCGACCGCGATACAGGTCAGTCGGATGCGCAAGCTGTCCCATGCGGCATTCAGTTCGACGTGTCGTTCCAACAGATGCGCGACGAGTCGTTGTGCGGTGACGCTGCCCGTGGCGAGCAAGACCGGAAATAAGTCCTGTTCTTCATCCGTATGGTGATGCTGTCCCGCCGTATCAAAGTAACGCAAGATGGCCGATGCCGCCTGCCGTGCCTGAAGATTGCTGCCATGTTCGGGCAGATAGCGTAGTAACTTTTCCAGCGTCGCGCATTGTGCTTGGATGCGCTCGTGACAGGCTCGCAACATCTCTAAAGGATCGTCGAAACTGGCTGCATCGCGCATACCTGGCAGCATCATCTGATTAAGCCGTCCAAAGATGCCAAGGCAACGGGTCATGTGCCATAGCGGTTAGCACGATGTAGAGGAATACTAATTGTGCAGCCAGCCAAGCAATCAGTCGCACTTGCTTAGTCTTGCCGCGTTTAAGCGCGATGGTGCCCAGCACGATATACAACAACAAGGCGATGATCTTCGCGCCCAGCCATGGCGCGGCGAACGGAGAGATGCCCAAGCTCCAAGCCAGCCCCACCGCGCTTGCCAATAACAACGTATCCACCAGGTGCGGCAATACTCTGACCCAGTGCTGTTGCAAGTTGGGTGAGTCGTTCAGACGCCATATACCGCGCACGAAGAACAAACCATAGCTGATTGAGGCACAAGCGACATGCAACATCTTCAGCAGTGCGATAGTCATTTTTCGGCCTCACGTTGATAGGCGTGTTGCACTGCTAGTTGGGCGATCTGCAACAGGTCCTTCTCGCTCACATCGATTACCCCATCCATGTCGCGCAAGGCTTGCTGTATATCGTCCACACAGAGCGCACCCAAGGGGACATAAGGGCCAGAGGGCTGCGCCTATGGAAGCGGCATGGGATAGCGTCTGCCGGGCAAAAGATTGTTGATGAGCAGCGCGAACAACAATGTGGCAACGACGTTCACCACGACCACCCCCGCCACCCAGATGCCGCCCATAAAGTGATATTCGACGCTGCCCAAAACTAGACTCAGCGCCGTGGCCGCACCGGGCGGATGCAAAGCATCCAGCAAATGCATGAACCAGATCGCCAGACCTACAGCCAGTGCTGCCGCCACCACGGTATCGGCCACCAGCGTACTCATGTACCAACCGACCAGTGCCGAAACGAAATGTCCCACCACTAGATTCCAAGGCTGCGCCATCGGGCTGTGCGGCACCGCGAACAGCAGCACTACAGAGGCTGCGATCGATCCTAACATCAGCAAAGGGAACACATCGTGCGGCAAGAACTCGATCAGCAGCCCCAGCCACAATATGGCGAATCCGCCCGCCAAACCACTGCGTAGTTTCTCCGCGAATGAAACCGATAATTGTTGTGGCAAGAACAGCTTGAAGAAGTCTTTCATGGCGAGGGCATCCAATCTAGCGGGACACCATGATAATGCAGGAAGCAAAAATATTAGCGGACTAACTTGGTAGAGATGCCAGTCGTTACGGACGGAGAGTTACCGAAAGAGACACAGTGCTTCTGGAGGAGACTGGGTTTGCTCGTAACGACATGGCAGTGCGTAATCTATCCCATACTCGCCACCAAGGGAATGCGGCATATTGTCGCGCGACATTCAGTCGCAGTATGGGTGCGGCAGTATAAATCAGGCTGCAATAGTCTTACATTCCTTGTAGCAAGCTGCACAAGCCTCGCCGCATGCTTTGCATTCCGGGTGTTTGTCGGTCTTTTTGCACTCGTCTTCGCACTCCTTGCAGGCAGCCATCGCTACCTTGGCCAGCTGCGGCAGATATTTCGATTCCCCTGCGGCCAATTGCTGCAAGGCGTTACAGAATGCTAGAACCTCGCTGGAAGACTTGGCGCAAGCGGCCATATCTTTATCGCCCTGCCCCAGTAACACGATGCAATGCTGCATACAGATGTTGGCTTTAAGGATGCAATCGGAAGCCGCTGCCAAGAGCTTATCGTTGCGCGCGGTTTGATGGTGATGGTGATGTGACATATCCGCGCCCATGGGCATGTCCATCTTGTCATGTTCACTGGCGAACGCTTTACCGCCAGTTGCGGCCGCAAACAATGTTGCGGCGCCTAATATCAGCTCTCTACGATTCATGTCATTCCTCTCAGGGTAGATAAAAGGGCAACAACGACTCACTTAACCGGCGCAGGTGTGGCGGGGGTGCTGGTGCCTGACTTGCTTTGATGCGGGTGACTGGAGTCGCAAGCATAGCTACTGGTCGCCATTGCCAAAGCACAAAGCGCCAACATCAGCACAAATTTTTTCATCTTGGTTCTCCTAATCTAAAGTGGATCGCTACGACACGAAGTCTCGAAACAAAAGTGCTCCGAGCGGAAGGCGAATCCTGCGCTTACTAGATGCGTATGGTCAAGCTGGATGGGCAACAACACAAAGGCACGATCACTCATAAAGTATGCCGATTAATGGGCGACCAATACCTGTAAATTTAAAATGCGGCTTCAGCTGCCAGTTTTTTTGGTGGTGCGGTTGGTGGTTGTGCCGGCCTTCGTGGTGGTCTTTTTAACAGTAGGTTTTTTGACCGTTGTTTTCGGTGCTTTGCTCTTGGCTTCAGCCGCTGCTGCTTTGGATTTCGCTGTTGTTTTCGGTTTAGCTACGGTTTTGCGTGTGGTCGCTTTGCCAGACGTGCCTTTGGCGGCCTTGGCCGCTATGAGCTCCAATGCTTCAGCCAAAGTAATTTCATCGGGTGAGATGTCTTTGGGTAGCGTGGCATTTATTTTGCCGTGACGCGCATAAGGTCCATAACGGCCACTACAAATCTCCACGCTAGCTTTATCATCAGGATGATCACCTAGCGTGCGTAGCACAGTGTTGTTGTCCCGAGATTGCGCGAGTAGTTCGATTGCGCGAGCCAGTTCTATATCAAAGATGCTGTCGCTGCGCGGAATCGATTTGAATTTGCCATCATGGCCGATGTAGGGGCCAAAGCGACCGATATTGACGATGACCTTTTTGCCACTTTCGGGATGTGCGCCTAATTCTCTGGGCAGCGAAAGCAGTTTCAGCGCATCTGCCAAGGTTGCACCCTCCGCAGCCAATTCTTTAGGCCAAGATACCCGTTTCGGTTTGGTTTTTTCGCCCTCGATCACTTCACCCAGTTGTACGTAATGACCGTAAGGGCCGCGCAGTAGCAACACCGCTTGCTGTGTGTCCGGATGCAGACCTAACTCAACTCGGGAGCTGGCATCATCGACTGTTTCTCCGGTCAGGCTGCGTTTGTACTTGCACGTGGGGTAGTCGGTGCAGCTGATGAAGCTGCCATAGCGACTGAGCTTTTTTGCTAGGGGTTTGCCGCACTCGGGGCAGGCTTCATCCAACAATTCGACAGGACGGTCGATATTGGTTTTGTCTTTGAGTAAGGTCGAGAAGCCTTTCCAGAAGGCATCCAAAACGGGAATCCAGTCGCGCTTGCCTTCGGAAACTTCGTCCAACTCGTCTTCCAGATTGGCAGTGAAACCAAAATCTACATAGCGGGTGAAGTGCTCGGTTAAGAATTTGGTCACCACGCGACCTACATCAGTGGGGATGAAACGCTTCTTGTCCAGTATTGCGTACTCACGCGCTTGCAAGGTGGAGATGATGGTGGCGTAGGTCGAGGGACGTCCTATGCCATATTCCTCCAGTGATTTAACTAAACTTGCTTCAGAAAAGCGCGGTGGTGGCTGGGTGTAGTGTTGCTCTCCATAAAGCTTGTCGATTTGCAGCGTGTCACCTTCAAGCAAAGGGGGCAGTTTGGCACCCTCCTCTTCTTCAGCATCATCCACATCTTCCATATAGACGTGGATAAAACCAGGGAACACCAAGGTTTGTCCTGATGCTCTAAACAAGGTGTCATCCCCTCCTAGGCGTATGTCTGCGCTGACAGTATCGTAACGTGCGGGTGTCATCTGAGATGCGAGCGTGCGCTTCCAAATCATTTCATACAGGCGTGCTTGGTCGGCAGTCAAGTGTGAGCGGATACTGTCAGGAGACCTTAGGATGGACGTAGGTCTAATCGCTTCATGGGATTCTTGGGCGTTCTTGGTTTTGCTCTTGTAAAGCGGTTGCTTAGAGGGCAGATAATCGCTGGAGAAGTTGTCGCTGATGTAACTACGTATTTCTTCCACCGCTTCTTTGGCCAGTGATACGGAATCGGTACGCATATAGGAAATCAGACCGATGGTTTGACCGCCTATATCCACCCCCTCATAAAGCGATTGGGCGGTGCGCATGGTGCGGTCTGAGGTCATGCCCAGTTTGCGCACGGACTCTTGTTGCAGTGTCGAGGTAGTGAATGGTGCGGCGGCGTAGCGTTGTTTGGCCTTTTTCTCGATACGCACGACTTTGGGCGGCAATTTGGCATCGTTGAGTTTGGCATAGGTCGTGTCATATTCGGCCTGACTACCAATACTTAATTGCTCTAATTTTTTGCCTTGATATTGGAACAACTTGGCCGTGAAAGGGATATGGTTCTTTTGGCTGTCTAGGTGGACGGTCCAGTACTCCTGACTCTTGAATGCTTCAATTTCGAGCTCGCGTTCAACTATCATGCGCAACGCAGGACTTTGAACACGGCCAGCTGACAACCCCGGGCGAATCTTGCGCCACAGCAGGGGCGAGAGGTTGAAGCCGACTAGGTAGTCCAGCGCGCGGCGGGCCTGTTGCGCATTCACCAGTGGCATGGCGATTTCACGAGGGTGAGCGACCGCTTCCAGTACGGCAGATTGGGTGATTTCATAGAAGACCACACGCTTCATAACCTTACTCTTGAGCGCACGTTTAGATTTCAGCAATTCGGAGATGTGCCATGCAATTGCCTCCCCTTCCCTATCCGGATCGGGTGCTAGCAAAATAGTGTCAGCACTGGCGGCGGCTTTAGCTATTGCATCTACGTGCTTACTGTTGCGCGCGATGGTTTCATAGAGCATGGTATAGCCATTTTCGGTATCGACGGCACCAGATTTGGGCACAAGGTCGCGAACGTGTCCATACGAGGCCAGCACTTCAAAATCCTTACCCAAATACTTTTTGAGTGTTTTAGCTTTGGCGGGTGATTCAACAATGAGCAGATTAGAAGCCATGCGGGAGTATTAATGTAGTTGCTTGGAGTGGAACGGGGTTAGTAACTCTTCTATGAATAAAGCATCTAAATCCTTATGACGATTCCAAAGAACCATCAGCATGATGAGCTTCATTTTCTCTAAACTAAGTTTGGGCTGATTTAGGGCGACGGCCCTGTCAATAATCATCTCGCGCTCTACAGTAGAGATCATCTTTTGCTGGTACGTAAAAGACAGGAACTCGCGAGCCTCCATACTAGTAGATTCGAGCTCTATTACGGCGAAATGCCGTATACCTGTATATGTTAGCTCAGCGGGGTACTTACTCGAGTTAGATTGTTGTAAACCTGACAGCCAAGACAATGCATCATTGATATCTTCGTCATCGAAGCCAGCAGCGGTAAGCTTGCGCGAAAGCTTATCTGGCTCAGGATAACTACCCGCGTCGAAGTAGCTTTCAAAAAGATACATCAGAATTTCAAACATGTATGGTGATAATACTAGTGGAGTCGTTGATATAAGCCGCCAGGCAGGCAACTGACCTGACCGCTTAGCTCGAGCGTCAGTAGCATGGCCGATAGCTCGCCTATCGTCAAGCCACTACGAATACTCAGAGCTTCAAGATCAGTTGGATAATCACCCAGTAAAGTAAGAAGTTCAGAGTCAGCAGTTGGAAAATGGGGTGAATTTTGGGGGGGAGCACTGATACAACCAATTTCATCTAGGATATCTTGAGAACTCTCAATAAGTTTTGCACCTTGTTTGATAAGTGCATGGCAACCTTTACTTTGTGGGGAGTGTATGGAGCCTGGAATGGCAAAAACTTCACGCCCTTGTTCTAGGGCTAAGCGTGCCGTGATTAGAGACCCACTCTGTATAGACGCCTCAACAACAAGGCAACCTAGACCAAGTCCACTAATAAGCCTGTTTCTACGAGGAAAATTACCTGCTAAAGGAGGAGTGCCTAGAGGGAACTCTGAAATAATTGCGCCGCTAGCCGCTATCTTGTGAGCGAGGTCCAGATTTGCAGACGGGTACACTTTGTCTAAACCTGTTCCAACTACAGCGACCGTGCTGGATGGAGAACATAAACCCCCACTGTGCGCCGCTGCATCAATGCCGTGAGCTAAGCCACTTATTACGCACAGACCTGCTGATCCAAGGGTGGCGGAAAAGGAGTGAGCATTATTGAGTCCTTGAGGGGTAGCATGCCGGCTGCCAATAACCGCAATTGAAGGCTGATTAAGTAAGTCTAATCTACCTTTAACATATATAAGGATCGGAGGATCTGAAATATTCAGAAGCGATCTAGGATAGTCGTTGTCGGCTAATGTGACGATATGATTATTTTCGTCAGCAAGCCAGTCTAAAGTGGGTTGAAGCTGTGCAGCGGTTGCTCCCGAACACAAAACGGCAACAAGCTCTGGTTTGACAAACTTGGCTAGCGTAGAGGGTGAAGAGTCAAAAATTGCCTCAGGTGAGCCAAGATGCTTGAGCAAAAGTCTAGCCGACCCACCACTAAGGCCTCGTATTAAGCTCAGAGAAATCCAAGCTTTTAGCGAGACATCGATATACATTAAGGATTGTGAGCGCGATCCAATAGCTGTGCGGGCAATCTAGTATTCATTACTAGACCATATGAAACTTTGTTGAATACACGAAAAACAAAAACCAAACCATAACGCTCATCAGGCAAAACATAAGTATCACCATCATGCTTAACGACTTTACCCTTACTAAATAGCCCAAGAACATGGCCGCTCTCCAAGCCATCTCGCGCGCCCTTATTAAGGGTCACAACAGTGTTTTGACCGGCAAGCGAGACACCCCCATATATGGAAATGATGGTGGCATCGATCGCTTTACTTGGTGCACGTGGTAAGAAGTTATCGGCAGAATCGGGCGCAGCAATTGCTAAGCGATCACCTTTATTAATTTCAAGTTTTGTTTTTGTTGCCACGACTGTGCTGACTTCACCAAATTGAGTAGCTTCTACGTCACCTAAATAAATTGCCTCACGACCAAGCTCCTCACCCGTTTCGGGGTCTTTGAAAAGTTTGCCTGGGCGATAGGCTTGCCATTTATTGCCCTGATCCGTAGGTAATGAACTGACGTAACCGAGCTGATTGTCACCAAGAACTACTCGCCCTTCTTGCAGCGCAACTAGTTTAGGGGCTGAGGCTAAAGCCTCTTCATCAACCACCAACGGTTGGGATAAAAAAGCTTTGATGTCCCTGTAAGGAATGCTGGGGATAGCATCATGCTCACTTAGGCTTGCTCGAGACTTAGGGGAAAGCTTACTAGCATCGGAGTTGGACGCAGCATCATAGCCTTCACTATTGACAGAAAGTAAACCTGAATTCCTATCCAGATAGATAACGTCGCCAGGGTAAATCCAATGCGGGTCTTTTATAGATTCTTTGTTGATATTCCAAATTGAAGGCCACTTCCAAGGGTCTTTAAAGAACATCGTGGAGATATCCCAGAGAGTGTCACCCTTTACTACAATGTGGCGATCCGGCGCATCAGGGCGAATCTGAACGACATCAGCGTTAGCCATGAAAGGGAGTAAAAAACAAATCAGCGATATAATCTTGCGCATAGGAAACTCCAACAGAGTCTAAAAAGGGACGCAAACTTCTTGCGTTGCATTAAATTCTGCATCTAGTTATCTAAATTAGCAAGCATTTATGGAATTCGTATGGCCCTTCTGAAAATTCTGCAATACCCCGATGAACGACTACATATGGTGGCAAAACCAGTAGTGGAAATTACTGATACAACGCGTAAGCTCATTAGAGATATGGCGGAGACTATGTATGCTGCGCCTGGAGTTGGCCTAGCCGCAACACAAGTAAATATTCATGAACAAATTTTCATCGCAGATATTTCGGAAAGTCATGATGAGCTGCGCGTATTCATCAATCCTAAAATCACAGCAAGTGATGGTGTAGAAGAATGCGAGGAAGGGTGCTTATCTGTACCCGGGGTATATGAGAAAGTGCAGCGTTGTGAGTGCATCACAGTACAAGCAAGCAATGAAAAGGGCGAACTGTTTACATTAGAAGCAGAAGGCTTTCTTGCTGTATGCATACAGCACGAGATGGATCATCTAAAGGGTAAAGTCTTTGTCGAGTATCTTTCTCCGCTTAAACTTGCTCGGATACGAACTAAGTTGAAAAAAAGACAACGTGAAGCAATGTAATTAGAAAGTACGCGTGAAAATAATATTCGCAGGAACACCACAGTTTGCAGCTGAAGCTCTCGAAGCACTTATTCCGAAACATGAAATTTTGGCGGTGTTGACTCAGCCAGATCGGCCATCCGGTCGCGGTATGCAGTTGACATCGAGCCCAGTGAAGTTGCTAGCCATACAGCACGGCATTGCGGTTTTGCAGCCAGCCACTTTGAAGGATGAGACAGTACAAGAGCAAATTAGACAACTAAGCGCGGATGTAATGATTGTTGCGGCATACGGATTGATTTTGCCAAAAGCGCTGTTAGAGATACCTCGGTATGGGTGTTTGAACATCCATGCATCGTTATTACCCCGATGGCGCGGTGCTGCTCCTATACAACGAGCGATTCAAGCTGGTGATGCGACAACAGGAATCACAATCATGCAAATGGATGCTGGGCTAGATACCGGGGCAATGTTATCTCGCGCAACTTGCGCCATATCTAAAGAAGATAATGCTAAGACGCTGCATGATAAATTAGCCGCATTGGGTGCTGCGAGCATACTTGAAGTGTTGGAGTGTTTACCCAATGGGATAAATGCAGTTGCACAAAATGAGGAGTTAGCTTGTTATGCGGCAAAGTTGCACAAGACTGAGGCACCGATAGATTGGCATAGCGATGCAGGTTCGTTGGAGCGAGCTATAAGGGCGTTTAATCCCTATCCGTTGAGCAACTTCAGCACAGATAAAGTGGTCGTAAAAATATGGCAAGCTAGTCTTATGCCGTTGCAAGGCACACCCGGTGAAGTGCTTTTGATCGACAAAGAAGGTCTCACTGTGGCTTGCGGTAAAGACGCGCTTCGCTTGGAGGTTTTACAAAAACCAAACGGTAAGCCGCAATCAGTAGCGCAATTTTTACAAGCCATGCCGATTAAAGTCGGCGATGTCTTGTAGGTGAATTAGATGCAAAAAGTACAGCTCGCAGCAAGTAAGGTCATCGGTCTGGTGTTGTTTGACGGACGCAACCTAAATCAAGTATTAGAAAATACACTGAATGCCAAGCCAGCATGGCAGCCCTCAGAGCGAGGAGCGATACAAGATTTATGCTATGGCACCATACGATACTACGGACAATTAAAGGCAATTTTAGATCTGTTACTACACAAACCGTTGTCTGATGATAGCGTGGGACATTTACTTCTAGTCGCGCTTTACCAGCTGCAATACAGTAAAGCGACGCAACATACGGTAGTAGATCAAGCGGTAAGGGCCGCCCAAGGTATACAGCCGCAGGTAGGCGGGCTGGTGAATGCAATTTTGCGTAACTTCATTAGGCAGCAAGAGGCGTTATTGGAGGAAGCCGCTAGTCGTCGCGAAGGTAAATTCAGCTATCCATTGTGGTGGATTACCGAGATGAACGCACAATATGGCGTTGACTTAGCTACCTCAATATTGGAGGCGGGCAATTTACATCCGCCGATGACGCTCAGAGTGAATACGCGCTGTGGTACTACGGTCGAGTATCAGCAACTTTTGCTCGAACAAGGAATACCGGCTAGCTTGGTTGCACCAGATGCGCTGATATTGAATAAGCCTGTGAATGTGGAGCGGTTGCCTGGATTCAACTCGGGATGGGTGTCAGTTCAAGACGCTGGTGCCCAGTATGCAGCCACACTGTTAGATGTGCGAAATGGCATGCGTGTTTTAGATGCTTGCTCCGCTCCGGGGGGCAAAACTGCACATATCTTAGAACTGGCAGATGTAGAGATGGTTGCAGTAGATAAAGATGTGAAACGATTGCAACGTGTAGCAGATAATTTGGAGCGACTGGAGTTAAATGCCAAATTATTAGCAGGTGATGCGGCAGAACCGAAAACATGGTGGAATGGGAAAAAATTTGATCGCATCCTTGCTGATGTCCCCTGTTCCGCTTCAGGTGTCGTAAGACGTCACCCTGACATCAAATGGCTGCGCCGCAGAGAAGACATCGATGCTTTTGCAAAGCAGCAGCTGGAAATTCTCACAGCGCTCTGGCCATTATTGAAAAACAATGGGAAGCTGCTTTACGCCACTTGTTCGATATTCAAGCAAGAGAATGAGTTGCTGATAGAAAAATTCATGGCTGCGCATCCAGAGGGCGTTAGATTGGAAGTTGGTTTGCCAGAGGGTAATAAAGGGCAATTAGTTACGAGTCCTCAGCATGATGGTTTCTTCTATGCATTGCTACAAAAAAGCGCTTAATTATCTTGGACTGCTAATTTGGCTATGCGGCCTAGTGTCGCTGAATGTTTACGCTGATGGAATTTCAGTCAATAAGGCCGAAACAAGATTGATAGAAGAGGGGTATCAGCTTAAAGCTGACTTTGATATCAACTTGAACTATATGGCGCAACAGGCGCTCTCGCATGGTGTGACGCTTTATTTTGTAGGTGAGTTCACACTCACCCGTTCAAGGTGGTATTGGCTTGATGAGCAGGTTGCCGTCAACGAGCAAGTAACAAAGCTGTATTACAACGTTTTGACTCGTCAATATCGAATTTCACGCGGGCCACTCTTCCAAAGTTTTCCTACGCTAGAAGCTGCATTAGCTGTGTTGCGAAGGCAGAACTCTGCACCTATTGCACGAGAGCTATTGGAGAAAAGTGGCAAGTATCTGGCTGGAACAAGATTGCATTTAGATGTCGAACAGTTACCTAAACTTTTGCAGGTGAACGCGTGGACTGGCAGGGATTGGGATTTAGATTCTAAGTGGTACCGTTGGGAGGTGCGCCCAACGGAAATTAGCGGCCATCAGCAAAATATGTCTGAGGATGCGCGTTGAAATACATCATCCTGATTTGCGTATTCGTTGGCAGCATGCTTTTATATTTGCTCTCCAGCAACAGTGCGAACAACGAGTTATTTACGACTAAATATTATGGCGCGTTGTTGTTAACGGGGGCGCTAGCGGTAAGCTTGGTTGTACTGGTGGGCTATCAATTTTGGCGGCTGCGGGACAAAATAAAACGCAAAGTATTTGGTGCGTTATTGACGCTCAGACTCACCATGTTTTTCATTGGAATTGCGGTGGTGCCGGGGGTATTGTTATACGCAGTGTCTGTTGACTTCCTAGGCAAAAGCATTGAATCTTGGTTCGATGTGCGTGTTGAAAAAGCTTTAGAAGGAGGTTTGAATCTGGGTAAAAATGGTTTGGACAACAGCCTTCAAGAGCTGACCAAAAAGACGCAATTCATAGCATTGTTACTGTCGGAGAAAACACCTAGTAAATATCAAATCGATCTCTCGCGACTCATAGAAGAGGGAACAACCCAAGAGGCTGCCGTATTCAATTTAACCGGTAAGCCCTTGGCATTTGCGACGAATGGTGATGCCCTGTTGCCAGCAGTGCCAGATAACTATATGTTGGGCGAGACAATTACTAAGGGTTCATATTCTGTAATCGACAACACCATCAGAAAAGGGCTGACGCTACGCTCTTTGGCCCTCGTGACAGTGAACGCACCCGATGCTCCCCGTTTTATCTTGCAATTCACCCAGCCTGTAGAAAAAAAGATAGAGACCGATACGGAAACGGTACAGGCTGTATATAGCGACTATCAAGCGCTCGTGTTGTCGCGCTTGGGATTAAAGCGGTTATATGCAATAACCCTGACCCTGTCGCTACTGGTGGTGCTTTTGACGGCCATCTCGGCCGCCTTCTTTATTAGTGAGAAACTAGGATCATCACTTGAATCGTTGGCCGATGGCACTAAAGCGGTAGCGCAGGGCGATTTCACGGGGGAATATCCAATACGAAGTAAGGATGAATTGGGCGCGTTGACTGGCCTATTCAATCAGATGATTAAGCAGCTGTCAGATGCCAAATCTGCAAGTGAACTGCAACAGCGGCAAGTCGAAAATGCCAAAGGTTATTTGGAAAGCGTACTTACTCACTTATCTTCTGGGGTGATAGGGCTGGATGATGAGTTCAAGGTGCGCTCAGTGAACACCAGCGCGGCTCAAATATTGGCTATTCCACTGCAAGAGTTACAACAGAGTTCCTTGGCCTATCTTGCGGAAAACTATGGGCTACTCAACACCTTTTGTAACACCATTAAAAACGCATTTCTCGAAACAACCAATGGTGAGTGGCAAAGACAAATGCAGCGCCTGAGTAAGCAGGGAGAGCAAATATTATTAATGAGGGGAACACAATTACCTAAAGCATCCGGTGGTGGTTATGTTGTCGTGTTCGACGACATAAGTCATTTACTTCATGCGGAACGGCAAGCGGCATGGGGTGAAGTCGCGAGGCGATTAGCACATGAGATTAAGAATCCGCTGACCCCAATACAACTCTCAGCAGAAAGGCTACAGCACAAACTTAGCAGCAAGCTGCTAGATGCCGATGCGGATCTGTTGCTTCGGGCAACCAATACTATTGTGAAGCAAGTAGGTGCGATGAAGAATATGGTGGGAGACTTTGCCAACTATGCGCGCGGCCCGGTGCTCAAACTCGTACCTTTGAATTTACATAATTTGCTTGAAGAGGTACTTGCGCTATACGAAGCCAATACGGTCAATATATTCTTAGAGTTAGGCGCACAGCGAGCCAACATCCAAGGTGATGCAACGCGCTTACGACAAGTGCTGCACAACCTGTTGCAAAACGCGCAGGATGCGTTAATTGATAAGCCAAATCCGGCGATTCATATCCGTACCGCAAATGAGTCGGGCAAGATTGTCCTCCAGGTTCAAGATAACGGTGCTGGATTCGAAGGGAAAGTGTTAGCGCAGGCATTTGAACCCTATATGACAACTAAGGCCAAGGGCACTGGCCTAGGGCTGGCAATTGTAAAGAAAATTGTTGAAGAGCATAACGGCAGCATCAGTATAGAAAATGAACCGGGCGGTGGTGCAACAGTCAGCATCCGCCTGCCTATCGCAGTGGGGGTGTAATGACAATTCAGCAGATTTTAGTGGTAGATGACGAAATCGGGATACGAGAGCTGTTGGCGGAAATTTTATCTGATGAAGGTTATCAAGTGGAGTTAGCCGAAGGTGCAGAACAAGCAAGAGTGTTTCGTAATGCACATGAGCCCGATTTGGTGCTGCTTGATATTTGGATGCCGGATACCGACGGCATAGATTTACTTAAGGAGTGGGCTGAGCAGGATTTGCTGACCATGCCGGTAGTGATGATGTCCGGTCACGGTACGATAGAGACTGCGGTAGAGGCGACACGTATCGGAGCCGTTGACTTTTTGGAGAAGCCCATCAGCTTGCAAAAATTACTGGCTACAGTAGCGCGCGCTATTCATACCGAAGTCAATTTGGTGCAGGAAGTCTTAGTTGAGCCGCATAACAAATTGACAGTAGAAATTGCAGGAGTCGAAAAGCAATACGCGTTGCCGCTTGACTTGCCTCTGCGTCAAGCGCGCGATTATTTTGATTCAATCTATTTTCAGTACCACTTACAAAAAGAAGATGAAAACATCACGCGCATCGCAGATAAAATCGGGGTGGAGCGCACTCATCTGTACCGTAAATTAAAGCAGCTTGGCATTAAATTAAGTAAAAGAAGCAACACCGATAACCATTAAAAACATTCGGAAAGCCAATAACTACGGGGCAGTTGCCCTAACCATTGGCCTGCGGCATAATTGCCCGCTTTATAAGCTTTGAAATGTAACTCGTCCCTTTGGGATGTCTAGGAGGAAGTAAGTATGTCAGCCGTACGTAATGTAAACCCACCAAAATTCAATGACATCACTGGCGCGATTCGTATGCTGGCGGTGGATGCCGTACAGAAAGCCAACTCCGGACACCCGGGTGCCCCTATGGGGATGGCCGAAATCGCCGATGTATTGTGGAATCGCCACATGCGTCATAACCCAGGCAACCCCAAATGGGCTAATCGCGACCGTTTCGTGCAATCTAACGGCCACGGCTCTATGTTGATTTACGCGTTGTTGCACCTGACAGGTTACGACTTGCCGATGTCGGAACTAAAGCGTTTCCGTCAGATGCACTCCAAGACCCCCGGTCATCCTGAATACGGTTATACCGTAGGTGTGGAAACAACTACCGGCCCATTGGGTCAAGGTATCACCAACGCGGTCGGTTTCGCGATGGCGGAGAAGTTGCTTGCGGCTGAATTCAATAAGCCAGGTCACGAAATCGTTAACCACAACACTTACGTGTTCATGGGCGATGGCTGCATGATGGAAGGTATCTCGCACGAAGCCTGTGCGCTGGCGGGTACTTGGGGTTTGGGCAAGCTGACAGCATTCTGGGACGACAACGAAATCTCAATCGACGGTCACACCGACGGTTGGTTTACAGACGACACTGCCAAGCGTTTCGAAGCTTACGGCTGGCACGTCATTCCTAATGTGCAAGGTCACGACAGCGATGCAATCGAAGCGGCAATTCAGGCTGCTAAGAAAGTTACTGACAAGCCTACATTGATTTGCTGCAAAACCGTCATCGGCGCCGGCTCTCCTAACAAGGAAGGTACACACGACGTGCACGGCGCGGCGCTGGGTGATGCTGAAGTCGCTGCGACACGCGCGCACATCGGCTGGAACTACCCTCCTTTTGAAATTCCTCAGCATGTTTACGATGCTTGGGATGCAAAAGCCAAGGGTGCTGCGCTGGAAGCGGAATGGAACAAGAAATTCGCTGCATACAAGGCTGCCTTCCCAACAGAAGCTGCTGAATTCGAGCGCCGCATGAAAGGCGAGTTGTCTGCCAATTGGACTGGTCACGCTGCTAAGGTGATCGCTGAGATCAATGCCAAGGGCGAGACCATCGCGACACGTAAGGCTTCGCAAAACGCAATCAACGCGCTGCAACCCGCTGTGCCTGAGTTCTTGGGCGGCTCTGCCGATCTGACTGGCTCTAACCTGACCAACTGGGTGGGTTGCAAGCATGTCAAGGCCAAGTCCACCGGTAATTACATCAGCTACGGTGTGCGTGAGTTTGGTATGTCGCACATCATGAACGGTATGGCATTGCACGGTGGTTTGTTGCCATTCGGCGGCACCTTCTTGATGTTCTCAGAATATGCGCGCAACGCGTTGCGTATGTCGGCATTGATGAAACAGCGCGTGATCTATGTGTTTACTCATGACTCTATCGGTCTGGGCGAAGATGGCCCTACCCACCAGCCAGTGGAGCAGACCGCAACATTGCGTTACATCCCTAACATGGAAGTATGGCGTCCTTGCGACACCGTTGAGTCTGCTGTGTCTTGGGTTGCAGCGGTCGAGCGCAAGGATGGTCCTTCCAGCTTGATCTTCAGTCGTCAAAACTTGCAATTCCAGAAGCGTACTGAGGCTCAGATTGCTGACATTCGTAAGGGTGCTTATGTGTTGTCCGAAGCCGCTGGTGGTAAGCCACAGGCTGTGATTATTGCGACGGGTTCTGAAGTGGACCTGGCGATCAAAGCGCAAGCCGCGCTGGCAGCAGAAGGCGTGAATGTGCGCGTGGTCTCTATGCCATCCACCAACGTGTTCGACAATCAGACTCAAGCTTACAAAGATAGCGTGTTGCCTAAGGGCATGAAACGCATCGCGGTTGAGGCGGGTGTGACCAGCGGTTGGTACAAGTACGTCGGTTTGGATGGCGCGGTGGTAGGTATGGATTGCTTCGGCGAGTCCGCACCGGCACCTGAGCTGTTCAAGCACTTCGGTTTCACTGCTGAGAATGTGGTCGCTACCGTGAAGAAAGTATTGGCTGCTTGATCCGATACCTGCGCTTGGCGCAGGTTTGGGCAGGTTGGCAACTGATTTTATAACTTAAGAACTGGGAGAAAAAAATGGCAATTCGCGTTGGTATTAACGGTTTTGGTCGTATCGGTCGTATGGTGTTCCGTGCAGCAACCAAGGACTTTCCTGAAATCGAAGTAGTCGCAATCAATGACTTGTTGGAGCCTGATTATCTGGCTTACATGTTGAAATACGACTCTGTGCATGGCCGCTTCAATGGCGATGTGGCAGTAAGTGGCAACAATCTGGTAGTGAACGGCAAGAGCATCCGCCTGACTGCTGAGCGCGATCCAGCTAATCTGAAGTGGAACGAAGTAGGCGTGGACATCGTCATCGAATGTACCGGCTTCTTCTTGACTAAAGACACTTGCCAAGCGCACATCAATGCTGGCGCGAAAAAAGTCATTCAATCCGCACCAAGCAAAGACGACACACCGATGTTTGTGTACGGCGTGAATCACGACACCTACAAGGGCCAAGCGATTGTTTCGGCAGCTTCTTGCACTACTAATGCGTTGGCTCCCGTGGCTAAAGTACTGAACGACACATTCGGCATCAAGCGCGGTCTGATGACGACAGTGCACGCAGCAACTGCGACACAGAAGACCGTGGACGGTCCTTCCAACAAAGATTGGCGCGGTGGTCGCGGCATTCTGGAAAACATCATTCCTTCTTCAACTGGTGCGGCTAAGGCTGTTGGCGTGGTGATTCCTGCGCTGAACAAAAAGCTCACAGGTATGGCGTTCCGCGTACCAACTTCGGACGTTTCCGTGGTCGATCTGACTTGCGAACTGAATAAGGAAGCGACTTACGCTGAAATCGTTGCAGCGATGAAGGCTGCTTCCGAAAGCGGTCCATTGAAAGGCGTATTGGGTTTCACAACAGAAAAAGTGGTTTCCACAGATTTCCGTGGTTACACCTGCCCATCCGTATTCGATGCTGAAGCGGGTATCGCGCTCGATCCAACCTTCGTTAAGGTAGTGGCTTGGTACGACAATGAGTATGGCTACACTTGCAACTTGATGCGCATGGTTCGTCACATCGCCAAGTAATAAATAGAAGGCAAAGGTGGATAGTCGGAAGTCGGAAGTGGGAGGTATCCTGCGACGATTCGCCACTATCCACTTTCTGTTTATCTTTATAAAGTTTAGGGGAAGAGAATGTCTGTAATCAAAATGACCGATTTGGATCTCAAGGGCAAACGTGTCCTGATCCGTTCCGATTTAAACGTGCCTGTCAAAGACGGCAAAGTAACCTCCGATGCGCGTATCACGGCATCCATGGCGACCATCAACTTTGCATTGAAGGCTGGCGCTAAAGTCATGGTGACTTCCCATCTGGGTCGTCCCGAAGAAGGTGTGTATTCCGAAGAGAACTCTTTGAAGCCAGTGGCGGATACTGTTGCCAACAAGCTCGGTAAGCCTGTGCGTTTAATCAAAGATTGGATCGACGGCGGCTTCCAAGTCGCTGATGGCGAGTTGGTACTGCTGGAAAACTGCCGTTTCAATAAAGGTGAGAAGAAGAGCACCGACGAGTTGGCGAAAAAATATGCCGCCTTGTGCGACATTTTTGTGATGGATGCATTCGGTACGGCGCACCGTGCGGAAGCTTCGACACATGGCGTAGCTAAGTTCGCACCGGTTGCGGCAGCAGGCGTGTTGCTAACTGAAGAGCTGGAAGCGTTGACCAAAGCGCTGTTGAGTCCAGCACGTCCTATGGTGGCTATCGTGGGTGGTTCAAAAGTTTCTACCAAGCTGACGGTGCTGGAGTCTCTGTCCGAGAAATGCGAACAGTTGGTGGTGGGCGGCGGTATCGCCAACACCTTCCTGAAAGCAACGGGTCATCCAGTCGGGAAATCTTTGTGCGAGAACGATCTGGTGCCTACCGCACAGGCGCTGATTGCCAAGATGGCTGCACGCGGTGCATCTATCCCCATCGCA
>Ga0172373_10003467_pt1 | contig 23057 bp, 16 predicted proteins | sample Lak10m_2_FD_114546 | JGI IMG/M metagenome (GOLD analysis project Ga0172373, IMG submission 114546) | Freshwater microbial communities from Kabuno Bay, South-Kivu, Congo - kab_092012_10m | ecosystem: Environmental > Aquatic > Freshwater > Lake | place: Democratic Republic of the Congo...
TGCCCTTAACTTGCTCAAGCGCGACACCTCCAAAAGCAGCCTCCGCCAAAAACGTTTTCGAGCAGCGATGGATAACCAATTCTTGCTCCACCTTATCACTCAACTTTGAAGCGATTACCCTGCTGCACCGACTGGTTGGGAAGCAGCGATTCATGGCGACGAACGGCGAAATTCAGGGAATTACCGATGCGCCGCCCCAGCACGCGCAAGCAGTATAATCGCCCGCCTTCAGAGTGATTGGGCTAACGCTGCGTGATGGCGTACAATGAATTTTGTGCGCTACAGACTGCAGAACAACATCCTCAAATTCCGTGATGGGTCATTTCCCCCTCAAAGAAGTTCACATCCCCCTCTTTACAGGCTGAACGGGATGCCTATGTCACAAAATCGTTATGCACTTTTAAGAACTCATGAATTATTTGATTTAATGCGACTTGTAAGTTATGGTAAGTGACAACGGTTATTACCAAATCGGTCATGAGCCGCTTTAGCACGTAAACCGCTATCTCTCACCTCCACAATTAGCTCGTTCATTAGAGACTATTTATGGTTACTATGCGTTCGCTGACCGAAGATTCTCAATCACCGTCATTCACACACCTCACCGATAATCCAGATTGGCTGCACCAACAAATCATCGAGAACAGCCCTTACGGGATACTGCTGGTAAATGCGGGGCAACCGAATAGACCTATCACCAATGTGAATCCGGCTTTTGAACGCCTGACCGGATATACCGCGCACGAGTGCATCGGTAAGGACTTCGGTCTCTTACAGGGGGACAGTGGCACAGAGGCCGAACGGGATACGATCCGGCGGGCGCTGGCAAACGGCGAATCCGTCACAACCGTCCGCCAAAGCCGCCGCAAAGATGGCAGCCTGTTCTGGAACGAACTGCACATTTCGCCCCTTCGGAACCCATCCGGGGCGATCACCCATTTTGCCTGTACCTTCAACAACATCAGCGCCCGCAAAGAAGCCGAACTTGCGTTGGCACAGAGCGAAGCTCGTTACCAGCAACTTTTCGAGAGCCACAACGCCATCGTCACAGACACAGCGGACGAACGCAGCACCGGTCTGCGCGACCAATCCCTGTTTGAGCAGTCGAACGATGCGGTATTCATCATCAGCCTACAAGGAGAATATCTTCAGGTCAATCAACGCGCCGCAAACCTTTTCGGCTACTCCCGCGAGGAGTTGGTGCGCCTATCCATCTATGACCTGATCGTGCCGGAACAACGCCGCCACGCCGACACGATTTTCCAACGCCTGCTGCAAGGCGAACCCATTTCCCCCTATGAACGCATTTTCCAGCACCGTGACGGGCATCCGATCATCACCGAAATCAATATTGAACTGGTGCGCGATGTGGATGGCAGCCCGATCCATCTGCAAAGCGTTATACGGGACATCAGCGACCGCATCCACATGCAGAACACCCTGCGCGAGAATGAGCAGCGGTTTCGCTCGCTCATCCAGCAGTCCAAAGATGGCGTGACGCTCGTCAACGAAAACGGGTTGGTCATCGAATGGAACCCCGGCATGGAGGCGATGACGGGCATTCCCAAAGAGCGCGCACTAGGCCGCCCCGTGTGGGATTGTCAGTATGAATTGTTGATCGAAAAGCGCCGGACGAACGAACAGTATGAGTACCTGAAAAGCGCCATGCTGAACGTGCTGCAAACCGGGGAAGCCGACTGGTTGAACCACCCGGTGCAAACCACCCTCCAGCAACCGGATGGAAGCCTGCTGGTCGCGCAATCGGTCATGTTCAGCATCCAAACCGCCACCGGCTACCGCATCGGCAGCATCTTCCGCGATATCACCGAACGTCAGCAGATGGAAGACGCGCTGCGTCAGAGCGAAACCAATTACCGGTTGCTGACCGAAAACGTCAAAGATGTCATCATCAAGTTCTCCCTGAAATCCATCCGCACCTATGTCACGCCTTCGATTTATGGTCTGCTGGGATACCGCCCCGAAGAACTGGTCGGCGGGTCGGCAGTCGAACTGGTACACCCGGATGATCGGTTGGCTTCAGGCATGGCGCTCCGGCAAGCACTATCAACCCGCAGCGGCACCAGTGTCATTCAACGCTTGCAGCACAAAGACGGGCATTACGTCTGGGTCGAAGCGACGGTGACAGCCATCGCCGATCCCGCCACAGGCGCACCGGTAGAGATCATCGCCGTCGTGCGTGACATCACCGAACGCAAGCAGATTGAAGACGCGCTGCGTCAGAGCGAAGAAAAATACCGTCTGATTACCGAAAACACCTCCGATGGCCTGATTATCGTGGACGGGGCGACCCAGCATATCACCTACGCTTCGCCGTCCTACGACCTGCAATATGGGCGTGAAATCGGCGAAACAATGGGTCGAAACACGGAAAGTATCTGGGAAATCATTCATCCCGACGATCGGGAAGCGGTTTTTGCACAAATTTTCGCAGCGATTGAACGCCATCAGCCCACGCTGATTTACAGCTATCGCTCCCAGCACAAGCAGGGGCATTATTTTTGGCGAGAAGATCACGCCCGCTTTCACTATACGCCGGATGGCTCGCTCTTGAACGCCAACGTAGTCTCCCGCGATATCACCGAGCGCAAACGCATGGAGGAGCGCCAGATCGAACTAATGCTGGAACGGGAGCGCACCGGCATGCTCTCGCGCTTCATCCGCGATGCAGCGCACGAGTTCCGCACCCCGCTGTCCATTATCGGTTCCAGCACCTACCTGCTGTCGCGCAGCAGCAACCGTGAACAACGCGAACGGCGCATTTTTCAGATCGAAACGCAGATCAAGCGCATCACGCGATTGGTGGATATGCTGCTGATTCTGGTCAAACTGGAAAGCGACGACCCGATCATGCCTGTGCCTGTAGACATCAGCGCCATTCTCCAAACAGCCTGCCGCAACGCGGTCGAAACCTACGGCACCGCGCCGGTGATTACTTGTCACGTCCCCGCCGCCTTACCCGCCGTCTCAGGCGATTCCAACTTCCTTGCAGACGCTTTCCAGCAAATACTGGATAATGCCTGCCGCTTCACCCCGCCAACTGGAAGCGTAACCGTAATGGCGGGTACGTCCGTTGAACACCTGTGGGTGGAAGTGGCCGATACCGGACTTGGCATTCCAGAGAATAACTTACCGCACATTTTCAAAACGTTCTGGCGGCACGATCACGAACACACCACATCCGGGCTAGGCTTAGGGCTGCCCATCACCAACCGCATTATTCAGAGTCACGGCGGCCAACTGGACATCGAAAGCCGGCTCAATCATGGAACACGGCTGCGGATTACTCTGCCCATTACGAATCAAATCCCCTGAACCGCGCAGGCTGGGCATAACGCTTGTTTATGCCCACCTTAATCACGCCCCGGCCTAAATACGGTTATGATAGAAAGACGGCTTGGTGAAGTGTCGCGCAGACATCGTAGCTGATTTCTGGCGACCCATCACCCCGACGCGCTCACCAACACAGGCTGGATTCACGCATACATCTTGGAGGCCACCCCGTTGATGCGGGGGGCACAAACATGGCGCATATTCTCCTCATAGACGACGAACGAAAACTCACCGACCCGCTGCGTGCCTCGTTTGAACGGGCGGGCTACCAGATCACCGTTGCGAGCGACGGCCACAGCGGGCTGGGGCTGGCGCTGGTCGAAAAGCCGGATGTCATCATACTGGATGTGATGATGCCGGGGTTGGACGGCTGGCAGGTATGCCGTGCGGTGCGCGAGCATAGCACCGTCCCCATCATCATGCTCACCGCGCTGGACGACACGATGGATCGCATTAAAGGGCTGGAACTGGGCGCGGACGATTATCTGGTAAAGCCCTTCGGCTACAAGGCGCTGGAAGCCCACGTCCGCGCCATGTTACGCCGTGTGAAAATTGATCAGGCGCAGCACGCCACCACCCAGATCACACTTGGCGAGATCACGCTCGACCTGCAAGCGCACACCGTCACCCGCGCTGGCAAAGAACTGGCGATGCGTCAGAAAGAGTACGAAATCCTGTCGTTGCTCATGTCCAACCCCGGCAAAGTCGTCACCCGCGAACGCATGTTTGACGAAGTGTGGGGAACCGACTGGCTAGGGGACACGCGCACGCTGGATGTTCACATGAGCTGGCTACGCGCCAAGCTGGAAACCGACCCCACCAACCCGGTCTATCTGCAAACCATACGCGGCGTGGGCTACCGCTTCAATGACCCGGAACGGAACGACCCGTGATACTCCACCGGCTGACCATTCGCAAGCGTATTCTGATCATTTTCTTGATGGTGGCGATTACGGGCGGCGTGGTGCAATTCATCGTCGCCGGACGATATCTGCAACTAGCAACGCTGGAGTTCTACCAGCACCACCTCGAAACCGATGCGCTACTGGTTTCAACGGCCTTTGCCGAACCGCTGGTCGAGTACCTCGATGGGGAGGACAGCAGCAGCATTAGCCAAGTTATGGGGACGCTACAACAGGAAGTCGGTCACAATTACCTGATTGTAGATCGTAATAACCGCGTGATGGGCTACACCGCCAACACCGGCTACGAGCAGGTAGACCGCGTTCCCGATACCCCCGAACTTATACAGGCGCGTTCGGAGCATATTGGCGCGGACATCCGCCCGAACAATCAGGGAGAAGCTACGTTATACGTGGCGATCACCGTGAGCTATGAGAACAATCCGCTAGGCACGTTCGTCCTCTCCGAGCCGATGCAACCGGCTTATGATGAAGTCACCCGCCGTTATCTGGAGCTGGCCGGCGCGACAGTGCCGGTGCTGGCACTGGTGATCGCCGCCAGCCTGTGGATCGCAGGGACAATCTCGCGCCCGATCCAAAGCCTACGGAACTCCGCGATGCGCATGGCACACGGCGCGTTAGATACGCGCATTCAGGTTCATTCGCAGGATGAGATTGGCGAACTCGCCAACACCTTCAACTACATGGCGGGGCAGATCGAAACCCTGATGAAAACCCAGCGCAGTTTTGTGAGCAACGCGGCGCACGAACTGCGAACGCCGTTGATGACGCTCAAACTGCGTGCGGAAGCCCTGTCGGAAGAAGCCCTCCCCGCCGATGAGCAGGAAACCTACCTGCGCGAAATCCGGCAGGAAGTAGACCACATGGCGGAACTGGTATCGTCGTTGTTGATGCTGGCACGCATTGACGAAGGACGACACCAGCCCAACGGCACCGTCACCGATACCGTTGCCACGCTGCACGACATCATGCGGCATTGGCGCATCGAAGCCGAAACCAAAGGACTGCGCTTCACGGCGCAAATTGACCCCGACCTACCCGACCTGCCGATGAGTCCGAATGATCTGCGCGTGGTGCTGGATAACCTGCTTTCCAACGCGATCAAATACACCACGCGGGGCGAGGTTCGGTTGTCCGTTTCGCACCGCAAAGATGCGTTCACGCTGGAAGTGAGCGATACAGGGGTGGGGTTTCTGCCAGAACAGGGAACGCACCTGTTCGACCGTTTCTACCGATCCGAACAGGTGCGGGGACAGTATGCGGGGAACGGGCTGGGGCTTTCGATAGTCCAGTCTATTCTTAACCATTACGGCGGGCGCATCGAAGCGCACAGCGCGGGCATCGGTCAGGGCGCGGTGTTCACCTTGCGGCTCACGCCCGCGCCATAACGATTCAAGCGGCGGGGGGTTTGCGGGCGGCGGCTCCTGCGGCCCGTGCAGGCGTCGCCTGTACGCGGTCTTTGCCCATCCGTATCCCCAGCAGCAAAACAACCAGCAGCACGCCCACGCCGACCAGCAGTTGAAGTCCTAGATGGCTGCCTTCTGTACCGGCGAACAACCCGTGCAGCGACACCAGCCCGAAGGCGGCATAGCTGGCGTAATGCACGCGCTTCCAGTTGGCGTGTCCCAGCCGCTTCTTGAGTGGGAAACTGAGCGTGACGATCACGATCACCCAGAAGGCCAACGTCCCCAATCCCACCACTTCTGGACGATACGGGCCAGCAAACGGGATGAGCAAATCGCCAATCGTGTACTTGAAATAGTCATCGAACAGCAGCAGCAGCGCGTGGATCAGTCCTAGCAGCAGCGACAGCCACGAAATCGTGCTGTGCATGGTCAGTGACACCGGCCCCGGCGACCAGTCTTTCACAAACTGCACGCTGATGAACAGCCCCCACACCGTCGAAGCCAGCAGCAACACGTAAGCGACGATGCCGGACGAACGTACCAGATGCCACGCCAATTTAGCATCTTCCGTCAAATTCATGCTGAACAAACCGTTGCTCACCAGCAGCCCCGCCGACACCAGTAGGACGACCACACTGGCGGCAATCACCAGCAAATCGGTTTTCTTGGTTGATTTCTCGTTATCCATTTTCATGACCCCTCTTTCAACACGCTGCCCCTGACTCTGTTCAAGGGCGGGGGTGTGCCGCTGCACCTCCCCCGCCCCCATCATCCTCACGCCCCCCCCCTGCTTTGCAACCGGGGGCGGTGGAACGTTAGCTAATCATCGCCATCTTCATGCTCGCCGCCGTCATCATCGCCACCTTCATGCTCGCCGTTGAAAGTTCCACCGGCGGACTGAGCAGGCGCTCCAATGACCGACGACTGCTGCGCGGACTGGGCTGGCGCTGCGAACACAATCTGCGCCGGAACCGCATCCTTCAGCGGGATGTTGAACACGGTCAACTGCGTACATTCGCCCTGCGTCTGAAGGAAACTCCGCGACACCCATGCTGAACCGAAGTCCGTGCCCACCACCATCCAGTTGTTCTCCGGGTTCTGACCGCCCACCGTGTACACCTGACCACGATACCCGTAGCCGAGGATGGTGTAGCCAGTGCCGGGGCCGCTGCGCAGGTTGAGCGAACCGGCGCTCACTGTCGCGGTGCAGGTTGCTGCCGAAGGCGCGGCAGGCGCAGTCGTATCCGTCACAGCCGCCGCACTAACGGGCGAGGCCAGCACGATGAAACCGGCTTCAGCGGCGGACACAGCCCGCACGCCAGCCACCATCGGGGTGGTCAGGTTGCTGCCGAGCAGCGTGAACTGATAGTTACCGGAGTCGATCACGAAGTTCAGCCCGTCCACATGCGCACCGTTGGACTGCGCCATGACCAGACCGCCCTCGTCCACCAGTTGAGTGATAGCCGACACGCCGGGAAACGTAGCGGTAATCACGCCGGTTGTTTCCGCCGGAATGCTGACCGCCACCATGTCGCCGGGGCGATCGGTACTCAGCGGGAGCGACACTTCCTGATTCAACTGGAGCGCGGGAGCCGTGACCAGTTGCGTCAGTCCGCTTTGCGTCAGTTCGGGCAGCGACACCACGCGCACGCTGGCATTCGTCACCCCTAGCAGGCGTTCCACACGCAGCGTATGGGAGCCGCTGTTGGGGGCAATGTTCAGTTGAAGCCCGTGCAAACGCGGGTCAGCCGCCGTAAACACCGCACTACCGCTACCATCGGTTAGCGTAATCGCCGCGCCGCTGAAATCCAGCGCAATCGTGCCGGTGGTATCCGGCGGCAGGGTGATAACCACATCAATCACCGGAGACGCATCGTTGAGCGTAATCAGATCATTGGCATTTTGAGCCATTGCGGGCAGTGCCGACACCAGTGCCAGCAGAACCACGACCAAGAGAGCTAGGTGTTTCATACAAGAGTCCTTTCCTGAACCAAGTTTGCAAAATAGGGGGTCGCAAGCACCGCGCCATCCTGCCGAACCACCAGTCCGGCAGCATTCCATTGTGTTTGCAACCAGTTCAAACCGGCTTCCGCGCCGCGCAGCAACACCGCTTTGGCATAAGCCTCCGCCGTTGGCGCATGCGGGTGCTGTACCGTCACGGTCAGCACATCGGTTTCGGCGGGTGCGCCGCTGCGCGGGTCAATGATGTGGTGACGCTGCATCCCATCGGCAGTCGTCCAGCGCCGGTAGTCCACACCACTCGTCACAAGGCAAGCATCGCGCAGCCACAACGTTACCAACGGCTGCTGATTCGCGGGGTCATCGAGGCGCACATCCCAACCGGGGTATCCTTGCGGCGCACCCCGCGCCACCATATCACCGCCCATATTCACCAGACACGCGCCATACGGAGCAAGCGTATCTGCCAGCCGCGCCGCCATCCAACCTTTGGCGATCCCGCCCAAATCGAGGGCGCTGCCTGCCGGAATACGCACTGCCTGTATCGTCTGCATCAGTTCAATTCCGTGCCAATCGGCAACCGGAACCGGTTGTGTGGCGTCCGGTTGCTCGATGTGGTCAAAACTGCGGGTGTAACCACTGGCGAGGAGCGCAGGCAGCACCAGCGGGTTATAACGTCCTTCGGTCAGGCGGGCGGCCTGTTTAGCCGCGCTGATGTTCTCGAACAACACCGGACTGGTTTCGACCCATGTCCCGGCCTGCGCGTTCAACAGCATCAACTCGCTCTGAGGACGAAAGCGTGACAGCCGCGCTTCCACCGCTTCGACCTGCGCGGGGATGTCACTCAACAGAGCGTCCCCGTCCATATCTGTTTCCAGTTGAACGGTGATGCCGCAGCCCATCGCCCGGAACGACAGCATCGTGATTGTCATTATCGGCTTGACTGACCGGGCTGCTGTACCGGTTGCTGCACCACCACCTGTGCCGGCGCAGACATCTGAGGGGAACTCTGCTGCTGCACAATCACTGGCGCGGGTGCGGCCATCTGCGCCGGAACCGGCGGTTGGATCACCATCGCGTTACCCTGTGCGGGCGAATGACTGCTGACGATCGGGCTGGCGGCCTGCTGTTGGGACTGGCGCAGGACGATAATGCTAGGCGCGGCCCTCTGGATCATCAGCGTGGGCGCTACCGCTTGCGGCATGGATGTGACCGAAGCCGGCACCACAGCGGCGGACTCGGCAGAAGGGGTCAATGTCAGCGAAATCAAGCGCGTATCGAGCATCGCCAGATTTTGCGCGCCGACGAAGGTTGCAATCGTTGTGCTGGTCACTAATGCGCTGCGGACGAGGAGCTTCCGTGCGCGATCTGTATTTGCCATGTTGAGTATCTCCACAAAAACATCTTACTGGTCATCAGGATACGACAACCCGCCGTGTCTTGGTTAAACGCCCACTCAACATTACCTTAAATTTAGCTTAAATCAGGTCGGGGGAAATATTCACGTCGGTGGCGGCCTATCTTCGTAGAGACACAACGCACGTCATATCCTGTTTTTACGGGAGACAGGCGCGAGCCGTGTCCCTACGAATTTCTGCCTTCGTCTGCTTCCCCTCTCCAGCGGTACTCCGCGTTACGGAGAGGGGACTGAGAGGTGAGGTTCTTCAAATACCACCCCCTGAAAGGCTCAGGAGGTGAGGGCTTCTTATTTCACGTACACGCGGTAATCCCACGCGGGCAGCGTCAGGGTTGTCTCGCCGCTAAAGGTCACGCTTTGCTGGCTGAAGAACTCGGTATACGTGTCGTGATACAACGACTCGCGCAGGGTAAACGTCTGCACTTGCGCCGAGAAGTTGATAACCACGAACACCTTATCCGTCTCGTTGCGCCGCACGAAACTCAGCACCTGCGTTCCGGCGCTGTTCGGCACACGGATCATCCGTGCGCCCCAACGGGCATTCCACAGGGCGCGGTTGCCCTTCTTCAGCGCCAGCAGGCGGGTATAGAACGCGCTGTAGCGGTTGTCCTGCCACACAATCGGGTCTTTCTCGAAGAAGGCCAAGCGCCGCGTGTTGCCGGCCTCCTGCCCGTTGTAGATCAACGGCATCCCTTCGCCCACCACCGACAGCACAATCGCCGCGTCCAAGCTGTCCCCGAACAGTTCGTACTCCGTGCCGTCCCATGCGTTCTTGTCGTGGTTGGTGACGAAGTTCATCCGCATGATGTCGAAAGGATAGGCTTTCTCGTTCCATGAGTAGTACACGTACAGGCTGTTCACATCGGCGCTGCCTCTGGCGATGCTCACCAGCGCGTCATGCCAGCTCCATGCGTAGGTCATATCGAAAGCCACCACATGCAGGTCGCGGCTCTCCCACTCCGCCAGCATGAACACCGGCTTGATCGCGTCCAGTTCGGCACGGACGGTGTTCCAGAAGTCCGTTGGCACGAATCCCGCCACATCGCAGCGATAGCCATCCACATCGGCCTCGCGCACCCAGTATTTCAACGCTTCGGTCATATACTGGCGTACTTCCGGCTTGTCATAGTCCAGATCAATCACATCCTCCCAGTCCCACCACGGCGTAGGCCGGAAGTCGCCTTTCCAGTCGCGCACGTACCAGTCGGGGTGTTCGGTAACGAGGACGTTATCCCATGCGGTATGGTTCGCCACCCAGTCCAGAATAACGGTGAACCCCTGCGCGTGGGCGGCCTTCACGAAGTCCTTCAGGTCGTCCAGCGTCCCGAACTCGTGGTTCACGCTGTAGTAGTCCTTCACCGCGTACGGGCTACCGAGCGTCCCCTTGCGGTTCTTCTGCCCGATCTCGTGAATCGGCATCAGCCACAAAATATCCACGCCGAGCGCCTTCAGACGCGGCAAATGCTGCTGCGCGGCCTTAAACGTGCCTTCCGGCGTGAACTGGCGGGTATTGATCTGGTAAATGCTGGCGTTCTTCGACCAGTCGGGATGCTGAAGGCGAACCGGCGGCTCCGGTTGGTAGCGGCTCAAATCGGGCATCGGGCAACCCCTTCTCCATTAGAAAGATGATCGGCAATCGCCATTATAAGGATAGACGGGCATTCGTCACGACCCCGCTTTGAGTACAATGAAAACAACCTATCCGGCTATCGTCTGGAGCGCCCCTCATGTCCTCCTCGATTCGCATCACCCGCGCCCGCTTGCACAACCTCAAAAACATCTCGCTAGACATCCCCAAAGGGCAGTTGGTCGCCTTCACGGGCATTTCGGGGTCGGGCAAATCCACGCTCGGCTTCGACATCCTGCTCAAAGAAGGCATCCGGCAGTACATGGAATCGCTGGGGATGATTACCTTCGGCCTGTCCAAGCCGCCCGTCGACTCCATCAGCGGCCTTGCGCCCTCGGTCAGTATTGACCAGTATTTGACCAACCACAGCCCGCGCTCCACTGTGGGTACATCCACCGAAATCTATACCTATCTGCGCGTGCTGTTCGCCCGTCTGGGGCATCGTCCCTGTCCAGTTTGCGGCGCGGACGTGCCGCCGAACCTGCAAGTTGTCGGCGAGGTCATAGAGGAAAGCGGCGACGATGCGGATACCGTCCGTTGCCCCGCCTGTGCTGCCCCGCTGCCCGCGCTCATCATGGCGGCCTTCTCGTTCAACAAACCCGATGGCGCATGCCCGACCTGCACCGGATTGGGGACAGTTCACCGCGCCAACCTGTCGCGCCTCGTCAACGCCGATCTCAGCCTAGCGGATGGCGCGGTTCACGACTGGAACGCCCCTTACCTGCGCCACAACCTCGGCATCCTGCAAGCGGCGGCGGCGCACTACGGCTTCCCCTTCGATCCGAGGCTGCCTGTCAAAGCGTACCCGCCTGCGCTGCACGATTTGCTCTTTTTCGGCGTCGAAAGCCCGCAGTTCCGCCAGCACTTCCCGAACGTCGAACCGCCCACCACCGTGACACGCGGACGCTTTGAAGGAATCGCCAGCACCTTGCTGCGGCGCTACGCCGAACACATCGAAGATGCCGACTACCGCCAGAAAATGGACGAGTTTTTAGAGACGCAAGTCTGCCCGGACTGTGCCGGCACGCGCTTGCGCCCCGAAAGCCGCGCCGTGACTGTGTGCGGACGCACCATCACCACACTCGCCGCCCTGCCACTGAACGAGTTAGCCGCGTGGCTGGACGATCTGCCCGCCGCGCTGCATGACGACGAGAGCGACCTCGCCCGCCCGATACTGGACGATCTGCATGAGCGCGTCCGGCGCGTGCTGGAGATGGGCGTGAGCTACCTGACGCTGGAGCGCCCCGCCACCTCGCTCTCTACCGGCGAGGCGCGGCGGTTGCGGATGGCTTCGCTACTCGGTTCCAGCCTGAGCGGGGTGCTGTACGTGTTCGATGAGCCGACCATCGGCCTGCACGACCGCGACACGCATCAACTGGTCAGCTTCCTACGCCGCCTGCGCGATCTGGGTAACACGGTGCTGGTCATCGAACATGATCTCGACTTGATTCAAGCCGCCGACTATGTGGTAGATTTCGGCCCCGGCGCGGGCAAGCAGGGCGGGCAGATCGTCGCTGCCGGAACGCCTGCCGAAATCGCGCAGATGGCGGGGACGCTGACCGGTGCGTACCTCGGCGGACGCATGACCATCCCCGTGCCACACCCGCGCCGCGCCCCCAACGAACGGGCGCTGACCATTCACAACGCACGGGCGAACAACCTGCGCGGCCTCACCATCCGCCTGCCGTTAGGTCTGCTGGTGGCGGTCACAGGCGTATCGGGATCGGGCAAATCGTCGCTGGTGTTCGATATTCTGGACGCAGCAGGCCGCCAGCACTTCTACCACGCAGATGCGGCGGTGGGCGCACACGACTCGATTGAGGGATGGGAACACCTCGACAAGCTCATCACCATCAATCAGGAGCAAATCGGGCGCATTCCGCGCTCCAACGCCGCCACCTACTCGGACGTGTTCACCGCCATCCGCGAAACGTTCGCCGCCACGCCGGACGCCAAGCAGCGCCAGATGACGGCGCGGCATTTCTCGTTCAATGTGCCGGGTGGCCGCTGCGAACGCTGCGAAGGAACCGGCCTGTTGACGGTACGCATGCACTTCCTACCGGATGTGGATGTCGTCTGCCCCGCCTGCCGGGGACGACGCTTCAAACCGGACACGCTGGCTGTCACCTATCGCGGTCACGACATCGCGCAGGTGCTTGACCTGACCATCGAGGAGGCGCTGGCGCTGTTTGCCGATGTCCCCGCCGCTGCATCGCGCTTGCAGGTCATGGTGGATGTGGGCTTGGGCTATGTGCAACTCGGTCAGCCGGCCACCACCCTCAGCGGCGGCGAGGCGCAGCGCGTCAAACTCTCGCGGGAACTGGGCAGGCGCGCCGCTGGTCGCACGCTCTATCTGCTGGACGAACCCACGACCGGGCTGCATCCGGCGGATACGGCGCGGTTGCTGGCACTGTTGCAACGGCTGGTGGAGGCCGGAAACACGGTCATCGTGGTGGAACACAACCTCGACCTCATCAAGTGTGCCGACTGGGTGATTGATCTGGGGCCGGAAGGCGGCAGCGGCGGGGGCAACCTGATCGCGGAAGGCACGCCGGAGCAACTGGCCACCGTCCCCGCGTCGTACACCGGAGTCAGCCTACAGCGCGTGCTGTCGCGCAGATAAACCGTTGTACTTTGACTCGCGGCCTTCTATAATAGAACACTTGTCTGAATTACGACCTATCTTCTGCTCGCCATTAATCGAGGTGTTTCTCCGATGACACAGGATAAGATCGTCGTTCGCGGCGCCCGTGAACACAATCTCAAGAACATTGATGTCGAGATTCCCCGTAACAAACTGGTAGTCATCACCGGCCTTTCGGGGTCGGGCAAATCGTCGCTGGCCTTCGACACCATCTTTGCCGAAGGGCAGCGCCGCTACGTCGAAAGCCTGAGCGCCTACGCCCGTCAATTCCTCGGTCAGATGGAAAAGCCGGATGTAGACCAGATCGAAGGCCTGAGTCCGGCGGTTTCGATTGACCAGAAAGGCGTCAGCCACAACCCGCGTTCTACTGTCGGCACCGTCACCGAAATTTACGACTACATGCGCCTGCTATATGCCCGCGTGGGCATCCCGCACTGTCCGGTGTGCGGTTCCACAGTGGAAGCGCAGAGCGCCCAGCAAATCGTGGACGCGCTGCAAACCCTGCCGGACGGCACCCGCGTGCAAGTCCTCGCGCCCATCATCAAGGGGCGCAAAGGCACACACGAGAAGGTGTTCGAGGACATGCGTAAAGGCGGTTTCGCCCGCACCCGTGTGGATGGCGAGGTGAAAGACCTGAGCGAAGACATCGCGCTGGATCGCTACGTCATCCACCGCATCGAAGCCGTGATTGACCGCCTGATTGTGCGCCACTTTGACGACCCCGAAGCGGACGAAGCCCGCAGCGCCATCAGCCGCCTGACCGAAGCGGTGGAAACCGCGCTGGAAATCGGCGAAGGCGTGGTCATCATCAACAACCTCAGCACCACGCCGCCGCAGGATATTCTGTACAGTGAGCTACTGGCCTGCGTGAACGGTCACGGCAGCATTCCAGAAATCGAGCCGCGCACCTTCAGCTTCAACACGCCCACCGGCGCTTGCCCGGATTGTCAGGGGTTAGGCTTCAAGCTGGAGTTTGACCCGGATTTGATCGTCCCCAACCCCGATTTGAGCCTGAATCAAGGCGTGATTGCCGCGCCCGGTTGGAACTTTGAGGATTCGAGTTCATGGGGTTACGGCGTGATGCACGGGCTGGCGGAAGTGTTCGGTTTCAGCATGGACATGCCCTGGAAACAACTCAAAGCGGAGCATCAGCGGTTGGTGCTGCACGGGACAGACGGGCGCAAAGTGCGGATGCGCTACGCGAATGCACGCGGCGATTACCGCGAGTATAGCGCCGCGTTTGAAGGGGTGATGACCAGTCTGGCGCGGCGCTACCGCGAAACCAGTTCCGACATGATGCGCGAAGCCTACGAGCAACTTATGTCCAAAGTGCCGTGCCAAACCTGCGTGGGCAAGCGCCTGCGTCCAGAAGCGTTGGCGGTAACAGTGGCGGACAAATCCATCTACGATGTCACGCTGCTGCCGGTATCCGAACTGGTCGAATGGGTGGACTCGCTGCGCGGGCGCAACGGGCGCGAAGCCTTGCTCCTCCCCCGCGATCAGGAAATCGCCTATCAAATTCTGAAGGAAATCGAAGCGCGGGTCGGCTTCCTGAACGATGTCGGCCTGAACTACCTGACGCTGGCGCGTTCTGCCGGCTCACTCAGCGGCGGCGAAGCACAACGTATCCGCCTCGCCACGCAGATTGGCAGTCGGCTAACGGGCGTGCTGTATGTGCTGGACGAACCTTCCATCGGCCTGCATCAGCGCGATAACGACAAGCTCATCCGTACCCTGATGGGAATGCGCGACCTCGGTAATACGCTGCTGGTGGTGGAGCATGACGAGGAAACCATGCGGCGAGCCGACTGGCTGATTGACCTCGGCCCCGGCGCAGGCGAGTATGGCGGGCGCATAGTGGCGGAAGGCACGCCCGAAGAAGTGATGCTGATCGAGGAAAGCCTGACCGGAGCGTATCTGTCGGGACGACTGCGAATTGATGTGCCGACCAGCCGCCGCCCCGGAAACGGCAAGTTCCTGCGGGTGCGCGGCGCCCGCGAAAACAACCTGAAGAACATCAGCGTCGAGATTCCGCTGGGCAAACTGGTGTGCATCACCGGAGTCAGCGGCAGCGGCAAAAGCTCGCTGATGCTTGACATCCTGTATAACCGACTGGCGCAAGTCATCAACGGCAGCAAAGAGCGCCCCGGCGCCCACGACGGCATTGATGGCATTGACCAGATAGACAAGATCATCAACATTGACCAGAGTCCCATCGGGCGCACGCCCCGCAGCAACCCCGGCACGTATACCAAGATGTTCGACGCGATTCGCAGCCTATTCGCGGAACTTCAGGAGAGCAAGATTCGCGGCTACACCACCGGACGCTTCAGCTTCAACGTGAAGGGCGGGCGCTGCGAAAACTGCGAAGGACAGGGGCAACTCAAGATCGAGATGCAGTTCTTGCCGGATATTTACGTGATGTGCGATGTCTGTCATGGCACGCGCTACAACCGCGAAACGCTGCAAGTGAAGTACAAAGGCAAGAGCATCGCGGAAGTACTAGATATGACCGTGACCGAAGGGCTGGAGTTCTTCGCCAACATTCCGGTCATCTTCAACAAACTGCAAACGCTGGACGCGGTTGGCCTCGGCTACATTCGCATCGGGCAACCTGCCACCACCCTCAGCGGCGGCGAGGCGCAGCGCATCAAGCTCAGCCGCGAACTCTCCAAACGCGCCACCGGACAAACGCTGTACATCCTTGATGAGCCTTCGACGGGGCTACACGCCGATGATGTGAAGCGCCTGATCCATGTGTTGCAGCAATTGGTGGATAACGGCAATACCGTGCTGGTGATCGAGCACAATCTCGACATTATCAAGGTGGCGGACTGGCTGATTGATCTGGGGCCGGAAGGCGGCGACAAAGGCGGGCAAATCATCGCCATCGGCACGCCGGAACAGGTGGCAACCATCGAAAGTAGCTACACGGGCGAGTACCTTCGCACGTATCTCACGCCCGCCCCGCATCACCCGCATTCGTGATCGGGCGAAGAATCTCCTGTCCCCCGTCCCCTTTCCCCATACTATGGAGAAAGGGGAGAAATACACACACTGGAACCCTCTTTTTCCCCTCAGCCCCCTGCATGGGGTAGGGGGTAGGGATGGGGATTCTAAGCTACAAATCCTTCTTCTCCGGCTCGCTGGCTGCGTACAACGACACCAGCGAGTCGGTCATTAGCGCCGACACGTAGCGCACGGTGGAGATGGCCTTGCCGTAGTTGATGTGCGTCGGCCCTAACACGCCCACCGCACCGCTGGCCTGCCCCGGTATCCCGTAGCGGCTGAGGATGATGCTCAAGTGCTTCATCTCCTCCCAGCGCCCTTCTCCGCCGATGAACACCTGCACATCGTTGGTCATTGGCGTCAGAATTTCGCCCAGCACCATGTTCAGGAAAGCGCGTTCTTCCAGCACCCGCACCGCCTGCTGCGCCCCTTCGCTGTTCTGGAAGCTCTTGAAAATCTCGCCTAACCCGTCGCGGTAGATCAACCGCGCCTGATTGCTATCGGCATATTCCATCAGTTCCGCCGCCAGATCAGCCACTTCGCGCTCCAACAGTTGAAACTGGACGCTTTTCAAGCGCAGTTCATCGGCGTTCAGGTTGGCGCACAGGGCATTCAGCCGCGCCGCCACCTCGGTCAGGTGTGGTTGCGCCACCGGATCGGTGAGCGTGAGCATTTGCTGATGCACCGCGCCGCCTTGCAGCACCAGCACCATCAGCACCAACCGCCCCTGTATCGAGATCAGTTCGATGTGCTTGAACTTGCTGGTTTCGGCAATCGGCGGCGTGACCAGAGCCGCCGCGTTCATGGTACGCGCCAGCATCGCCGCCACATGGCGCAGCCCTTGTTCCGTCCCCATCAGCGAACCCTGCATCTTTTCGGAGATGCGGCTTTGCTCGACCATGCTCAAATCGCTGCGCTGAACAAGATGCTGCACAAAATAGCGATAGCCGTTTTCAGTGGGTACACGCCCTGCCGAAGTATGCGGTTTGGCGATGTAGCCCAGTTCTTCCAGCGCGGCCATCTCGTTGCGGATCGTAGCCGAACGCACCCCTTGATCGGTGCTATCAGCCAGATGCTTGCTGCTCACCGGTTCAGGCACACGGCTGTAAGCACGCACAATCTGGCTGAGAATTTCTTCCTGCCGTTTGGTAAGTTCTGGGAGATGAGCCTCGTCCATATAACGTTACACAATCACTCGATAAGCCTGCGTTCCGAATACGACTGCTTGCCAGTCGCTATGCGGGAATGATAACATGACGGCGCAAGGCGCGTAAAGCACTCAGGAGAACAGAGGATACACATGGGAGACAAAACGTTCGAGGTCAACGAAGCCAATTTCCAGAAGGACGTGCTGGATTCCAAACAGCCGGTTCTGGTGGATTTCTGGGCGGAATGGTGCGGCCCGTGCAAGATGATCGCGCCGTTCGTAGACCAGATCGCCACTGAATATGTGGGCAAGCTGCGCGTGGCAAAGATGGATGCCGACACCAATCAGGATGTGCTGATGCGCTACAACATCATGGGCATTCCCACCCTGATCCTGTTCAAAGACGGCGAACCCGTCGAGCGCATCACCGGCTTCCAGCCCAAAGAGAAGATCGCCGCCAAGCTGCTGCCGCACCTCAGCTAACACACCGCCTCCGCAAAACCCCCGACACATCCTTCGCGGAAGTTCGGGGGTTTTTGATTAGGCAGATGCCCTCATCCCCCGTCCCCTTCTCCCAAGTGGCGAAGGGGCGCAAAAAAGTTACACCATGCCGGCGCAGGGTTCGATTCGGCAGATTCAAGCTGTGTGGTAAAATCCCTGCACGAAGGAGGACGACGGCTCATGTACGATATGGGAATCGTCATTGTGAACTGGAATACCCGCGATTTGCTGCGCCGCTGCCTGCAAACCGTACAGGCCAACCGGGGCGAATTTCGTTTTCTCGTCGTGGTGGTGGATAACGCTTCATCCGACGGCAGCGCCGACATGGTACGCGCCGAGTTCCCCACCGTCCGGCTGATCGCCAGCCCCACCAACGGCGGCTTCTCGTATGGCAATAACCTCGGCCTGCGCGACATCGGCTTTGGCAACGCGGGCGACACCCGCCCCGATGCGCCGCGCTATGCGCTCCTGCTCAACCCGGATACCGAAGTGCCACCGGACGCGCTGGCAGATATGGTGCGCTTCATGGACTCGCACCCGGAAATCGGCGCAGCGGGGCCAAAACTCGTGCTGGAAGATGGAAGCCTCGATCTGGCCTGCCGCCGCAGTTTCCCGACGCCAATGGTGTCGTTCTACCGATTTTCCGGCCTTTCAAAATTGTTTCCGCACCATCCGCGTTTCGGGCGGTATAATATGACGTATGTAGACCCCGATGTGGAGATCGAAGTCGACTCAGTCGTCGGGGCATATATGCAGGTGCGCCGCGAGGCCATCGCGCAAATTGGTTTGCTCGATGAAACCTTTTTTATGTATGGAGAAGATTTGGATTGGGCGTTTCGGATAAAAAAGGCCGGTTGGAAGGTGTTCTATCACCCGCAAGTCGTCGTCAAGCACGTCAAACGCGCCTCCAGTCGCCGCAGTCAAAAAGCACAATACGAATTTCAACGCGCCATGCTCGTGTTCTATCGCAAGCACTACCAGCAAACCACGCCGATCTGGCTGCATGTGCTGGTGATGGCGGGCTTGCTGGCGAAGGGGGGGAGCGCCCTGTGGCAGGAGATGCGCCAACCGCTACCTACGCAAACCTGAACCGCAATCTGCCCGTCAGTCGGGGCAACCGCGTTCGCACCTTTCTCAACGCCGCGCTGCTACTGGTGGACGGCTTCATGCTGTGTCTGGCGTTCGCGCTGGCCTATCAAGCGCGTGCCACGCTGCCCTTCTTCAGTATGCCGGACGTACAACCGGACTTCCTGCTGTACATCCCCACGCTACTGCTGCATATCGCCGTCATCATGTTCATCCTATTTTTCTCGCGCCTGTACCATCTGCCGCGTGCCGTCAGCCGCATTGACAATGCCCGCCGCTTAATCGGCGTGGTGACAGTCGGATCGTTGATGGTGTTCGGCATACAGGCGATTCTGTTCAACAACACGATTTTTGAAGTGGATTATCCGCGCAGCCTCTTGTTTTATGTGTGGGTTTTCAGCAGCGCGTTCCTCATCACCGGGCGCGAACTGCACCAAAATTTGCGTTACTTCCTGCGGCGGCGCGGCATCGGGCTGGATAATCTGATCGTGGTGGGGAACGGTAAAATCGCCCGCGAAATTATCCGCAAAATCGCTGCCAACCCTGCCCTCGGCTATAAATCGGTGGGCGTGGTGGTCAACGGCAAAACCCGTACCAGCGGCAGCATCGGCAGCCTGCCAGTCGTCGGCATCTATCACGATTTGCCCGCCCTGATTGACCGCTGTTCCATTGACCAAATTATCATCGCCCTGCCAGAACCCCAGCGTGCCGAACTGGTGCAGCTGATTACACTCTGTCAGCGCGGGCGCGTGGACATCAAGATTTACCCCGATATGTTCGCATATATGGCGGGCGATCTGAGCGTGGACGATCTGGGCGGCACACCGCTGCTCACCGTGCGCGACATCGCTCTGCGCGGTTGGCGGCTCACGCTCAAGCGCGGGCTGGATTTCGCCGGGGCGCTAATCGGGCTAATCTTCCTCTCCCCGCTGATGCTGCTCACCGCCATCCTCGTCCGCCGCGAATCGCCGGGGCCAGTCTTTTACACGCAGGAGCGCATGGGGCTGGATGGTCGCCCGTTCAACATGGTCAAATTCCGCACCATGCGTATTGATGCCGAAGCGCATGGCCCCGGCTGGACGGTGAAAGACGATCCCCGCGTCACCCGTCTGGGGCGCTGGATGCGTAAAACCAACTGGGACGAAATCCCGCAGCTGATGAATGTGCTGGCGGGCGAAATGAGCCTCGTCGGGCCACGCCCCGAACGCCCGGTGTATGTGCTGGAATTCCGCGACAAAATTCCGCGCTACATGGAACGTCACCGCGAGAAAGCCGGCATGACCGGTTGGGCGCAGGTCAACGGGCTGCGCGGCGACACGTCCATCGAGGAGCGCACCGATTTCGACCTGTGGTACGTGGAAAACTGGTCACTGTGGCTGGACATCAAAATCATCATTCGCACTGTCTGGAACACCGTGATGAAGCAGAATAAGAATGCGTACTAGCGGTATCTAATTGTCTCCGTACCAGCAGGAGCGTTTTCCATAGGGACACAGCGCCCGATGCGCCCGCTGTCTTGTCCCGAACGAGGCTGAAGGCGGACACGACCTGCGCCGTATCCCTACAAAAATCACGCGATACTCGTTGCTACCCTTCTCCTAGAGGTATCCTGATGGACTTACGCACCCTCGAAGCTGCCATGCACGCTTTCGTCCAGAGCAAGGGCTGGTACAAGGCCAACTCGCCGCACCCGCAAACCTCCAAGAACCTCGCCATCTCGCTGATGCTAGAAGCCAGCGAAGTGCTGGAACATTACCAGTGGGGCGATTCCGCGCCGGACAGCACCGAACTGGCCGGCGAACTGGCGGACGTGCTGCTGTACCTGCTGCAACTCGCCAGCCTGAACGGGATTGATCTCGGTCAGGCCGTCATGGATAAGCTCAAAATCAATCAGAACCGGACGTGGGAATAGCGCCCGCGCCGCCGACATTGAACCCGACAGGAAAGGAAACTGCACCATCATGCGTATGAGCCAACTGTTCAGCCAAACCCTGCGCGAAGCCCCCGCCGAGGCCGAAGTCGCCAGCCATCAACTGCTGCTGCGGGCGGGCTTCATCCGTCCGCTGGCTTCCGGCATCTTCAGCTACCTACCGCTGGCACGCCGCGCCCTGAACAAGATTGAGCAAATCGTCCGCGAGGAAATGGACGCGATCAACGGGCAGGAGATCACCATGCCCGTCGTCCACCCCGCCGAAATCTGGCAGCAGACCGGACGCTGGACGCAAATCGGCGCGGAGATGGGACGCTTTCAAGATCGTGCCGGACGTGATATGGCGCTGGCAATGACGCATGAAGAAGTGGTGGGCGATCTGGTGCGGCGCGAGATTCGCTCCTACCGCCAGTTGCCGAGCATGATCTACCACATTCAGACCAAATGGCGCGACGAACCGCGCCCCCGCGCTGGCCTGATCCGCGTGCGCGAGTTCACCATGAAAGACAGCTACAGCCTCGATGCCGACTGGGACGGGCTGGACGCGCAGTACCGCGCCCACTACAGCGCCTACTTCCGCATCTATCAACGCTGCGGCCTGCCCGTGCTGGCGGTGCGCTCCGATACGGGTATGATGGGCGGCAAAGAAGCGCACGAGTTCATGTACCGTACCCCCATCGGCGAAGATACGCTGCTGGAATGCGCGGCCTGTGGCTATGCCGCCAACCGCGAAGTAGCGCGTTTCAAGAAACCGGAACTGCCACCCGAAGCGCCCCTGCCCCTCGAAAAAGTCGCCACACCCGGCACCACCACGATTGACTCGCTGGCGCAGTTCTTGAACATCCCCGCCGCCAAGACCGCCAAAGCCGTGTTCATGGTCGCCACCGTCCATGAGGGCGAGGCCGATCAGCAGCGGTTCATCCTCGCCATCATTCGCGGCGATATGGATGTGAACGAAACCAAGCTGGCAAACGCCGTCGGCGCGAAAGCCATGCGCCCCGCGTTGGAGGACGAGATTCGCGCTGTGGGCGCAGTCCCCGGCTACGGCTCGGCCATCGGCACTAGCGGTGCGTGGGTGGTGGTAGACGAAGCCGTGACCACCACGCCAAACCTCGTGGCAGGTGCAAACGAAGCCGGCTACCACCTGCTAAATACCCACTATGAGCGCGACTACACCGCGCAAACCGTTGCCGACATCGCAGCGGCGCGGGCGGGTGATAGCTGCCCGAACTGCGGTCAACCACTGCATAGCATACGCGGTGTAGAAGTGGGCAACATATTCAAGCTCGGCACGCGCTACAGCGACAAAATGGGCTGCACCTTCCTCGACCGCGAGGGCAAAGCCCAACTGGTCATCATGGGGTCGTATGGCATCGGCATCGGGCGGTTGCTGGCCTGCATCGCCGAAGAACACCACGACGCCAACGGCCTGTGCTGGCCGGTCGCTATCGCGCCGTACCCTGTGTATCTGGTGCTGATTGCGGACGAAGGCAGACTCGCGGCGGGGCAAGCCGACAAGCTGGAGGCAGACCTGCGGGCGGCTGGCGTGGAAGTGCTGTATGATGATCGTGCCGAACGCCCCGGCGTGAAATTCAATGATGCCGACCTGATCGGCCTGCCGCTGCGACTGACCTTGAGCAAAAAATCGCTCGAAAAGGGCGGCGTGGAACTGAAGCGGCGCACCGGTGGCGAGGTGGAACTACTGCCGCTGAAAACCGTTGTCGCCCGCGTCCGCGCCGAACTGGATGCGCTACGGACGGAGCAAAGCGCCCCCGCGCTAACGGTGAAATAGGGGACAGAAAATCTTAACGAAAAAATATGGCACAATGATAAGACAATGAAAACAAGATGAAAAACATATAGAGATGGTCGAGGCGTTGCAAGTTGTCCACTACAACGCTGCCCGTTCGCGGAAAAGACCATCACCCCACCACCAGGTAGTGCAGTGAGATTATCTCGTACCGGGCAAAGGTGAGGACGTGGGGTAGGATTGGGAGTATGAACACAACCAAAACTACCCAAACACGACCTCAATTGGAAACTTTAGCCTGTGTGAA
>Ga0172373_10003468_pt1 | contig 23055 bp, 14 predicted proteins | sample Lak10m_2_FD_114546 | JGI IMG/M metagenome (GOLD analysis project Ga0172373, IMG submission 114546) | Freshwater microbial communities from Kabuno Bay, South-Kivu, Congo - kab_092012_10m | ecosystem: Environmental > Aquatic > Freshwater > Lake | place: Democratic Republic of the Congo...
GGTCTCGATCTCCGCGATCTTCTGGAAGTACCCGAACGTGGCCGCGGGTGAGGCCCACCCGTACCAGCGGAACACGGGCACACCCACCGCCGAAGCCTGCAAGAGCAACGCTTCGTCGAAGGCCATGTTCCAGGCCGGAGCCACGGCTCCGGCCTCCACGAAACCCCAGACAGGCCCGCTGACGGAACTGCCTTTCTCCACGCCTTCCATCGCAGGCGTCCTCATCCGGCACGCGACACCGCACGCACCGCGCGCAGGAGGGCGTCGATCTCGGCATCGGTGCCAATGGTGATCCGCAGGTATTGCTGGATCTCGGGGAGCGAAAACCAGCGGACGAGGATCTTCTTCTCGCGCAACCGCTCAAGCCACGCCTTGGCGGGAAGCCCCGGAGGCTCAGCCAGCAGGAAGTTCGTCTGGCTGGGCAACACCTTCCACCCCAGTCCGGTCAGCTCCCGCCGGAGCCTCTCCCGCGTCCGGATCACGCGTGCGAACCCCTTCCGATAGTATCCGAGATGATCCAGCGTGGCCTCGGCGGCCACCTGACCCAGACCGTTCACGTTGTAGCTGTCGCGCACCCGATCCAAGGCGGCCACCACGTCCGCATGCGCGATGCAGTATCCGACCCGCTGGAAGCACAGGGAGTAGGCCTTCGAAAAGGTGCGCGCCACCACCACGTGAGGGTACTTCAGCGCAAGGTCCGCGGAATGTCCCTCGGCGAAGTCCACATAGGCCTCGTCGAGCACGATCACGCCCTTCTGGGCCTTGCACAGGGCCTCCAATTCCTCCCGTGAATAGCCGCGTCCGCTGGGCGCATTGGGCGTGGTCACCAAGCTCAGGGCCGCGTCGAAATCCCATTCCCCACCCCGCTTCAACGCCGGAACCGTCGGCAGGGCGAAGTCCTCCAACAACGGCACCGGCTTCGGGCGGGCTCCGTGCGTCTCCGCCAACACCGGATACAGCGAATAGCAGGGCCACAGGTACTGCACCGTCGCCTTGCCCAATGTGGTCGGCGTCACCGCGGACAGCGGCTCCGCAAACGCGCGGATCAGGTACGCCAGCACCTCATCCGAGCCATTCCCGATGAAGATGTTCTCGGGACCGCAGCCGTGCATCTGGGCGAGCTTCGCGCGCAGGCCGCTGGAGGTCGGGTTCGGGTAGAGCCGCAAGCGCCCGTCCACGGCCGCGCGCGTCGCCTTCAGCACCGCCGGAGCCGGCGGATACGGGTTTTCGTTGGTGTTGAGCTTGATCAGGCCGCGGATCTTCGGCTGCTCGCCGGGCACGTACGCGTGCAATGCCTGCACCAAGGGACGGACACGCGCCGCCACACCCGCCTTCTTCACCGAGGATCGTTTTGTCTTCATCGCTCAGATTCCAAACCGACAGCCATGGACTGCCCTCGCCTGATCGACGAGGGAAACAGCCCGCCTCCATCCAACACCTGCCACCGAAGCCTCCTCCCCGCGGACATGGACCCGTCGGGAGGGCAACGGCCTACTTGTCCGCGCGGATCGTCGCCGAACGGCCGTGGGCATCGAGGCCTTCGACCTGGGCAAACTTCTGGACGGACGCCAGCGCCTGCTTCAAGGCGCCCTTGCCATACTCCACCACGCTCGTACGCCGCTGGAACTGGTCCACCGTCAGGCCCGCGAACGATCGCCCGGCACCACCCGTCGGCAACTCGTGGCTCGGTCCCGCCACGTAATCCCCGAGGACCGTCGGCGAGTAATCGCCAAGGAAGATCGCCCCGGCCGTGGTCACCCGACGCGCCACGTCGCGGGCATGGGCCGTCATGATCTCGCAATGCTCGGGAGCGAGCCGGTTGGCCAGCGCGATGGCGTGATCGAGTTCCTCGACGTGGATGAGCCATCCGTTGGCGTTCAGCGCCTTCTCGATGAACGTCCGACGGGACAGCTTGGCGAGTTGGCGGTTGACCTCCTTCTCGACCGCCTTGAGCAGTTTTCCGGAGGTCGTGATCATCCAGACACGTTCGTGGCCGGATCCGTGTTCGGCCTGCGCCAGCAGGTCCGCGGCGACGAATTTCGGGTTCGCGGAATCATCCGCCAGCACCAGCACCTCACTCGGTCCGGGCAGCAGATCCACGGCAACGTATCCGAAGAGCAGGCGCTTGGCCGCGACCACGTAGGCGTTGCCGGGGCCGAAGACCTTCTGGACCCGGGCAATCTTCCCGGTGCCGAGGGCCATGGCAGCGATGGCTTGCGCGCCGCCCACCTTGTAGATCTCGGTCGCGCCCGCCACCTGCGCGGCGTACAGCAGCGCCGGGTTCACCTTCCCGTCCTTGCCCGGGGGTGTGCACACCACGATTTCGGGACATCCCGCGGTCTTCGCCAGGGTCACCGTCATCAGGGCCGTGGAGACCAGCGGCGCGGTGCCACCGGGAATGTAGATGCCCACGCGCTGGAAGGGGTCGAACTTCTCGCCGACCGCCGCGCCGTGGTGGTTCTTGGTCTGCCAGTCCACCCGCAAGGACTTGGAAGCGAACACCTGCACGCTCTTGTGCGCGTCCGCCACCGCCGCCTTCAGCGCGTCATCGACGCCCTCCATGGCTGCCGCCAATTCCGCCGCCGGCACCGCGAGACCGGCCGCCGTCAGCTTGGCTCCGTCAAATCGTTCCGTCAGCTCCACCAGCGCGGCATCCCCCTTTGCCCGCACCGATTCCACGATGGTCCGCGTCCGTTCATCAATCACCGGATCAAACAGGCTCGAACCGCCAGCTGCCCGGATCAGCTGCGCTTCAAAATTGGCGTCGCTGTGACGCGTCACGTTCATTGAGGCCACGTTACGCCACCGGGCACCCGCAAGTCAAAGCGACCACCATCAAGGTTTTGGCGGCGCGACTCCCAACTTCACCCTTCCACCCCATCACTTCCTCCCCATGCTCCATCGGCATGCGCCTTCGCTGGTGGATGATCCTTCTTTTCGCGGCCAACCGCCTTCTCGCGGCCGATTGGCAACCGCTCTTCGACGGCAAGTCCCTCGACGGCTGGGTCGTTACCCCGTTCGCCGGTCACGGCGAGATCGAGGTGCGCGACGGCACCCTTGTCCTGAACCAGGGCGTCCTCACCGGGATCCACCGCACCAATCCGCCCGCCCTCGTCGATTATGAGGTGTCCCTCGAAGCCCGCCGCGTCCTTGGTGGCGACTTCTTTTGCGGCCTCACCTTCCCCGTCCTCGATTCCCACGCCACCCTCATCGTTGGCGGATGGGGCGGTGCCGTGGTTGGGATCTCCTCCCTCGACGACCAGGACGCCTCGCAGAACGAGACCACCCAATACCGCTCCTTCCAGAAGGACCGCTGGTACGCCATCCGCCTCGCCGTGACCCGCACCCACCTCTCGGTCTGGATCGACGACGAACGCCTCATCCATGTCGCGACGGCCGGTAAGAAGGTCGCCCTGCGCAGCGGCGAGATCGAGATGAGCGCGCCTTTCGGACTCGCCACGTGGAGCACCACCGCCGAACTCCGGAACCTCCGCTGGCGTTCCCTGGCAGCCCCTGCCCCCGCAGCCCCCGCCGGGGCCTTTGCGCTTCCACCACGCTTCACCACCGCCGCCGACCGCATCACCGCCGCCGCCACCAACAGCCACCGCGCCTGGAACCGTCTCGCCGAAATGTGCGACCGCTTCGGCCCGCGTCAGGCCGGCTCCACCAACCTCGAATCCGCCATCGACTGGATCCTTTCCGAGATGCGCGCCGACCGACTGGATGCCGTGCGCGGCGAACCCGTTCCCGTCTCCCACTGGGTCCGCGGAGCGGAATCACTCGAATTGCTCGAACCCACGCCCGAACCCCTGCCCCTGCTCGGCCTCGGCGGTTCCATCGGCACCCCACCCGAAGGCATCACCGCCCGGGTGCTGGTCGTCACGAATTTCGAGGAACTCTCCGCCCGCGCCGCCGAGGCCCAGGGCCGCGTCGTCGTCTTCAACGCCCCCTTCAAGAGTTACGGTGACACCGTCCGCTACCGCTGGTCCGGCGCCAACGCCGCCTCCAAGGCGGGGGCCGTTGCTTCGCTCGTCCGCGCCGTCGGCGACTTCGGACTGCGCACCCCACACACCGGTGCCATGGCCTACGAGAAGGACGTCCGCCGCATTCCCCACGCCAGCATTTCCGCCGAGGACGCCTCCCGACTCCACCGCTGGCAGCTCCGCGGCACCTCGCCCGTCGTCCGCCTACGGATGGAGGCCCGGAACCTGCCCGAAGCCACCTCCCGGAACGTCGTCGGCGAGATCCGCGGCACCTCCCTCCCCCACGAGATCATCGTCATCGGCGGCCACGTCGACTCATGGGATGTCGGCCGCGGCGCCCTCGACGATGGCGGTGGCTGCATCGCCGCCTGGGAAGCCCTCCGGATCCTGCGTGAACTCGGCCTCCAACCCAAGCGCACCATCCGCTGCGTCCTCTGGACCGATGAGGAGAACGGCATCCATGGTGCCAAGGGTTACCGAAACACCCACCGGTCCGAGCTCGCCAACCACGTCATCGCCGTCGAGAGCGACAACGGCGCCTTCGATCCCACCGGCTTCGGCTTCACCGGCAGCACGGACGCCATGGCCATCATCCGCGCCATCGGCGAACTTACCGGCCCACGCCTCGGTGCGGGCCGGATCGTTCCCGGCGGGGCCGACGCTGACACCGGCCCCCTCCTCGAGGAAGGCGTTCCCGTCGCGGCCCTCCGCGTCAAGGGCGAGCGCTACTTCTGGTATCACCACACCGAAGCCGACACCCCCGAAAAGGTGGACCCCGACGCCCTCAACCGCTGCACCGCCGCCCTGGCGATCCTCGCCTACACCCTCGCCGATCTCGAACAGACGCTCCCCCGCTGAAGAGGGTAGACGACGTGAGGAGGCTGTGGTTGAAGAACCGAGTTTCCAGATCCCAGTCCCCAGTCCTGTGCGCGGAGTCCGGCAGCCTGGAAGCTGACCTCTGGCAACCTTTGCTTGACCGCGTTCCCAACGCCAACGGCGTTGAGGCCCCGAGCCCAGGGTTGGTCCGAGGAACGAGGACAACCCTGGGAACACCCGTCGATGCGCGACCCAACCGCAACGCGGTTGTGGCCGGACCACCGCGAAAACCGCAGGGTGGCGCGAAGGGCAGACTCAGGGAGGCCACAACCGCGTTGCGGTTGGCTGGGGACGAAATCGTAACCCAGGGTAGCCTCGCAAGCTCGGCAACCCTGGGCTTGGATCCAGAATCCCGTTGGGATTCGCCGGAGGCCACCCGGTCCACCGCCCCCTCTGGAAAGGACTCGGGACGGCGATGTCCTCATCGCCATTGGAAATGGCCTTTGAGACTGAAGCGACGAGGACGTCGCCGCCCCGTTGCATGCGGGGGCAATGTCAAGATGCGCCCACTGGCCACCGGGCTTGAAACTTGAATCTGAAATCTTGAACCTCTCGCCCTTCTCATGAACACGTCGCTGATCGTCTCGCTGGCCTGCGCAGCACTCACGGCCACGGCTGCCCAGGCCGCCGAATCCGTCCGGTTCTCCCTCCGCCTGATGGCCGACGGTCTGGTTTCACCGCTCAGCTTCAATGCGCTCCCCGATGGCCGCGCCCTCGTCGCGGATCAGGTGGGAACCATCCGCGTCATGAAGTCCGGCGGCGGACTGGAGGAAGGCGATGTCCTGAATCTCGCCTCCCGTCTCTCGAAGGTGAACCACAACTCCTTCGATGAACGCGGCCTCCTCAGCGTGGCCCTGCATCCCCGGTTTGCCGCCAATCGTCGCCTCTTCATCGCCTACACCGCCCCGCGCCGCGCGACCGCCCCGGCCGAGTACGACTGCACCCTGCGCATCTCCGAGTTCAAACTTCCCGCATCCGAGCCCCTCCGCATCGATCCCGCCTCCGAGCGCATCGTCTTCGAGGTCGACAAGCCCTACTTCAACCACAACGGCGGCCGCATCGCGTTCGGCCCCGATGGCCAGCTTTACATCTCCGTCGGTGACGGAGGCGGCCCCAAGGGCTGCGACATCGGCAATGGCCACGCCCCGGAAGGCAACGGCCAGAACCTCCGCACCCACCTCGCCAAGATCCTCCGGATCGACGTGGAAGGCACCTCCGGCACCCAGGCGTACCGGATCCCGGCGGACAACCCTTTCGCCGACGGCAAGGACGCCCTTCCCGAGATCTGGGCTTACGGCGTCCGCAACCCGTGGAGCCTGACCTTCGACCGCGCCGGCACCCGGGAACTCTTCGTCGCCGACATCGGCCAGATGCGCTGGGAAGAGGTCAACATCATCCACCGGGGAGCCAACTACGGCTGGCCCTTGCGCGAGGGATTCGAGGGATTCAACCGCGAACACCCGGAACAGGCACCCACCGGCCTTCCCGAGAAGGGCCTGCGCGGCGAACCCCTCGCGAACCCGATCACGACCTACAAGAACCCCAGCGGCTTCCGGAAGGACCCCGAGGCCCTCGGCATCAGCATCACCGGCGGATACGTCTACCGCGGCATGGCCCTCAAGGACATCGAAGGTGATTATGTCTTCGGTGATTGGTCCGGTGCCCAGGGCACCCCGCAGGGCCGCCTCTTCATCGCCCGGCGCCCCGCCACCCCGTCCACGAGCGCCTGGCAGATCGACACCATCCGGATCAACGGGCCCGGAAAACTCTTCGGATGCGTCTGCGCCTTCGGCGAGGACAACGACGGCGAACTCTACGTCCTGACCAACGGTTCCACCGGCCTCACCCCCGGCCGTGGCAAGGTCTGGCGCCTCGAGGCCGATACCACGCCCTGAGAGGCGAGGATGGAGAGTCCCCAGAACCCAGTTCCCAGTCTCCAGACCCCTGATTGATGATGGAATCTGGAAACTGGCGTCTGGGAACTGGCCACTCCCCCTTCCCCTCCAAACTTGAATCTTCAAACTTCAATCTCCCCCAGAAACCGGGACACTGCACCCGGTGCGTGAACGCTGGCAAAAATTCCTCGAAGATGCGGAGACCTACTTCCTCGACGTCATCTTCCAGCAACGCCCCGGCAAGAAGGCCTCCCTTCTTCGCGGCACCCTGCAGCTCCTGTCCCACGTCTTCGCCGGCGCGGTCAAACTCCGCCGTGTCCTCTACAACGCCCGCATCTTCCGCGACGCCACCCTGGGCGTTCAGGTCATCGCGGTCGGCAACCTGACCGTCGGCGGCACCGGCAAAACCCCTGTCGTCGAGAAGTTCGCACGCGCGCTCCAGGACGCCGGACGCAAGGTCGCCATCCTTTCCCGCGGCTATCGCTCCAAGCCCAAGCCCCTCCTCCAACGGCTCCGCGACCGCGTCCTGCTCAAGACGGACACCACGCCACCCCGCATCGTCAGCGACGGCCAATCCCTCCTGCTCGACTCCTTCTCCTCCGGCGACGAGCCCTACATGCTCGCCTCCAACCTCCGCGACGTCGTCGTCCTCGTGGACAAGGACCGCGTCAAGGCCGGCCGTTACGCCGTAGAAAAGTTCGGATGCGACACCCTCCTGCTCGATGATGGATTCCAGTACTGGCGGCTCCGGGGCCGACGCACCGACGTCGTCCTGGTGGATTCGCAGCAACCCTTCTCGAACGGGTACATGCTTCCCCGCGGCACCCTGCGCGAACCCCCCTCCCACCTTCGGCGCGCCAACGTCGTCTTCCTGACCAAGGTCGACCGTTCCACGCCCGCCCACTCCGCCCGCATCGATGAACTCCGGGTCCGCGTCGCCAAGCTGAACCCGGCGGCCGACATCATCGAGTGCGTCCATCACCCGCTCTACTTCGAGAACGTCTTCGGGGACGACCGCCACGGACTCGACCTCCTCAAGGGTCGGAAGGTCGCCTCCCTGAGCGGCATCGCCCAGCCCGAGAGCTTCGAATCCAAGCTCGTCGAGCTCGGCGCCGAGATCGTCCTGGCCCGGCGCTTCGCCGACCACCACCGCTTCAACCAGCAGGAGGTCCTGCACGCCATCAACCGGGCCAAGAAGCGCGGCGCCACGATGCTCATCACCACGCAGAAGGACGCCGTCCGCTTCCCCAAGCTCGATCGCCGCGACATCCCCGTCTACTTCATGCGCGTCGAGATCAAGATCGTCGCCGGCGCCGAAGGCTTCGAGGAATGCGTCAGCCGCATCTGCTTCCGCTGAGCCGCCTCCTCTTCCACCGCCGGGTGGGGGCACCCGGCCTTCAACTTTACGCCCCCACATCGCCGGGTGGGGGCACCCGGCCTTCAACTTTACGCCCCCAAATCGCCGGGTGGGGGCACCCGGCCTTCAACTTCACGCAACCGCACCGCCGGGTGAGGGCACCAGGCCTTCAACTTCATGCCTCCCCATCGCGGGATGGGGTCACCCGGCACACAGCAACGTGGCCAAAACCCATCCGCTTCCCTAACCTCCCTTCATGCCGCTGGCGCCTCCAGTTCCCCGAACGCGGGCTTCGCCCCTCGTCGAATGCACGGTCCAGAGCCCGTTGGGTCCCCTCCGACTCGGAGCCACCGACGAGGGCCTCTGCCTCCTTGAGTTCGACGATCCCCGCCGCCTCGCCAGCGCTCAGAAGGGACTGGATCGCTGGCTGGGACTCCCCCGTGTCCCCGGCCACAACGAACACATCGACCTCGCCATCTCCCAGCTCGAAGACTATTTCGCCGGAACCCGACGCACCTTCACCGTTCCCCTCGTCGCCCCCGGCACGTCCTTCGAAACCCGCGTCTGGACCGCCCTCCAATCGATCCCCTGCGGCACCACGTGGTCCTACGCCCAGCTCGCGGCCGCGATTGGCAATCCCCGGGCCCAGCGCGCCGTGGGCATGGCCAACGGACGCAACCGCATCGCCCTCCTCATCCCCTGCCATCGCGTCGTGAACACCGGCGGTTCGCTCGGCGGCTACGGCGGCGGACTCTGGCGCAAGGATTGGCTGCTCAAACACGAGGCGCGAACGGCACCGACCCGCCCCTTTGAATGCTGAGCAAGGCACCAAAGATCCCCTGCTGGCGCGGCGGGCTAGACTCGGGCGTCGCTTCGGGACTCACCCGACGGGCGGACCTCGCCCGAACTGGACGTCAACCCGATGCGATGCAACGCGTCGAGCGCGACTCCAACACCCACCAACGGGGCGAGCAGGAACCACGTCTGTCCGGCCCCAACCAGGGCCGTTGCGCCCAGGAAGGTGCACAGGAACAACCCGAACACGAAAAGCCAACGGGCGGCTTCGTGCCGTTTTGCACCCGGCTCAAGCCGTCGCAGGGTGAAGAAGGAAATCGCAGCGCTGGCGACCAACCCGATCATGGCAAGGCCAGCCGCGGTCAAGTTCTGATGGTTCATGTGTTCGCTTCGACCATCCTGCTTTACCTTCGTTCCACGGATCCTTCACATCGTACAGTCTCATCGCCGGGTGAGGGCACCCGGCCTCCAGTCAGGGATTGCCCAGCCGGAAGAACTCCGTCACCGCGGCAACGGCAGGGTCCTGAAGGGAGCCTTCGACCCCACCGGACGCTTCATCGCCACCGCCACGCAGGACGGCCATCTCCACCTCTGGGATGCCCTCGGCGAACCCGCCGGCCCGTCGCAACCGGTCGGAGGCACCACCAGCGTCGCGTTCAGCCCGATGGCACCCAACTCGCCACCCGGACCCTTGCGGGATCCGTCCAGCTCTGGGACGCCGCCACGGGAACACCCTTGATCCCCTCCCCGGAATCCACCGAGGAACTCTCCCGCCTGTCCGACGCCCTCAACGGCGTCCCACCCACGCGGTGAATCCACCGGCCCCCCGCCACCCCTTTCCCTCTTCTTGCGTCTCCTTGCGATTCTTGCGGCAAAACCCCTCACGCACCAAATCACCTTGCGGCCGCAAGAGGCACAAACATCCATTGTGGCACCGCCCCACGGATTCCCACTCCACATCCACGCCTCCCTTCCCCATCTTCCCCGCATGGCGCGAAACAAGGGATCCGGCGGTCGGAACAAACGCTCGAAGAGCAACAAACCCGAAGTCCCCTCCGAGCACGACTGGCGCACGACCGACGCCCAGGAGATCGATCGTCGACGTCAACGCGCACGCGACGAGAAGATGCGCATCGAGAACCTGTCCCGGGACCAAGGCATCTTCTCCAACTACCGCGTCCACTCCGCCAGCGGCCGCGACTACCAGGTCGAGATCCGCAGCATCGACCCGCTCGAATGCGCCTGCGAATGCGTCGACTTCCTCTCCAACGGCCTCGGCACCTGCAAGCACGTCGAGGCCGTCCTCCTCGACATCCATCGCCGCCATCGCGGTGCCATCCGCCACGGCGCCCTCACCCACTCCACCCGCCTCGACGTCGTCGTCGACCGACAGGCCGGCAGCCTCCGCCTGAAGGCCACCGACGGCACCCGCATCCCAGCTCCCATCCGACGCTGGTTCGGCAACGACACCCTGCTTCTCCCCGATTGCGACCCGGCCTTGGTCGTCACTGCCCTCCGGAAAACCGCCCTGACCCATCCCAGCCTCCGGATCTCGATGGAGGTCGAACCCTGGCTCGAACTCGAACGACGCCGCCACGAAAGCCGCGATGCCCGACGCCAGTACGAGACGCGCGTCCAGTCCGGCGAATGGCCCCCGCAGGAAACCCTCGTGCCGCTCCTCCCATATCAACGCGAGGGCATGTTGCACCTCGCCTTCACGGAGCGCGCCCTGCTGGCCGACGAAATGGGCCTCGGCAAGACCATCCAGGCCATTGCCGCCTGCGCCCTGCTGCATCGGTTGGGCCACGCGAAGCGCGTGCTCGTGGTCGCGCCCGCATCGCTCAAGGCGGAGTGGGAGGAACAGATCAAGCGCTTCACACCGCTCCGGTCCCTTCTGGTCTACGGCCATCACCTCGCGCGCAAACAGATCTACCGCCAGTGCACCGAGGGTCGCGACCAACCCTTCTTCGTCCTCACCAATTACGAGCAGGCCATCCCGGATCTCGACGACCTCAACAACATCCTCAAGCCCGACGTCGTCATCCTCGACGAAGCCCAACGCATCAAGAACTGGAACACCAAGACCTCCCGCCGCATCAAGCAGCTCCGGAGCCGCTTCGCCTTCGTCCTCACCGGAACCCCGATCGAGAACCGCATCGACGAACTGCGTTCGCTCGTTGATTACCTCGATCCTTCCGTCCTCGGGCCGCTGTTCCGATTCAACCGCGAGTTCCACCTGCTCGACGACCGCGGCCGCTCCATCGGCGTCCAGAAGCTCGACGTCCTCCACGAACGCGTGAAGCCGCTGCTCCTCCGCCGACGCAAGGCCGACGTCGCCACCGAACTTCCCGCGCGCACCGACCACAACCGCTTCTTCAAGCTCACCCCGAAGCAGCGCGCCGCGTACGCCACCCACGAACAGGAGGTCTCCGTCCTCGCGCAGATCGCCGAGCGTCGTCCCCTCACCCAGCAACAGAAGGACCGGCTCCAGCTCGAGCTCTCGATGATGCGCATGATCTGCGACACGAACTACATCCTCGACCCGGAGGATCGCGAGTGTCCCAAGCTAGCCGAGATCGCCCGCATCCTCGAGGACGCCGCCGCCGAGGGTTCCAAGGTCATCGTCTTCTCCGAGTGGCAACGCATGCTCGAACTCGTGCGCGACCATTGCACCGCCAAGCGCATCGGATTCGCGTGGCACACAGGCTCCGTCCCGCAGCAGAAGCGGCGCGAGGACATCAACCGCTTCAAGCAGGACCCCGACTGCCGGGTCTTCCTGACCACCGACGCCGGTGCCACCGGCCTCAACCTGCAGGTCGCCTCGATCGTCGTGAACTGTGACCTGCCGTGGAACCCGGCCCGACTCGAACAACGCATCGCGCGCGCCTGGCGGAAATTCCAGACCCAGGCCGTCACCGTCATCAACCTCATCTCCGAAGGCACCATCGAAAGCCGGATGCTCGAGACCCTCGCCACCAAGCGCAGCATCGCCGAGAGCGTCCTCGACCGGACCACCGACGTCACCTCGATCATCCTCCGCAAGTCCTCCAAGGACGCCGCCGAACGCCTGCGTCAGCTCACCGGCCAATCCCCGATTTCCGGCACGCCTGCTGCCGCCGCGAAGCCCGCCGAACCTCCCAAACCGCGCGACGTCACCCAGGAGTTCGCCGCCCGTCTCCAGCAACGCCTTGGCACCCAGCTCATCGCCTGCGAGGAACGCGTTCCCGTCGGCGGGGGTCCCATCCAGATCATCGTCGTGTCCGAACACGTCGCCCACGCCCGCGCACCATGGATGGAAACCCTCCGCGACGAGTTCTTCCCGTCGCTCGACGGCAATCCGCCCTCGCATCAGGTCGACATCCTCGACCGCGCCACCTTCGACGCCATCGAACGTCTCGTGAAGGCGGGCCTCCTCCAGCGCACCGACACCGCCCGACGCGACCTCCTCGATGTCACTACCACACCCGCTGGACCGCCTCCGTTGACGGCCGAGCAAGAAGCCCAACTCAAGGAGGCCACCGCCCGTGCCGAGCGTTGCCTGCGTCGCGCCCAGGTCCTGGGCAATGCCGACTTCCCCGAAGAAGCCCTCACCAGCCTGCGCGATTCGCTACTGCCCATGGCCACCGCCCGCGCGATCCGCGAACGCTGGCCCATTCCCGCCACCCACGCCGACCTCCTTTCCGACCCTTGGCCCACCCGCTGGTCCACCGCCTTCCCCGCCCTCCAGCAACTCCTCAACGCCACCGCCGCCGACCCACTCCCCGACTGGCGCCCCATCCACACCGCGCTGGTTGGGTGGATGGGGTGACCCACACCGCCCCGCTTCACCCACCGCGCCCCCTGCGCACCGCCCCCCTTCGCGGCTTCGCGTCTTCGCGTGAGCTTTCCCAGCTCCCGCCCTTTTACCTCACGCGAAGCCGCGAAGAACGCGAAGAAGATCCGTGTTCCCGAAACTTTCAGGGACGCCGCCAACACCCACACCGCCTCGCTTCACCCACCGCGCCCCTTGCGCATCGCCCCCCTTCGCGGCTTCGCGTCTTCGCGTGAGCTATCCCAGCTCCCGCCCTTTTGCCTCACGCGAAGCCGCCAAGAACGCGAAGAAGATCCGTGTTCCCGTAAACCTTCAGGGACGTCGCCAACACCCACACCACCCCGCTTCACCCACCGCGCCCCTTGCGCATCGCCCCCCTTCGCGGCTTCGCGTGAGCTTTCCCAAAGGCAAAAGCTTCAAACTTGAATCTGAAATCCTGAATATCCCCCACGTCGATGGGTCGCTTCTGCCACATCTGCCAACGGGTCCGCGCCAACGAGCGCTTCAGCGGCAAGGGACATCGGGTCTGCGTCTGCAAGGAATGCGCCCGCCTCCCGCGCGCTGTCCGCGAGGAATTGGAGATCCTTCGCGAGATCGAGCATTTCCTTCACCAATCCCACATCTCGCCAAAGAACCGGACCCGACTCCAGTCCCTCACCGCCCACCCGACCCCATCGATCGCCCAGGCTGCCGTCGTCCTCCTCGAGCTCGCCCGGCTCTATCCATTCCGACGACGTCGCCTCATCCGCCTCCGCAAGCACCCGGACTTGCTCCAACGCCTCATCACTGAACTCCCTGACGGCATGTGGGAGGGCTACGCATGCCGGTTTGGAGTCTTCGTCTCCGACCCATACGAAGTTTTCCCCGACCTCGTTCCCATCGAACAGTCGCTGCCCCCTGCCTCAGACGGGGCGGCAATGTTCTCGTTGCCCTTCGAGACCCCATGCAAGGACGATGAGGACATCGCCACCCCGCTTCTGTTTTCAATGGGGGCGGTCTCAAACTTCGCCCCCGAGGATCCCGGCCCCGACCCCGAGCCCGATGAACCCATCTGCTGGGAAGCCTGCGAACCCATCCAGCCTCCCTTCGACGACGGGTGATGCCCCCCGGACCACGCAAACCTGTTCCCAAGCCGGCACCACAGGCCCGGAGGGCCGGCAGAAAGTAGCCCAGCGCGTGAGCGCTGGGTTCCATCCCCCCATGAAAACCCAGCCCCGGCAGGGGCGACAGAACTCCTTCGCCCACGAGGACAACCCTGGGTCCCATACCAACCCCGATCCCAACCGCATCGCGGTTGTGGCCCCTCCGTGCACGCGACCCCGTAAAGACATCAGGCGTTCCCACAAAGCCGCCAAGCCGCCAAGCCTCAAAGGGGGAGCTGATCGCCGCAAGAATCACAAAATGACGCAAAAGAAACCCGGCACATCCCGCCTCGGCAGTCGTCACGGCCCTGGACCGCTTGGCCCGTCTTCGACAGTGTTTCGCTATACGGCTTTCAGATTTATTGGAATTGCTGGGGTTTTCGATCACGCGATTTTCAAAACCTCGAAATGTAGTGCCAAGGGCGGAGCTTTGATTTTTAACCCGTTGATAATCACGGAAGGCCGTAAAGGCACTGTCGAAGACGGGCATGGGTGCTGGAGGGCCGGGAGAACGGCGAGCAACTCGGACTCGTCGTCTCGGGTGTGGGTGACATCAATGGCGACCGGTTTTCGGACTTCATGGTCAGTCGCGTGCACACGACCAGCACCAATGGTCCCGCGACCTGGGTGGAGCTTTACCTGGGGAGTGGGTCTGACCCGGTGGCCACGAAATGGCGCTTCCTGCACGAACACCCCGGGTTCTACCTCGGCGGCCGGGCTGTCCCTGGGGGCGACGTCAATGGCGACGGAATCGCTGACGTGCTCATTGGGGCACACATGCACCGGTCTCCGCCCAGTGAGAAGGCCAGCGGCAAGGTGTTCGTGTTCCATGGCTCCAGACAGGGGCTGGCGGACACGCCAAACTGGTCGAGCCAAGGACCCGTCGCGGGGGACGGATTCGGTGCTTCGATCGCAAGCGCGGGGGACGTGAACGGTGATGGCATTGACGACCTGATCGTCGGGGCCCCACTGGATGACCAAGCGGGGCTTGATTCAGGGCGCGTCTACGTGTTCCACGGATCCCGCTCAGGCCTCAGTCCGATGCCGAACTGGAGCACTCACACCCCGATGCAGATCCGGGACGCCCACAGCTCGGACCAGAACGGGTATTTCGGGGCGGCCGTTGCTTCCGCCGGAGATGTGAACCGGGATGGCTACGACGACATCCTTGTCGGGGCGCACTTTGCCGAGGAGGCCGATGCCGACGAAGGGGTGGCGTTCCTCTTCCTGGGTTCGGCCGCAGGACTGAAGCGGGAGCCACAATGGGTCGGACAGGCCAATCAGCCTTTCGCCAACTTCGGGCTCTCCCTCGCCGGCGGTGGTGACCTGAATGGCGACGGCTACGCGGATGTCTTGGTGGCAGCCCCCTATGCGAGCAACAACCAACAGAAGGAGGGACTGGTTGGCGCCTGGATGGGTTCTCGTCGGGGTCTTGCCAAGGAGCCCGCATGGACCGGGGAGGCGGACCGTACCGAAGACTTTCTGGGCGAGACCGTCGCATTCCTGGGAGACATCAACGGGGACGGCTTCTCCGACGTGGCCCTTTCCGCGACGGGGTTTCGTGATGACGGGCAATACAAGGGCAGGGTGATCGTAAAGTATGGCTCACCCGACGGAGTGAGGAACTCTTCCAATTGGCGGGTAACGAAGCCATGGACCTTGGCGCTCCAGCAGTGGTGGGACCGCGGCCAAAAGGCACCCCCCATCATCGTGGGGACAGGAGGCGGCCTCGGATTCGTCCTGTTCGTTGGGACGGGGCTGTACTGGCTTCGACAGCGGGATGCCAATGTCGCCGCGGAAGCACGCCGCGCGGCGTTTCATGAAGCTGCGCGAGACGTCCACGACGAGATCGGTCCCTTGGTCACCACACTCGGTGCCGTCGTCCCCGATCCTGAGGCAGCAACAGACCTCGCCCACCGGCTGGAATCTCCCTTGGTTGAACTGGGAGACGCTCTGGATCATCTCGCGTGGAAGTGGAAGTCGGCAGGTACGGATGTCCGTCGGACCGTCGATTGGATGTTTGCGAACGCGGGCAAGATCGCTGGATCGGCAGGCCTCAAGGTAATCACAGAGTTGGGAGCCCTGCGGGCCGACGGGACCCTTCCGGAAGGCGGAATCCAGCACATCCAATCCTGCCTGCGTGAGGCGGTGACCAACGTGGTCAAGCATGCCCATGCCTCCACCATTTTCCTGCGCGCTTCCATGGTCCACGGGACACTCATGCGGCTCGAAATCGAGGACGACGGACGGGGAATGTCCACGGCACCAGGCAGTCCGGGTCAGGACGGGCTTTCAAACCTTGCCGCGCGCATGCGACAGATCGGTGGGCGTTGCGAGGTGGCTGCCGAACCGGGAAGAGGCGTCCTCATCTGGTTCGAGATCCCTCTGGGGAATGGCAAAGCCAAGACCTGAGCAACCACCCTGCACGGATCTCAGGAACCCGCCATCCGACATTCGTCGAATGGACCCGGGATTTCGCCTGACGCCATCGTCGGCATTTTTCAGACCGGTCGAATCCAACGAAGGGAACCCAAATGAAAGTCGTCGTCGTCGAGGATGATGAAGTCACACGCAAGCGCTGGGTCCGCATGTTGAACGAATCGAGCGGATACGAGTGCACGGGGGAGTATGCCAGTGCCGAGATGGCATTGAAACGGCTGCGGCCGGGCCAGTGTGAGGTGGTCCTGGTGGACCTGCAGCTTCCGGGCATGTCGGGGATCGAGCTCATTCGCGAATTGGCCCGGCATTTTCCCGAGGTGCATTGCCTGGTCATGACGGTCATGGAGAGCCAGACAGCCGTGATGGAAGCCCTGCGCGAGGGTGCGGCTGGATACCTGCTCAAGCGGGGTGATCCCAAGAACCTCCTCGTGCGTCTGGGTGAACTCGCGGCCAACGAGTTCCCATTGTCCCCACCCATCGGCCAGATGGTCCGCAAGCAGTTCCTGCCCGCCACGATGTCCGAGGGGATTCCGCGGTTTACGCCGGCTGAACTGGATGTACTGCGCCTGCTCGAGGATGGGCGGAGCAACAAGGAGATCGCCGCCAAACGAGGTGTCGAGGAGTTCACGGTCCGCGACCAACTCAGCCAGATCTACCGGAAACTGAATGTCGGCAACCGGGTGGCCGCGCTGGCGAAGCTACACCGGCTTGGGTGGCGGCCGTAGCCGTATCCATGCAGGAGCCATTTGGCCACCGTCTGGTGATGGCTTGGGTTGCGATGAAAGCGCGATCGCCGTGTGGCGGCCGCACAAGGCACAAGAGTAGCGAAAAGATAAGTCCGCCAAGCCGCCAAGGGGGAAGTTGATCTGCCGCAAGAATCACAAGCAGACGCAAAGAGACCCGGCACACACATCTCGTCTCCGCCATCATCAGCGTGCCGGCCCGCTCGGCGTCTTTGCGTCTTTGCGCGAGCTTCCGCTTCTCCCGACTCCCTCGTCACACACGAAACCGGAAACCTGCGGACAACGGTTGGGGCGTCGGTAGGCTCTGGGCATCGCGATGAGGCTCCTGCACGCACTTGCCCTGTTCCTGAGCGCCGGCCTGCTGTTTTCCATGCAGCCGATGGTGGCCCGGATGGGCCTGCCCATGCTGGGTGGGTCGCCGTCGGTGTGGAACACCTGCATGGTGTTCTTCCAGGCGGCGGTGCTCGCGGGATACGCGCTGGCCGACCTTCTCGCACGCCGGGTTTCCCACAAGGCCCAGGTCGGACTCTTTGGCCTCCTGATCGTCGCCGGTCTCGGCGTGCAGCCATTGCAACTGGTGCCGCCCGGGGCCGACCCGGGCTCCTCACCCGCGGCGTGGCTGCTGGGACGCCTGCTGGTGGCGGTCGGACTACCCGCGCTGGCGCTGGCCACATCGAGTCCGCTGGTCCAGCGCTGGTTTCATCGGGGGGCAGGGCGGGATCCCTACTTCCTCTACGCGGCGAGCAACCTGGGCAGCCTGGGAGCCCTGCTCGCCTATCCCCTGTGGATTGAACCGGCGCTGCGTCTGGCGGAACAGGCGCAGGGTTGGCGCTGGGGATACGCGGTCTGGGGCGCGCTGGTGCTCGGGCTGGGCATCGCGGGCCACCGCACCGGCAACGAAAGCACGGTGGCCGCGTCCGAGGATGTTCCCGTGCCGGCCGCACCCGGATTCAGGACGATGGCGGGTTGGGCGCTGCTCGGCGCGATCCCGGCCAGCCTGTTGCAGGGGTGCACCCTCTTCCTCACCACGGACATTGCCAGCATCCCGATGCTCTGGGTGATCCCCCTCGCGGTGTACCTGTTCACCTTCGTGCTGGCCTTCGACGTCCGATCGCGGATCCCGGTGCAGGTGGCGTCACGGGCGCTGCCGTACCTGGCAGTGGCCCTGTTGTTCGCCCTGTTGACGCGCGCCACCGAACCGGTGGCCCTGTTGCTGGTCCTGCATCTGGGCTTCCTGTTCGCCGGAGCGCTGGCCTGCCATGGACGCCTGTTCGAGCAACGGCCCCACGCCACGCACCTGACCCGGTTCTATCTCGCGATGGCGGTCGGCGGGGTGTTGGGCGGTGCGTTCAATTCGTTCGTGGCCCCGCGGATCTTCAGTGCGGTGACGGAATACCCCATCGCCATCTCGGCGGCCTGCGCCTTCGCGTTGGCGGCACGCCAACGGAACGACGGCGAAACACCCGATCGCCTGCGGACAGACGTGCTGACCGCGGTCGCCGTCGGGGCCGCCGTGCTGGTGGTGGGTGGATTCACCGGCGTGCTGCTGCGGGGTCAGGATCGCCTGCGCGACGGATGTGTGTTCGGCCTCGCCGCGGTGGCCTGCTGGACCCTGCTCCATCGACCGCGCCGGTTCGGGATGGCGCTGCTTTCGGTGTTCCTGTCCGGCGGCCTGATGGTGATGGTGTGGAATCGGAACCAGGTATCGCTCCGCAATTTCTTCGGCATCACCCGGGTCACGCAGGACGCGGAAGGCCGGTTCCGCCAACTCATGCACGGGAACACCTTTCATGGACGCCAATCCCTGGACCCTGCGCATCGGTTGGTGCCGCTGACCTATTACCATCCGCAGGGGCCCGTCGGGGATGCCTTCCGCTCGCGCCACACGCTGCCGTTGTCGACCAACGCGTCGGGCCTGCAGGTCGGCGTGATCGGGCTCGGCGTGGGTTCGCTGTCGGCCTATATGCGGGCCGGGGACTCCCTGACCTATTTCGAGATTGATCCGGCGGTCATCCGCGTGGCGTCGAGTCCCCAGTGGTTCACGTTCCTGACCGACTGCCGTACGAGAAATCGCACCAGGATCGTGGTTGGGGACGGACGGCTTCGATTGGCGCGCGAACCGGAGGGGCAATTCGACCTGCTCGTCCTGGATGCCTTCAGCTCGGATTCCATCCCGGTCCACCTCCTCACGCAGGAAGCCTTCGGGCTGTACCGCTCGCGGGTGAAGCCCAACGGGTGGCTGCTGGTCCACATCTCCAACCGCTACCTTGATCTCGAACCGGTGGTGGCCGCGGCCGCCGCGTCGTTGGGGCTCACCTGCCGCAGCTTCGACGACGACTCGCCCAACGCCCCGGGACAGGAGGCGTCCCATTGGCTCCTGCTCTCACGCAGCGACGCCGATCTTGGACCGTTGACGCGATCGGTCCTGTGGAAGCCGGCAACCGTACGCCCGGACGTGAAGGCGTGGACCGACGAACGGGCGTCGCTGTGGTCCGTGTGGCGCTGGTGAAGCCCCCTCAACCGGGCACCACCGAGACGCGACGCAGGTGCTGGTCCAGCGCTTCGATGGCGGTGGCAATCCGGTCGCCGGCACCGGCGTGACCGGCGTGGACGATCTCGTTCGAGAGTTCCGCGACACGGTCGAACCCCATCGTCAGGGCCGCACCCTTCATCGCGTGACCGACGCGGGCCGCCATGACCCAGTCCTGCGCGGCGTGGGCCGCACGGAGGCGACCCATGTCCAACCCGCAATGCTCCAGGAACTGCGGAACGATCGGGGCCACCTCCGGATCGACACGCACGATCTCGGGGCGATCCGGACGGTCCGGGAGTCCGGGTCGCTCGCCGGCGGGTTCCGTTCGGTTGCCGATGGACAGGGCGCCGCGCACGGCTTCGACCAGGTGCTGCTTCCGGATGGGCTTGGTCAGGTAGGCGGAACACCCGGCGGCAAGGCACCGCTCGCGATAGCCCTGCACGGCGTGGCCGGTCAGGGCCAGGATGGGCATGGCCTTGGCACCGCCCGTGCGTTCGGCTTCGCGGATCCGGCGCGTAGCTTCGAGGCCGTCCATCTCGGGCATCTCGATGTCCATCAGGATGAGGTCCGCGGCCGGCGCGAGCTCGACGGCTTCGCGACCGTTGTTCGCCCGGAGGACCAGGAATCCGGCCGTGGTCAGGAAGATGCGCGCCACGGCGAAGTTGGCCTCCGTGTCCTCGGCCACCAAGACCGTGGGCGGACGCGCGCCCGCGGCAGCTTCAGACGAAACGGGCTTCCGTTCTTCCGGCAGGGATTGCAGCTCCGCCTCGGCAACCGGGTCCAGCGGCAGCAACACCCGGAACTCCGAACCTTCGCCCACCCGGCTCACGACACCGACGGTTCCGCCGAGCGCCTCGACCAACGTCTTCACGATGTTGAGGCCCAAACCGGCGCCGCCCTTCCGGCGCGTCGTGGATCCATCGACCTGCTCGAACCGCGCAAAGATCCGGGCCTGCGATTCAAGGGGGATGCCCGAGCCGGAATCCGCCACGCGGATGAGGAGTCCGGCCTCGCCCGAAGGACCCGGCGTGACACGTCGGACCTCGACCCAGATGAAGCCGCGTTCGGTGAACTTCACCGCGTTCTCGGCAAGATTGATCACGATCTGCCGCAAGCGGTCGGGGTCGCCCAAGACCTGCGACGGCAATGCCGGATCCACCCGCAACTGGAAATCGAGGCCCTTCTCACGCGCACGTTCCGCGATGGGCACCAGCACGGACTCCAGGCACGACCGCAACCGGATGGGGATCCGCTCGAAGTCGAACTGACCCGCCTCGATCTTGGACAGGCCCAGCATGTCCGTGATCAGCCGCAACAGGGATTCGGCGCTCGCGTTGATGCGCGTGAGGTGGGGCGGCAGGTCGTGGGGCTGGAGGCTGCCGTCAAGGATCAGGTCCGCCGAACCCAGGATCACGTTCAGCGGCGTCCGCATCTCGTGGCTGATCGTCGCGAGGAACTGAGTCTTGGCCTCGTTCGCCGACTCCGCGCGTTCCTTCGCCGCCTGCAACTCCTGCTGCGCACGCCGCAATGCCGTCGAGTCCGTCTGGATGGAAACGTAACGCTCCACCTCGCCCTTGGAATTGCGGATCGGACTGATCTGGAACGTCGCCCAATAGGGCTCGCCGGACTTGGTGTAGTTCAGGATCTCCGAACGGAACGAACGCCCCTGGTGCAGCCATTCGCGGATCTGCGCCACGGTGTTGGGATCCGTATCCGGGCCCTGGAGCAACTCGCCCGGCTTGCGCCCGATCATCTCCTCGAACGAGTAGCCCGTCCGGCGCGTGAACGCCTGGTTGACCCACTCGACCCGACCGAACCGGTCGGTGATGACGACGAAGTTGTCGGTATAACTCGCCACCAGGGACAACTTGGCGAGCTCATCCTGCGCCTGCTTCACCGAGGTGATGTCATGCAATGCGCCCACCACCCCGCCCTCCGGCAACGGAGCGGCCGTAACCTCCAGCCAGCTCACCTTGCCATCCAGCCGAAGGATCCGCACGTGCGGACGCGTCGTGGGAGCCACGGGTACCGAACCACGCATCACCTCGTCCAGGACCGCGTGATCTTCGGGAATGACGAACTCCGTCAAGGGGCGGCCGGTGCACGCCTCCCGGGAGAGTCCCAGAGCCCGCGTCCAGGCATCGTTCAGGAACACCAGAACCCCGGCGTCATCGGTTTCAAACACGATCTCCGACAACAACTCAACCCGTCGTCGGGCGCGGTTCTCCGCCGCGACCAACGCCTCCGTCAGACGATACGTCGCCTGGACGTGGAGATCCGTCGCCAGCGATCCGTCGATGCCCGAGGAGTTCGTCGACATGCCGCCCTCCAGATCATGCCGGCACCGCCGTCAACTGGCGGATCGCTTCCTTGCTGTCCAGCACCCCGCCGTACAGGGGGAAGATGTTCTGGCAGAAGAAATCCTGTTCCGCACGTGTCCGCGCCGAGGTGCAATCCGAAAGGATCTGCACGCTGTATCCGCGCTCGTAGGCGGCGCGTCCGGTGGAATCGATGCAGAGCGAGGTCACCATTCCCGCAACCAGAACGTTCCGGATGCCCCGCTCACGCAACACCCGATCCAACTCCGTGTGCGAGAACGCGTTGAAGCCCACCTTGCCCCTTACGTACTGGACGCGTTCCCCGAACGCTTCGATCTCCGGGATGGTCTCGGCCCCGGTGGTACCCGCCTTGAACGCGCCGGACGCCTTGATCTTGTCCAGGATTCCGACCGAGTTCGACAGGGCGCGATACTCCGGCTCGAGGACGATCGGCGTGGCAATGATGGTCAGGCCCGTCGACACCGTTGCCCGGATGAGGTCCAGGGTGCAGGCCAGCACGGTATCAATCCGATTGGGCTCCTCGACAACGCCACGGAGGATGCCGTTCGCGGCGAAGTAATCGTTCTGGTATCCGACGAGGATGAGGGCTGTGGATTCTGGAGTCATGGTGTTTCTGGGAAGTTGATTGCCTTCCGCTACCCAACCCTGAGTAGCGCGCTGATGCCTGTGCAATTAACTATTGATGATTATTCGAAGGCAACGTGCGTTTTCAGTTCCCAGTTCCCAGATGCCAGATTCCCCCGGGAAAATCCCGCTGTAGGCGGCGTGTCCCCACGCGGCGGGATCTTGGACATCGCCGGGTGGGGGCACCCGGCCTTCAAGCTGGGAACCGGGGAGTTCGTCCATCGCCTCCTGACGTCGGCGACTACGTTGAAGTGGGGTAGCAGACGACGTGAGGAGGCTGTGGTGGGAGTCCCAAGTCCCCAATTGCCAGTTCCCAGTCCTCATCACTTCAAACTTGAAACTGAAATCTTCAAACTCCCCCTCCTCTTCCGCCGGGTGGGGGCACCCGGCCTTCAAGCTGGGAACCGGGGAGTTCGTCCATCGCCTCCTGACGTCGGCGGCTACTTCAAACTTGAAACTGAAATCTTCAAACTCTCCCCCACCTCCGAACGCGTCTTCTTCCCTCCCGGCCATTCCAC
>Ga0172373_10003472_pt1 | contig 23050 bp, 21 predicted proteins | sample Lak10m_2_FD_114546 | JGI IMG/M metagenome (GOLD analysis project Ga0172373, IMG submission 114546) | Freshwater microbial communities from Kabuno Bay, South-Kivu, Congo - kab_092012_10m | ecosystem: Environmental > Aquatic > Freshwater > Lake | place: Democratic Republic of the Congo...
GGCGGAGCGATCGGGGGGGGGGTGGGGTGGTAGTGCGTGCGGGCTGTGCTTGGGGGGGGTGGGGGCGGTGGCGAATTGGGTGGGGATGGCTGTGCTATCTGGGGCATGGTTGTTTATATGTATTGGCATGGGGGTGATGATCCTTCCCCAATTGCAATGGGTGCATCGGGGCCTAGGGCGATTACCCCTAAAAATACAACCGTTGATGACCGAGTGGTTGGGGCATATTCAGCTAATAAGGCAACGCATGAATGTGGCTTTGGGTCTGGGAGGCTTGGCCCTAGGGACACTTAATTGGATGGGGGAAATGGGAATGTTGTGGGGGATGGCAGGCTTGGTGGGTGTTAGCATCCCGTGGTGGATGCTGGTTGTTGGGGTGGCATTTACAGCGTTTGGGGGCTTGGTATTGTCGGCACCAGCGGGTGTGGGAACGGTTCATTTTTTGCTCATGACGGTGTTGGTTAGCGGGGGGATTGACTCTGAATCAGCGGGGGCCATGGCGATATGGATGCATGGGTCAGGATTGCTACTTCAATTACTATTTGGTGGGGTGGCCTACCTCATACGGCCCTATCATTAATGGAATATTATGGGGGGGGATTTTGTTTCCGATCGTCTATCTTGGTTCTGGGATGCCTAAGTGCAAATTCGGTTCGGGATTATTTTGACAACCATCCCTTATAACAATCACGTAAAAAAGGACCGATCATTCGACCCATTCTGTGTAGTCGAGCTGGTTGTTGGATGATGCGCCAAAGCCATTCTGTTCCACTTTGTTGCATCCATCGTGGGGCGCGTTGGACGGTTCCTGCCAACACGTCAAACACCCCCCCCACACCCATGGCTACCCCATGCGATAGGTGGTCGGCCAATGCAAGAATAAAGGCATCTTGTCGCGGGGACCCCATTCCGACGAATACCAGATCTGGTTTACATGCCACCAACTGGGTGATAACACGTGCGTCTGCTGATGAATCAAAAAAACCATGATGCACCATAACCACCTGCCCCCCCATTGCGTGTAAGCACTGGGCGGCTGCTCGTACCACTTCCTCGGATGCCCCCACCATGGCAATGGTGAGAGGGGTTTTGGCCAGTTGGCAAACCAAATCGACCCCCGTTATTCTTGGCACCCAAGGCAATCCGGAAACCCATCGAAGGAAGCCAATGCCGATCCCATCGATGGTGACCCATTTGGCTGATTGAATGGCCGTTCTGAGGGTGGATGATTGATGCGAATGAACCCAAATTTCAGGGTTTAACGTGAGCACCCACGCAAATGATTGCTGGTGTGATATGTGTTGCAAAATGTGGTTGCAACACTCCTTCACGCCTTGATCCATGACCACAATATCACGAATCATCATGGGGTGGATTTAGCCCGATACCCACACCCAGGTAAAAAAGTCGGACGCCCAAAATATCGGGCTTGTGGGTAACGTTTACATATATACGGTCGATCGGCATAAATGCCACATTTGGATTGGGTTAAATACCGACATCGAAATAATAACATGGTGGCGTCAGAGTCATCTTCAATCCATTCAAAATGGTATACAAATTCATACCAACGACGAATCCAACGTTTCAAACGGATCGACTGAAACAGGCCGGATGTCAGCCCAATTCCAATTCGCTGACAACATACCCCCCGTTTTAAACATCCACCCGTGATTTGATATTGGCGTGGCAACAACCGATCAGCCAACCCACTAAACCATCCGTCCGCATCACGAAGGAAGCGACATGCCCCTCGTAAAACCCACCAATGGGGTGCTAACTGATCTCGATTGCGCCAATCCATGCCACATCCTTTATGTTATAACACGTCTAGACTTTTAGAATGCCGGTTTTATTCTTTTTTGACAAGAATTAGTGCTTTTTTTGCAAGGTAATACTGTAGGATGCCAAATGGAATGGACTATGTTACACTTCTACCCCAACGCCGAGGTGGTGAAATTGGTATACACACTAGCTTGAGGTGCTAGCGGGGCAACTCGTGCAGGTTCAAGTCCTGTCCTCGGCACCATTTATGTATGCGAGGTAAATTGTGGGTATTACATTTGGAACATCGGGGTATCGGGGTATTATCGGGCACACATTTACCAAAACGGAGGTCACCCAGCTGGCTCAGGCCATTGCAACTTGGGCGGTATCACAATCTGGCAATCAGGTGGCGATTGGCTATGACCCGAGGGCCGGTAATACCTATGATGATATGGTGGGAATAATGGTGGCACCCTTCTTAGAACGGGGTATTTCAGTGCTGGGGTCTGATCGGCCCATTCCAACACCGGTATTGGCGCATACGGTTAAGCATCACCAATTGATTGCGGGAATTATGTTAAGTGCCTCTCATAACCCCCCTCAATACAATGGTATTAAGGTAAATCCATTTCCAGGCGGACCGGCATCCATCCATGTGACCAACCAGATTGAAGCGCTTTTGATCTCCACGTCATCGGTTTCTGCCAATGCCCCAGGGGTACTGACTTGTACAAATTTAATTGATCCCTATGTGGCACGGATGGTCGACTGGGTCACCCATCAGGTTTCCCAACCACGAATGGTCTGGGAAACCTTACCACCCATTTTGGTGGATGCACGGCATGGTACGGCGGGGGCGGTATGGCAACAATGGGCGGCAACGACGGGGCAATCGATCATAATTGATCATGCCACACCCCATCCTACGTTTCAGGGATTATCGCCCAATCCAACCAGTTCTGAGGTAGTGGACTATGTCGCAAAACGAGTATTGGAAACGGGTGTTGCGTTTGGTGTGGCGCATGATCCGGATGCCGATCGGCATATGATTGTGGATCAACAGGGTCGATTGATTTCACCTGAAATGGTGGCCTGTTTGATGTATGAAGCAATGGGGGGGCGGGTTCATGGTATGGCAACCACCGTGGCTTCCTCTCGGTTAATCCAGCGGATGGCGCGTGCATGTGGGCTATCGCTGACGGAAACCCCTGTTGGGTTTAAATGGTTTACCCCCGCTTTTGAACAAGCAAACGCTACTCAAACAGTGACGATTGGGGTTGAAAGTTCGGGGGGAATTTCCCAGTCTAATTATTTGTACGAAAAATGTGGGTTTTTACCTGCTATTTGGATGTCGATATTGGTGAGTCAGTCCAACCGTTCCTTGGGGGATTGGGTGGATATGGCATGGGAAAAATGGGGCAAGAGTGACATGGTAGAATTGGCATTGACCATTGATTCCGATTCAAACTTACTTTCATTACTCAAATCAGGCTGGTTTGATAATTGGAATCAGGCCACAGTTACCAAAATGGATGGCATTAAATGGGAATGGGATGATCGATGGGTGATCGTTCGGCCTTCTGGTACCGAGCCGGTTGTGCGGATCATGGCAGAAGCCCCCACTCTGAACGAGGCCAATGACTTAGGTCAGTCGTTGTTACAACGATTGGCCAATACGGATTAGCACATCTCTTGTAATGATTGCAGGTCGTATATATCATTTTGGGTATGCATCCCATTTATAATTCAAATCAGTCAGTATCTTTACAGCACTCATTATTGAGGCCCCATCCTACGTCGCATTATTGCAACTGTCTCATCATTGGATTTAAACGTTTACAAGCTATTTTTGCCAAACCAAATACACCACCCCCCCTCAATCTGATCGATCTTAGGCGATCTTTAAACATCATTGATACTTGTTTTCACCAGCAATTAATCACCAAATGTTCTGAATTAAAAAGTGTCATTAAAAACAATCCCGACCTAAGTATTAACATGTTATGCTTGTCTGGTGCATTGGATATACAACGAGCGTGTCAGACTGAAATTGAATTTTTAAGAGTACCAGCTACTATGGGGGGGCCGCTGAATCTATTGCTTTTTAATATTAGTATGCTTCGATTATTGGGATTAACCAATCAGCGTGAGCAAATAACATCGCGATTGCCTACGACTCTAGGCGTATTCTTAAAAGTGGCAACGAATTTATTGCGAACAGGCTTGATTGAGGATGAGTCCCAATTAACTCAAATTGGGTTTATTCAATTGTGTTGCAGCATGATGCTTGAACAGTTGGACCGACATCCCCATCATCCTGATGTTCAAGATGTGTTAAAACCCTACTTTGATTGGGTAGCTGCTTTGCGTCATTCAGATGGGTATCATTCGATCATTACCCCAGTGGTTACAAGGTCTTTAACCCAAATGATTGATGGCATAACGGAACAAAGGAAGACAATTGAATTAAACCCTAAACAAATTGATTTTTTTTTTAGGGAACCTCTATCCGATGGCGTGGTGGCTGGCTATTATGTCACTCAAATGGTCATTACTGCCCTGAATTCACGCAATCATAGGGTATCTATGGGGGCGTTGATGTCATGGGTCTTTTTCCCGACTCGTATTAACAAGGTGTTACCCTATTTTTTATATGCATTGGGGCAATTAGCCCCATCTCAACAAGGGGTGCTTACTCAATTATTACAAGAAGGATTGATTCAATCCAGTGATGTAAGGAACTTATTAATTCATCGAATAGGTGCCCAAACCATACGAGATTGGCTCCAAATGGCCCCACCCCTGACCAAATCTTTGATTAAAGATGGATGGCTTCATATGATACCCTTGTATTCGTATTTGGGTGCTCAACGATGGGCGACCAATTATGGGGAAGGGGTGGTATTGGCAAAAGGCCCCAAATTGGGTAAGGGTGGGTATGCCGTTGTTCGAGATCACCCTTTAGAAGGGCGCCCGCGGGTCATTAAAAAAATAGATTCGGATCAGACTTCTTCTCAAAATTGGGAACGTGTGTTAACCGAATTAACGGGCTATCAGCACTGCTTGCGGCACCATGTTTTACCTGCGGATATTCATATATTGGGTATATACCGAGGTAAAAACTCATTAAAATGTGCGGTTGTTATGGACAAAATTACCCCGATCCAACATCTGGTCCCAATGAACCTGATTCAAATGATTCAATATGCATCCGACTGGTTAAAGCAATTACAATCCATGCACAAGGTTGGCTTGTTACATAATGATATCAAGCCGGATAATTTGGGTGTCAACCGCGATAATCAAGGTGTTTTAATCGATTTTGGATTGGTTCGGCCCATTGAAAATCGCACGATAGGGAGCATTGTCAAGCAAACGTTCTATTTGAATCAATTAGAATTGGGTGTTGCCCACGATATATTTGCTTTTGGGATATCCTTTCTCGCTTGTTTGGGGGTTCAGGTAAGCAAAGTTGCTTATAAGAAACACCATTGTTTGTTATTTAACGATACCTCTATCAGGGCACTTAAACAATACTTGAAAGTGGCATTTGCAGAATCCCATTCTCAGGCCTCATTTTCTGAGCGCTCGATGCATTCCCTGATGACTATTATTCATACGTGTTTGGACGTCACTGAAGACGTCTCCATGACGGATTCAAGTGATATTACCAATCATTTACTCGATCAATTGGGGCAAATTATTCGGGCTGAGGCTCATTAAAATCCTCAAGATAGGGATTATTCCAAGCGTGTAAACGGGGGGATATATGAATCGGACTCTACGGTTGCATTCATCATATAGACATGAGGCCCGACAATGCAGTTACACCCAATTTGGGTATGGCCGTAAATCACTGTAAACGGGTGGATGATGGTATCGAGCCCAATCGATGCCGTGGAGTCAATAAAGGTAGTGGATGGGTCAATAATAGTAACCCCTTCTTTCATAACATGTTCATTGTTTTGTTGGTAAATTAATTGATTAATCATGGCCAAATCAGCTCTCGTATTGACGCCAATGGTGGTATCGGATCGGGCCGTTTGATAGGCGGAAACTGGATGCCCATCACGTTTTAAAATATGAATGACATCGGTTAAATAATATTCATGTTGGGAATTGTTGGTGGTGATTTTAGCCAAACTATTGAATAGGGGGCCTGCTTGAAATACATACACACCGGTATTAACTTCTGTAATGCCCAATTGCGTGGCATCACAATCTTTGGCTTCTCGAATTCCAATGACACTCCCCATTTGACCTCGTAAAATTCGACCATAGGTTCCCGGTTTTTCCATTTTAGTGGTTAATATGGTGGCATACGCATTGCTTTCAATGTGGGTGGCCATTAATTTTTGAAGCTCTGTGGCGTCAATGAGTGGGCAATCCCCAGCCAATACCAACACATGGTCAGTGGGTGTAAACGTGGTGGTATGGCCCACCTGCATGACGGCATGGCCCGTTCCCAATTGGTCGGCTTGCATGACAAAATGAATGGACTCGTCAGATATTGATTTTTTAAGTACCTCGGCTTGATGGCCTACCACGATATAGATGGAATCCACGCCCAATCCACGAACCGTATCCACCACATATTCCACAATCGGTTTGCCGGCTACCAAATGGGCAACTTTTAGCAATTCCGACTTCATTCGGGTTCCTTTACCCGCTGCTAAAATAATGGCATGTAGGGCCATAACCGATCCTCCTTAGCCTGTTCACAATCCTTTGATGAAAGGGATAGTATAGCAGTTGCAACCATGTTTGCGAAATGACATCCTTATTGACGGATACTGGCTTCGATTTCCGATGGGCGTTGTGGCAACATACTGGATAAACAACGACTCCCAGTAGGGGTTACCACATAATTATCTTCCCAACGAATACCAATTCCCCCTAACTCTGGCACCGTCCCATATAGTCCCGGTTCAATGGTCAGTGCCATGCCGGGTTGCAAGGGTCGGTTGCGATAGGATCGTTTACCATCCCCATCATGAACTTGATGACCCAATAAATGGCCAATTTGGTGGGGATGATTGGAATACGGACGGTTGAATGAAATCCCCATGGACTGAATTCCCTCATTTAACCACGACCAGGCCGCTTGATTGATATCATCCAATAAGACGCCCGGCTGAATCATTTCCCCACATCGGTGGGCTGTATCACATACCAGTGACACCAACTCTGATTGTAGGTTTGAAAACTGTCCGCCAATGGGCACTACCCGTGTAATGTCGGCATGCATGGCATGCCAACGCACCCCAAAGTCAATTAAAACCATCCCATGCTGGTGAAATGGGGTCGGCAGGGGGAAGGGTTCGTCATTTTTAACATAGTGTAACGTTGCCGCATTGCCTCCTGCCCCCACAATACAGGGGAAGCTAGGGCCATACGGGGATTCATGATAAATGGCCCCGAGTAAAGCTGCATGGACATCTTGTTCAGAACGATAGGCCCCCCAATTTTGCAAGACCGATCGAAAGGCACGATTTGATTTTTGGACGGCTTCGGCTAAATTATGTTGATCGATCTCATCTAAGCACAAACGTTGTGTCCACATGACATCATCAATGGGTACCAGTTTTTGTTGACGGCGCAATCGTTTAATCATGGGCCACCCCATGGCAAGGGTCGAGGTAGTGGCCCCAATGACGGGGTGCGATTGAATGAGCCGATGAAATGAACGGGCGGGGATAGAGTGTAACCCCGTCATCGTTTCAAGTTCGATATCCCCTGCGCCCCATCTCATTCCTTCCCAAAAAATGGTTTGATCCGACTTGGCTGGCAAAAGAATGATATCCGTTTCTTCAGACGGATCCAGCCATAAGGCCATGGGGAGTTGGTTAATACCGGTGAGATATAATAAATAAGGGTCTTGAAATATAAAACGGTGAACATGAGCCCATGGATGTCCCCCATCTGGTCCCAATAACGGGCTAACCAACAGAACCGGATGGTCGAGGTTGGATTTAAGCCATCGTCGACGTTGGGCATAGCGAGTCGCTGCCATACCATCAGATAACCCGTCTGTAATCCAAATGCCTGAATAACGTGCCATATAACCTATTTAACGCCCATATATTTATGGGTTTGCGGAATCACTCGAACATCGGGTAGAGCTTGTTTGGCAAATTGAAATGCCCTGTCTATTTCTGCCACAGACGCCCCCCGCTTGATGGTGCCAAATGGGGTTACGGGTTGAATCACAAAGGGTAGGTTTTTGGCCACGGATTCAACCGTTTTAACCAATTTTTTTAAGTCCATGATCGGGAAATCGGGCGTTAATACCCACTTTACGTATACATTGGGCCGATTGGCCAATATGGACATGAATTCCATAAACTCTCGATCGAAACCCGGTTTGTAATCCACACTAAAATAAGTAAACAAATCCACCACACTTTCTAAATGACGGGGTAAGGTGCCATTGGTTTCTAGATAGGCAGGGATGGGAAAGAGGGGGATGAGTTCTTTTAGGGCATCCACTTGTAACAAAGGTTCCCCACCTGTTACGGAAATGGAGTGGGGTTTTTTCTCTAACAAAGGGGATAAGCGGGCCATCACTTGCTCGGGGGTCACGGTTTCACGTTGGTGGGCAAAGTCTGGCTCATCACAATAGGCGCAATGAATATTACACCCATATAACCGAAGGAAAATTTGGGGGTATCCCACCCACGGGCCCTCCCCTTGGTAACTAAAAAAAATATCTTTTATGTACATGATGTTAACCCTGCATATTTGGCCATAACGGTTCGGCTATCGTCTTTAAATTGGATGGTTAATACCCGATCCGACTGGGTGCCTTGAATCGACACAATATTGCCACTTCCCCACATGGGATGCCGAACCGTATCGCCCACCGCCCACGATTCCCACTCGGGGACATGGGACAGAGACCCAGGCTGCAATCGTGGCCAGTTACACCCAGCGGAGCGGGTTGCCCAATGGGTGGCGGTGGGTCGAGTCAGGTTGTCCGTGGTGTCACCCGTATCCACCGATCCCAAAAGTAATACGCTGCCTTTGGCCCAATCCAAGATGCTGGGATGATGTTGTATCATTTGGTGGCCTCCTAATACCACCATGGCATAACAGTCTTGACACATTTGATGGCCCAATACAATACTAACGGCATTCCCCCGAACCTGCGTTTCCACCTGATCGTCGGATAACGAAAAATGCATCAAACAGTCTCGTAATCCCCAATTTGCACCCGTTATCCATTCGATACTTTCCATCATCACGGCCACGGGGTCTTCTCCCCAATCATAGGGAATATCTGCCAGCCAGTCAGCGATTTCGGTATCATTGGCAATCATGGTTAAAACCCCGCCGGCGGTTACGGACTCATTATGACTAACCACGTCTTGCCAATTTGAAACCAATTCAATCAGTGCTTGTACCCGAAGTTCAATGAGTTCGGTACCTCGTTCAAGTGTTAAATCCAATAATCCTCCCCCTTGTTGATGGCATTGTTCAACCACCCATTCAATTTGTTCTTCATCCAAGCCAAATGGGGGGTGTCGTAAACAGGCCGCAATCGAAAGGGTATCATAGGGATTATCGATTAAGCGAGCATACGATACCAACGGCCGTATGGGTGCATGCCACGATACCATCGGCCAATACGGTAATTGCGAGGCAATCCCCTGATGGCGCAATGCATACTGAACCAGTGCCGCCTGATGATCGGTTTCGGCCACCACCACCACATCACTGGGGGCTCGATAGGATAGCATCGATTCAATATGGTCTACCCCCACCTGAATGGCTTCGGATGCTGAACCCGTTAAAACCACCCATTCAGTGGATGGGTTGGGTAGTCGTATGGGGGTGTCTGATGGCAACGATAGGCCCTCAATCAGGGTGTGATGATGACTGCTTATCACCAACCCCTTTAGATCGCGACTGGCTTGCTCGAGCCATTGCCAGCCTATCATGGGCATGGACTCACTATCGCCTATGATCCAGACCGGATAACGAGAAAGCCATTTCTCCCGAATCGGATCCAGTTTCCACAATTCCAATAGTGCCAACCCCACATCCTCACGATCCATGACACGAGCGGCAGCCAATTCGGCGTGATAGGCCATTAGGACTGATTGTAGGTGAGGGGGGGGGCAATCGGTTGGAGATTGTTTGGCGGATTGAATGGCTTGACGGATGGCGTCTGCGGAGGCGATGGAGGAGGGAGGCATGCGACCTGATTGAATAAGTCTGGAGATGATCTGGTCTTGTTCCTCCCGATCGATTAATCGGGTGGAAGGAGGGCGATTGAGGTGTGTCAAATGCTCCGATACCCAATCCCACCAAAGCCCCATGATGGTATCAAATCTCACTCGGTATTGTTTTTCGCCTAACCCCTGAATCACCAGAGCCTGAATCGGTCGTAATTGACGAATGCTGGGGGCCAAGACCAAGCATCCAGGTGCGTGACAAGACTCAATGGCATTCACGGCCTGTTGGGCCAAATAAGTGGATCGTTCGGAACCCGCTGATCCTTTAATCCATCCCCATGGCCATCCATTTCGTTGTAATGGGTCCATATTATATCCTCAATCCAATATTTCGTTTTACCAATTCCCAACACAATCCGATGACACACAGGGTTGACACACTTAATACCAATAATGCAACCAAGGGTGACACGTCTGATTCCCCCAACATACCAAATCGTAATGCATTTACCAAATAAAAAATGGGATTAATGAGTGACAGTTGTTTCCATCCCCATGGTAAAAAATGAATGGAATAAAAGACGCCGCCCAAGTAAGTTAAGGGGGTTAATAAAAATGTATTCATTAAATTAATGTCATCAAATTTTTTTGCAAAAAGTCCGTTTAAAAACCCCAATGACGAAAAAAACGTCGCAGCCAACGTCATGCTAATGAGCATGATTAGGGGGTGAACAATCGGTACAGGATGAAGGCATAGGCCCACGAACGTTACAATCCCACCCACCAATAAGCCACGCAATATGCCCCCCAACAAAAAACCCGCCAAGATCATCCATCGATGCATGGGGGATACCAACATTTCTTCGATGAATCGCTGGAATTTGGCGCTAAATAATGAAAAAACGGTATTTTGAAAGGAATTGGTGATCACGCTCATCATCACCAATCCAGGTAAAATAAAAGCCCCATACGATACCGTTTGAATGGGCCCAATTCGCCCCCCAATGACATGCCCAAAAATCATAATATATAGGGTAGTTGTCACCACTGATGGCAATAGGGTTTGTGGCCATATTCTAAAAATACGTCCCCATTCACGTCGCAATAATGTTAATAAAGCCAACGATTGCTGGGTCATGCAATTAATCGCATAAAGGCTTCTTCTAAACGATTGGATTTGGGGGTGGCCCGATGGACCACAATTTGGTGGTCAGATAAGTGATGAATCAATTGAGTCAGGCTGGTTCCCTTGGGCAAATCTACCTCTAAATCACCCGAGTCTACCCATCGATAATTAAATTCCAATCCCACCATCGAACAGCCATGGGGGGCGGATATTTCTAAAATAACGGTTTCCTTTGATAATTTGGCAATTAAATCACGCGTGGGTTCATTGGCAATGAGTTGCCCCCCTTGAATGACACCCACTTGACGACAAAGGGCTTCGGCTTCTTCGATGTAATGGGTGGTGAGTAAAATGGTCACCCCTTCTTGGTTTAGGGTTTGTAATAATTGCCAAATAACCCGCCGTAACTGAATATCCACACCGGCCGTTGGTTCGTCTAAAATTAAAATAGGGGGACGGTGTATGAGTGCCCGAGCCAACATCAACCGGCGCTTCATGCCCCCCGATAATTGAAACGCAGGCACCCGTTCTAGACCCGTTAATTCCAATTGGTCTAACAACACGGCCATGCGATCCCGTGCCACAGCGGTGGGGACCCCATAATACCCAGCATGGGTTCTTAAAATGGTTTCACACGTTTCAAATACCATGGCATTAAATTCTTGTGGTACCACTCCCATTTGCTGTTTGGCCCTCGCTGGATGCTCGGATAACCCAATTCCCCCAATCTTAATTTGCCCTGATGTGGGCGTAATCAGCGATGAAATCATCCCAATCGTGGTTGATTTTCCAGCCCCATTCGGGCCCAATAAGCCAAAAAAGGTGCCTTGATTAACCGTTAATGATAACCCATTCACCGCCACATGATCGGGGGAATATTGTTTCACTAAGTTAATGAGTTCAATCGCTGACATGGGTTATTGAAGGGAGCGTACCCATTGGTCGATTCGGGTTAGCCCGTCTTCGATGGCGGTCATTGAGGTGGCATACGACAATCGGATAAACGAATCAGATCCGAAACCGGATCCTGGTACGCATGCAACAAATACATCTTGCAATAAATATTGACAAAAACTCGCACTATCGGTAATGACCCCACTGGCTGATTGTTTGCCAATTAACGCAGATATATTCGGAAAGGCATAAAACGCCCCACCGGGTAACAGGGTAGGTAAGCCTGGTATTTGATTTAATCGGGTCACCATTGTATCGCGACGGGCATGAAATTCAGCTTTCATGGCCTTTATTTCATCATCACCGCCGGTTAAGGCTTGTACGCTGGCCCATTGTGAAGGGGTTGTTGGGTTGGATGTGGTATGACTTTGAATTTTACCCATGGCATCTGCAATGGCGGGATTGGCGGCGGCATATCCAATGCGCCATCCGGTCATGGCATAAGATTTTGACACCCCATTAATCACAATCGTTAACGATTTAAGTTCAGGGGATAGTTGCGCAATACTAACGTGTCCCTCTTCACTGTAAATTAATTTTTCATATATTTCATCCGATATAACCAATAACTGATGTTGCACAATAATTTTGGCCAAGGCTTCTAATTCATGTCGGGTATATACCGCCCCCGTTGGATTCGATGGGGAATTTAAAATGACCATTTTGGTTCGGGGTGTAATGGCATTGGCCAATAGATCAGGGGTGAGTTTAAATTCCGTTGATTCATTGGTTTCAACAAATACGGATTTTCCCCCTGCCAATCCTATTTGATCTGGATAAGAGACCCAATAAGGTGTGGGCACAATCACTTCGTCACCCGGATTGATTGTTGCCATAATCGCATTAAAAATGGATTGCTTAGCCCCACAGGATACCACAATATGATTGGGCCGATATTCCAATTGGTTGTCGGTTAAAAATTTATGGCAAATGGCTTGTTTTAGTTCCGGAATGCCCGAGGCTGCAGTGTAGGTGGTTTTACCATCTCGAATGGCTTGTACACCGGCATCTTGAATGGGAATGGGGGTTTTAAAATCGGGTTCGCCGGCACTAAATCCAATGACGGGTTTCCCTTCTTTTTTCATTTGTTGGGCCAACGCAGAAATGGCCATGGTGATGCTATCTCCCGTTTGGGACGCTCGATGAGACAAAAAAGTGGCAACTGTCATAAAATACCCTCTCTGATATACGTCAATCGATTTTGGTCATACATACCATATTGCGAATTCCCAAGATGAACCTTACTTTGGTGAAACGAACTGGTTAAATTTAGTGTATCATTGAAATGTATCATATAAAATGGGGGATGATTTTGTCATACAGGCCCCCCCGTTGGGGTGTTGACGATCGGAGCCCATCAGGGAATGGCATGGCTGGGTGTCATGGTTTGGCGAGTTTAGCACATCCTGATATAGTTCTGTGATGACAACAAATCAATGGACTAAAATGGGACGTTGGCTAGTGATTACTTGTGGCGTTTTGATCGCCATGGCATGGATGGCCAACCCCACGTATCGGGCATATTTGGCATCGTATGTTCAACGGGTTGGTCCGGTTATTCAGCGGTTACGATGGCACGAGTCGGTGCCCATACAAAAAGCACATGATGCCATGACCCCACCATGGCCAAAGGGGGCGATGCCATTAAAGGGCCCAATTGGGCCTCATTTTAATACCAATGCGAGCCCATTTGTGTTGGCATTATCCGACACCACGTCGTATGCTGAACCTTCGAATCAACCGCCCCCCCCCAAGGTGGCGCATTTGCAGGCCGGCCAGCGGGTTCGGATTGTGTATCGCCATCCCAGCAAGTGGGGAACATCCCATCGTGGGGCCGGTCCGTGGGTGTTTATTGTGGATGAAAAAGCCCATTATGCATTGGGCTGGGTGATTGAATCCCAACTGGCCACCCCCACTCAATTTAAACCGGTGTCTAGAATGCCATGGGTTCACTTGGGTTTGTGTGTGGGTGATTATTGTGGCGAATTTACCATTAAATCAACGGGCCGATTTGAAGAGAAATGGGATGCGATTGGTCAAGGAATCGAGCTAAACGGTGTTAATTGGGGGCAGGTTTACCAATACGGTTCCTTTTTATGGTTTAAGCAAGATCGATCGGCCGATTTTGATGAATGGTTGATTTGGGATGGACAACAATTGAAAATGGAACCAAAATATAAATCAGAACCATTACGTATGGGTCCCAATCGAGGGACTCGATTAAAATCACCCCAATTATAAGGAGAGTTTATGTCTACCATTCAATATATTCATGCTAGAGGGGTGTTGGATTCTAGGGGGAACCCCACCCTTGAAGTAGAAGTTATTACCCATGATGGGGTATTCGGTCGGGCGATTGTACCCAGTGGGGCATCAACAGGCTCTCGGGAGGCCCTTGAATTGCGCGATCAAGATATGGCCGTGTATGGGGGCAAGGGGGTTTCCAAGGCCATTGAGCATGTTCAGGAGCACATCCAAACTGCCGTGGTGGGTATGTCGGTATTCAATCAGTTATTGATTGATCAAACGTTAATTGAGCTTGATGGAACACCCAATAAACAGAAATTGGGTGCCAATGCGATTTTGGGGGTATCCATGGCGGTGGCGAATGCTGGTGCCATCTCAGCGGGGGTTCCCTTATTTCGATATTTGGGTGGGGCCTTTAGCCATGTGTTGCCGGTTCCAATGATGAATATCATTAATGGGGGGCAACATGCGAATAATCCCATTGATTTTCAAGAATTTATGATTGTTCCCCATGGATTTACACAGTATTCCGATGCCTTGCAGGCGGGGGTTGATGTATTTATGGCGCTCAAAAAACGCTTAAACCAGCATGGTTATTCCACCGCAGTGGGGGATGAAGGGGGTTTCGCACCCAATTTTAGATCCAATGAGGAAGCGATTGAGCAAATTGTTCAGGCCATTGATGTGGCTGGCCATACTGGAAAAATGGGCTTGGCATTGGATGTGGCGGCCAGTGAATTTTATCGAGATGGGGTTTATCATTTAACGGGTGAGGGGGTGACATTAACCACGGCTGAGTTAATCAACCGGTATGAGGAGTTATTGAATCGGTACCCCATTTTATCGATTGAAGATGGGTTGTCAGAAGCGGATTGGACTGGTTGGGCCCAACTCACCACCCAATTGGGAGATAGAGTCCAACTTGTTGGGGATGATTTGTTTGTTACCAACCCCACTATTTTACAAGAAGGGATTCAAAAAAAGGTGGCCAACGCATTACTGGTAAAGTTGAATCAAATTGGAACGGTGACGGAAACCTTACAGGCGATTGATTTGGCCAAATCGGCTGGGTATACATCGATTATTTCCCATCGATCGGGGGAAAGCGAAGATACGTTTATTGCTGATCTGGCGGTAGCCACCAATGCAGGGCAAATTAAAACGGGTTCATTATGTCGGTCTGATCGAGTGGCTAAGTATAATCAATTATTACGTATTGAAGAACACTTGGGATCCGTGGCCACTTACCCAGGTCTCGCCATCTTTAAACAGCATGTCCAAACGGTTGGGGCGTAAATTGGTGTTGGGGGGCTTGGTAATGATTATGGGGTATTCGATATGGATTGGCCTAAAAAATCTTTTTCGCTATAATGCCTACATTGTGGAGTATACCCAGCTGTACCAAGATATGCTGACAGAGAACAGAGTGAATGACCGCATGAAACAATTACTTTCATTATTACAAGACCAATCATTTTGGGAAATGACAGCCAAAACAAAGTTGGGCTATGTTAAAGAAGGTGAAGTGGTGTACAAAATTCACCATGGCAAGGCACCCAGTATGAATGAATCGGTTTCCCCCAAACAAAAAGAAAGTATAAGGTAATAACAATGGATGACGAAAAAATTGGTTCAATATCAACAGGGGTTATTACCCATATCACAACGTTTGGGGCGTTTGTTAAATTGGAAGATGGCGAAGAGGGATTGGTTCACATTTCTGAAATTGCAAATGAGTTTGTGTCGGATATTAATAAGTTTGTGACTTTGGGAGCCACCGTTAAAGTTAAAATAATGGCCCGTAACCAAAAAAACAGGCTGGAACTCTCCATGAAGCGTGCAGCGGATGATTATGAGGCCGATGTTACCACTACCTTGCATAAAAAATCAAAAAACACCGTGTTTGAGGACAAGTTAACTGCTTTTTTAAAACGGTCTGAGGAAAAGCAAATTGATATTCGACGTAATCTTAAACACAAACAAGGCATCACCAAAAAACGACGCTGATGGCGACCATACCGGGAACGCCCCAAGACTTAGCTTGGCTTCAAGATGGACAAGAGATCAATCGGGATAGTATCTCGGTTACTTTTTTAGCTCGGCACCCTTCGGGTCAATCAGTTTGGGTGACCCGATATGATTGTTCAAATTTACCAACACAGTTGCCTGATCAGTTATCAGAGTTGGCACAGTCGATTGAATTGGTTCGATCTGATGGGATGGTGCCCTTGTTATATCATTACCAAGTTGGAAATTACTTTTACGCGGCATATCATGCCCAGTCCACGTATCAGCCCCTTCTTACCTTTCTTAAAACCACACCACCCCAAACGGATGTTGAATGGATTGAGCTCATTCGAAAAATATTGGGGGTTGCATTGGTTGTTGAGCGGGTTGGTTTAACCCACGGTACCTTGTCATTGGGTTCAATCGTGATGAGAAATAATACGGTAGCCGTTATGCATACCGGACTTCATGCCTTGGTACTTCAAGCCTCATTACCACTGATTGATCAGTATGATATGGCCATGTTTTTGGCCCCAGAATTGTTGGTTGGGGATCCCATTGATGGGCGGTGTGACGTATATTCGTTGGGAGTGATGTTATATTTGTTGGTCACGGGGCAGTGGCCTACGCCGTTTACCACATCTATTGCCGCCCTAAAAGCCAATTTGTCAAATGGTATATTTTCTATTCAATACCGCCATATTCCCAATACACCGAGTTTAACCCCTTTGTTGAAACAGTGTTTGGAGTTGGATGCCCCTCAGCGTCCGGAAAAAATGACCCGATTGTGGTCGTTGTTTGAAGAAGCCACCTTTCCCCATCGACCCTTGAATGACCCCTTATCAGGGGCCCAGTCATTCCAAAAACCACATCATCCGATTCAAAAGAGTCGTCGTCGGCAATGGATTGGGTTGGGGATGGTGGTATTGATTGTATTGGGTATAGCTGGTTACCAATGGATTGTTCATTATGCAACCGGCTTATCGGTTGCGACCGTTCCGAATATAATTGGTATGTCCGTTGAGGATGCCACCTTGTTATTAGAAGATCAAAAAATGAGATTACAAGTGGTTGGCAATCAAGTTAGTGATACCATTCCGGAAGGAATGATTGTGGATGTTAAACCGGCGGTGGGGACACAAGTTAAACAAAATCGACTCATTTTAGTTTATAAAGCCATTCGTCAAAACAAGGGGCTAATTCCCAATTGGCAAGGTCAAACCATGGCTCAAGCGACGACAGCGAGTGAGGAACTGGGTATTTCGTTACACATTGAAGCGGAGGCCTATTCCCTTACCATCCCAGCCGGTGAAATCATTTCGCAAACCATTACCCCCAATACCCATGTCAGTCAAAATCGATCGGTGGGGGTGGTGGTGAGTAAGGGGTATCCGGTTGAGTTGGTTGTAACACCCATCGATGCCTCTTCGGTTTCGGTTACCATCAAGACGGCCGTATTAGAGCAATGGCCCTCTCAGACCATCTCAATCATGTATCGCAGTGGGTCAGGGGCCACTCCCTTGGCCAACAAAACCTTGGCGCCACTTGAAACATCAGATGATACATTCACGTTAACCGTGGGTGGGGATATTGAGGTTTATTTTAATGATCGATTGGCGGTTAGAAAGCGTGTGAATGCCCCTAAATCCCGATGATGCCATTTATTTAAGTCGCCTGCTTGAACTGAGTGACGGGTACCCTCGCAGACATGCGTCTCCCAATCCAGCAGTGAGTGCTATTATTACCCACCAAGGTGAGATAGTGGGCGAAGGGGTGCATCAGGGGGCGGGAACCCCCCACGCTGAGGTTTTGGCCATTCAGCAAGCAGGCTCATTGGCGAGGGGGGGGACTCTGTATGTTTCGCTGGAGCCTTGTAGTCATTGGGGTCGAACCCCTCCTTGTATTCATGCCATTTGTGATGCCCAACTGGCACGGGTGGTGATTGGTGTATCAGACCCTAATCCCTTGGTAAAAGCTACCCCCCCCATCCCGTATTTAACATCACAAGGTATTGATGTGGTTCTTGGTAACCGTGAGACAGATTTTAGGTGGGTTCATCGGTCGTTTTTAAAAGGTATTTTACATCAAACACCATTTGTTACGGCAAAAGTGGCCACTAGTTTAGATGGCAAATTGGCGTTTCGGGACCCCAAGCGTGCTTATTTAACGGGGCCTCAATCACTAGAGTGGGTTCACCATCGCCGGGCTTATTGTGATGCAATTATGGTCGGTATTGGGACTGTATTGGCAGATGATCCCTTACTGACATGCCGGCAAGCAGGTGCTAAAAATCCTGTTAAGCTGATTGTTGATTCTAGGGGGCGCCTTCCCTTATCTGCCCGTTTATTTGACCAAACCACCCCCGAGGAGGTTTGGGTTATTTTATCCAATGAGGCCCAAGGGGAAGCGATTGAGGCACTGAGCAAGGTGGCCCAATTCATTCGTTTTACGCCACCGTTCAATTGGCAACAGGTATTGGGTGACCTAGCCAAACGCGGTATCCATGATTTAATTATTGAAGGGGGGCCTACCTTGTTAACCAGTGCATTTTCGCAAGGGGCCATCGATGCCATTGACCTTATGGTGGCCCCTACGTTATTGGGTGGGGCAAACCGACCCACCTTTTTAGAGGGGGAGGAACTGCCGTTGGGCGGGATCGACTCACAAATTCGATCGGTAATACAACGGGGGGGGGATGTTCACATAACCAGTGTGATTCACCCATTTTTTAAAAAGGAGGCCTCCATATGACCCAAGCCCTATATTCGATACCCATTGATTTACCCTTGATTCGGCAAGGGAAAGTACGTAGTTTATATGATGTGGGCCCCTTTTATTTGATGGTAACGACCGATCGAATCAGCGCCTTTGATTCCGTTATGCCAACCCCCATTCCGAATAAGGGAAAATTGTTAACACAACTCAGTGAATTTTGGTTTCGTCATACTGAATCGGTGATTCATAATCATTTTATTTCATCCTTACCGCATTCCATGCCACTGGTTGCCCATCCGTATTTGGATGTATTGCGCGGAAGAAGTATGTTGGTGGCTAAAACCACGCCGATTGAGGTGGAATGTGTGGTTCGTGGCCATATGGCAGGGTCGGCATGGGCGGAGTATCAGGCTCATGGCACGGTTGCAGGGGTGCCACAAGCCAAGGGGTTATTGTTGGGAAGTCGTTATCCAATGCCCATTTTTTCACCCGCGATTAAAAACCATGATGGGCATGATGAAAATATTTCGTTTGAGCAGTTGGTGGATCGTGTGGGGCGTGAGGTATCACATCAGCTTAGGTCGTATAGTTTGGCATTATATGAGGCGGCCCAAGCACAATTGCGTGGCACGGGGTTAATACTAGCCGATACCAAGTTTGAATTTGGTTGGTTGGGAAACCAAATGATTTTGATTGATGAGGCACTGACCCCTGATTCTTCCCGATATTGGGACGAGAGAACCCCTGTAACTGGGGAATCACCGCCTAGTTTTGACAAGCAAATTTTGCGGGATTACCTTAAAAAAATGGATGCAAATGGCCCAACTGATTTACCTGACGAGATAGTGAAGAAAATTGAGCAGGGGTATTTGGATGGGTTTTATCGGATTACTGGACAAGTATTTAATCCGGACATACCGGTCTCTGAACAATGGGCAGGTGGCATTAAGCGGGTCATGACACCCCTTATTAATCGAAACGAACCCCCTCGGGTCTCAGGATAGTCGTCACAATGGATCGAGACGGCTTTGAAGGATATAACCCATTCGGGGTGGTATAGTGGTGGAGGGAGCTGGATTTGAACCAACGTAGAGCTAAGCTCGGCAGATTTACAGTCTGCTGCGATTGACCACTCCGCCATCCCTCCATCATTTTTTATATTCTACCGCTTTTAGGTAAGATGGCCAAGTACTTAGGGCTTCAAATGGGATTCACGGCGATGTCTATGTTACGGGGTATGATTAAATCGTTTCATAATTGGGTATTACAATGCCATGACATGTATCCTACAACGATGGCTATTGTTTTTTTTTTGGTTGTTTCAGGTTCAATTATCTGAAGCAATACCATTCCAAGCCAGTGTGACGCCCATTCTGGATGAGCCTTTAAATTTTCGTCAAGGGGTGAGTCAAAAGCCCGTTGCATCCGTTCAAGTTCAATGTGATCCAAACTCTCGATTTTCGATTCACGTCTCTTCAGAATATGGGCGTTATTTTATTATAAAAGAAGAATATACGGGTCGACCTGGTGAAATGCTTCCTTTTTCGGTTGAATTAATTCATGGTCAAGCCAGTAACCTTCATTATTCACCCCAATTAGGACAAGTAAAAACGTTGGAGTCTCCAGTGACGTATGGGTTTACAGCCACAGGGGCTAGTGGTGACTGGAGTGCTCCCCAAATATATTTGTTGACTCTACATTCCAATCCGAATACATCCTTATTTTCAGGGAAGTTTAGTAATACATTATATATAAATGTAGTTGAACAGCCCTAAGACCCTGTTTGCAATTTGAGACGTCTAATCCGTTCTTCTACAGGGGGATGGGTACTAAACCATGAGACAATACCACCACCAGCTAATGGGGACATAATATATAAATGTGCCATACTGGTGCTTGAGGAGGCGGGCAAGCTATCCATTCGATTGTGGATTCGGGATAAGGCCGATGCCAAGTCAAGCGGGTTTCCGTGAATGCGTCCCCCTTCTTCATCCGCAATAAATTCACGAGATCTTGAAATGGCCATTTGAATAACCATGGCTGCAATCGGGGCAATCAATAGTGTTAATAATTGACCCATGCCGCTTCCCCCTTCCGATTCTTGATCGGACCGACGCCCCCCAAAAATCATGGCCCATTGTGCCATATTGGCTACCATTGAAATGGCTCCGGCTAAACAGGCCGCAATGGTACTTATTAACGTGTCATAGTGTTTAATATGGGCTAATTCATGGGCGGCCACCCCCGACAATTCAGCCGGTGACAATAAATTTAAAATTCCCTGCGTAAAGGCAACCGCTGAATTGGATGGACTACGACCCGTCGCAAAAGCGTTGGGGGTAAAATCTGGAATAATATAGACCTTGGGGATGGGCATTCCCGCTTGATGAGCCAACTTGGCTACCATGGCGACCAATTCTGGGTGGCTCTCGGTGTTTACCCGTTCTGCTCGGTGCATTTTGAGTACAATGCTATCTGAAAACCAATACATGCCGATATTCATCATACAAGCCATGATCAAGGCCAACACCATCCCAGATGGCCCACCCAATGCATTCCCTATGGTCACAAATAATCCGCTCATTAAACCCAACAAGACAACTGTCTTTAACGAACTGGTCATAATGTTTCCTCCAATTAGCTAATGTATCTAAGTAAACTCGGCGGATATTAGCACACAAATTGTCGGAGTGCTAACCCCTTGGTGTTATTGAGATAAATAGGCGTCTGCATCCAGTGCAGCCATACATCCTGAACCCGCAGCGGTAATGGCTTGACGGTAATGTCGATCCTGAACATCGCCACAGGCAAAGATACCGGGTATGCCGGTGCGTGTACTACCAGCTTCGGTTAGAATATAGCCTGATTCATCCAGTTCTAACTGATGGTTTAAAAAATCGGTGTTAGGAACATGACCAATTGCATAGAATAAGCCAGAGACTGGAATGGTTTTTTGACCATTCGGTTGTTGGAGTGTGACGGATTGTAACAATGAGTCGCCATTGGCTGCGATGACTTCTGATTCCCATTCAATGATAATATTGGGATTTTGTAGCACCCGATCTTGCATGACTTTTGAGGCCCTTAATTGGTTTTTTCTGACGACCAAGGTTACGGATGAAGCGTATTTCATTAAAAACGAGGCTTCTTCACAGGCGCTATCACCCCCTCCTATAACCACCAATGGTTTCCCTCTAAACATGGGGAGTGCCCCATCACATACAGCACAGGCGGATATCCCTTTTTGCCAGAAGGTTGCTTCGCCTTGTATTCCCAGACGCTTGGCGGTGGCACCCGTTGCAATAATCACCGATTGGGTAGATAGGGTTCGGTACGGGGTGGTGACCATAAACGGACGAACGGACAAATCAATGGAGGTAACGGTTTCAGTGTAAATGGTGGTGCCACATCGTTCTGATTGTTCTCTCATGGCCATCATGAGCTCAGGTCCCCCAATACCATTCGGAAAACCCGGAAAATTTTCAACATCCGTGGTGGTGGTTAATTGGCCACCAGCAGCCACCCCTCCGGCCATTTCCCCCTCAAATAAAATGGGGTTTCGTTGGGCGCGAGCGGCATAAATACCGGCCGTGTGAGCAGCGGGCCCTGATCCTATAATGATGATTTGTTCTGTCATGGAATGATCCTTTCGTTATTACAAGGTAGAGTAGTCGATACCGGTTTCAGATTTGGTGTTCTCTGATACAGGGGCTGATTGGGGTAACTCAGCGTTCACCGATCCGGTGGGTTCGTCGGCCCCACGTTCGGGAATTTGACCCATTCGCTCAAATTCTGTGGCTGGAACGTCTTTCAGGGCTTCTTTCATAAATGCTCGCCACATGAGGGCTGGAATACCGCCTCCGGTTACTTTATTCATGGGTTTATTGTCATCATTTCCGACCCAAGTGGCGGTGACCAGCTGGGGCGTAAACCCAATAAACCATGCATCTTTATAATCGGAGGTGGTTCCGGTTTTACCTGCAACAGGGCGGGGCAAATTTGCATTTTGACCCGTTCCATACCGAACTGCACCTTTCAACATATCAACCATGGTTGA
>Ga0172373_10003473_pt1 | contig 23049 bp, 19 predicted proteins | sample Lak10m_2_FD_114546 | JGI IMG/M metagenome (GOLD analysis project Ga0172373, IMG submission 114546) | Freshwater microbial communities from Kabuno Bay, South-Kivu, Congo - kab_092012_10m | ecosystem: Environmental > Aquatic > Freshwater > Lake | place: Democratic Republic of the Congo...
GGGGCCGGGAAGTCCGGCTCGCCGACGGCCATGCTGATGACGTCCTTGCCCTGGGCGCGCATGGCCTTGGCGCGCTCGTCGAGGGCCAGGGTGATCGAGGGTTCGATGCGGTCGATGCGTTTCGCGAGGCGCATGGGAGAACGGGACAGTCTGACCGGCGCGTGGAGTCCCTGGGAAGGCCCGCACGGAAGAATCACGCGCACCGGGCGTCTCACCCCGCTCGCCCCGCTGCGTAGAATCCTCGTCCCATGGGCCGCCGCCTCCTCCGCTACCTCCTGACCGGGTTCGTCCTCCTGATCCTGGCCGGGCTGTGGGCCTTCTCCTTCTTCCTCTTCAACCCCTTCGAGGGCGGCTACGAATATCCGATCGCCAGCCTCGTGCCGCGCGACGTCGATTTCTACGCCGCGAAGAGCGGCCTGGTGCGCGACTTCGAGCCCTTCCCGCGGCCGGTCTTCCTGGATGAACTCGAGGAGAGCCGCGAGGGCCGCGCGCTGCTCGAGCTCGGGCTGCGCGAGGAGCTGGCGGGCTGGCAGCTCGACCGCCTGGAGGCCGAGGTCGCGGGCGTGCTGGCGCAGCTGCCGGTCGAGCTCGATCCGCTCTCGTTCTTCGGCGGCAAGGACCTGGCGCTGGCCGGACACTTCGTCGACGGCGACATGGCGAACTCGCGCTGGGCGGTGTACGGGCGCACGAGCTGGTTCGGAAAGCTCGCGGTGGCGCTGCTCGCGGGTGGCTTCATCGATCTCTCGGCCCAGGGCATAGCGATCGAGCCGCACGAGCACGAGGGCGAGACGATCGGGGCGCGCATCTCCGGTGGCGCGCTGGCGAAGCCGCTCTTCGTGGCGCGCATCCTCGACGTCGTGGTGGTGGCGAGCGATCCCGCCTACCTGGTCCAGGCGCGCGTCTTCGAGGACGCGCGCGGCCAGGATTCGCTGCTGCAGTCGGCCAAGTACGCCGACCACATCGCGGCCGGCCCGCGCGAGGCGGGCGAGCTCGAGCTCTACTTCGACCAGCGCGCGCTGCTCGGCAAGGTGGGGCAGGGCGGCACGTGGCCCGACGCGCGCTCGCAGGATCCGGTCACGGCGCTCTCCGGTCGGCTGTTCCAGCTGGGTGCCCTGCGCGAGCTGATCGGCAAGGCCTCGTTCGGCCGCACGGTCACGCTCGATCTGACCGGCGAGCTCGTGGCCAGCGCCCTGACGCCGTTCCAGGAGAAGCTTTACGGCGAGCGCGGCTTCGACAAGAACCAGATGGCCGAGGTCGCCAGCATGGCGCCGGCCGACTGTGGCGCGTTCTTCTACCTGCACGCGGACATCGGCGACCTCTTGCGCGAGCTCGTTGCGGTCTTCCAGAGCATCGATCCGGCCGCGATCGCGAACCTCGAGGACTTCGTGCGCACGGCCTGGAACCACGACGGTCTCGCGCCGCTGATCGAGGAGATCGACGCGGCCTTGCGCGGGCGCGTGGCCTTCTTCGTGCGCGACTACGACTGGCCGGCCGAGGTCGACGGTCCGCCGAACGACGGTGTGCCCGTGCATGCCTGGGCGCTGGTCCTGTGGCCCGAGGACCAGAAGCGCGTCGACCAGATCCTGGGCGTGATCCAGCGCGCCGACGTGCAGGACATGCTGAAGATCCAGGGCGCCACGCCCGGCTCGCGCGGACTGTTCGTGAACACCGTGCAGGGCGGCGGCAAGGTGACCGAGTACTGGAACGTGCTGGTGCCGGGCACGGGGCACCTTGCGCACCTCGCCATGCAGGGGCGCGAGAGCTACTTCGTGGTGACCAACGAGAACCGCTTCCTCGGCCAGATCTTCAAGCTCTACAACGTGGGCCGCACGGACGAGGGCCTGACGCGCCTGGCGGATGATCCGGCCTTCCAGACCTGGGTCGGGAGCGGCCTCGGCAGCGCGAACTTCCTGGCCTGGCTCGCGCCGGCCGCGATGGCCGAGACCACGCGCCGCGTGACCGAGCGCGCGCTGCTCGAGGACGGGGCCGACTTCATCGACTGGAACGTCGAGCGCCCGCGCCTCGAGCGCGAGGTGCTCGCGCGCGACTTCCCGACCGAGCGCTGGCCCGAGGTCTCGCCGGGCAACCGCGAGGCCTTCGAGCAGAAGGTGCAGGAGGAGGTCGACCGCTTCCAGGCCTCGTACCTCGAGCGCGAGCTACCGGCCCTGCGCGCGGCCTCGACCCTGCGCCTCGAGGCGGAATCCGCCCTGCGCGCCGGCTTCCTGCAGCTCGAGACCGACCGCAAGAGCCTGCGCATCCTGGGCCGCTTCGGCCTGCAGTTCACGCCGGACGGTTGAACCCTTTTCTAGCGGACTTTCCGGGAGTTCTCGCCATGGACAACGCACGCATCTTCGCGATGGCCTTCGCCAGCGTCTACCCGCACTACGTGACGAAGGTCGAGCGCAAGGGGCGCACGCGGGCCGAGCTCGACGAGGTCATCCGCTGGCTGACGGGCTACACGCCGAAGGGGCTCGCCACGGTGCTCGAGCGCCGCACCGACTTCGCGACCTTCTTCGCCCAGGCGCCGCGCCTGCATCCGAACGCGCCCTTGATCACCGGCACGATCTGCGGCGTGCGCATCGAGGCGATCGAGGACCCGCTGATGCAGAAGATCCGCTGGCTCGACAAGCTCGTCGACGAGCTCGCCAAGGGCCGGCCGATGGCGAAGATCCAGCGTCAGGCGGAGGGGGAGGCGACTCCGGGATCGAAGGCGAAGAAGCCCAGGGCTGCCGCCGAGAAGCCCGCACGCCCCGCGGCACGTCGCCCGCGCGCGTCCCGCAAGTAGGGGCCGTTTCTTCCGGTCCGTCTTGCGCGTCCGTCTTGCGCGCCTGAGCGGGCCGCCTTCGGGAGCGCTCGAAGCTTCGTGGAGCGCGTGAACCCGTCGTGGCCGGTGCGCCGCTGAAGGACGCCCGCGCCCGGCCTCGTGCGGGGCGGCGCGGGAAGGTGTGGTGCCCGGGACTGGATTCGAACCAGCATGGTGTTACCCGCTAGCACCTCAAGCTAGTGCGTCTGCCAATTCCGCCACCCGGGCACTCTGGGAGGTGGGGACGAGGGGTGAACCTCGTCCAGCGGGGGCGGGAGTGTAGGGAGGCGAAGGGGGCGTGGCAAGGGGCTGTTCCAGGTCCGCGTGGGTCGTTTGTGTCCGTCCAGGCCGCTCGCTACGGTCAGGCGCCCGATCCCGGCCTCCCTCGAGCAGCAAAGAACCCCATGAAGGCCCCCAGCGGCAACGTCCTGATCGGTCAGTCCGGCGGACCGACCACGGTCATCAACCAGAGCCTGGTCGGCATCGTGGAGGCGGCCAAGACCTCGGCCCGCATCAAGCGCATCTTCGGCAGCCTGCACGGCATCAAGGGCGTGCTCGAGGAGAAGCTCGTCGACCTCGGGCGCGAGTCGAAGGATACGCTCGAGGCCGTCGCCCGCACGCCCTGCGCGGCCCTGCGCTCGGTGCGCAAGAAGCCGACGCGTGAGGAGTGCGAGCAGGCGCTCGCCACCTTCGAGCGCCACGACATCCGCTACTTCTTCTACATCGGCGGCAACGACTCGGCCGAGACGACGCACCTCTTCAACGAGCTGGCGGTCGCGAAGAACTACGACGTGCGCGTGTTCCACGTGCCGAAGACGATCGACAACGACCTGCGCGCGAACGACCACTGCCCGGGCTACGGCTCGGCGGCGCGCTTCGTGGCCATGGCGATGATGGGGGACAACCTCGACAACCGCAGCCTCCCCGGCATCAAGATCGATGTCGTGATGGGGCGTCACGCGGGCTGGCTCACCGCGGCAAGCGTGCTGGCGCGGGTGCATCCCGATGACGGCCCGCACCTCGTGTACGTGCCGGAGAAGATCTTCAAGCTCGACGCGTTCCTGGCGGACGTCGAGAAGGTCTACAAGAAGCACGGGCGCTGCCTGGTGGCCGTGTCCGAGGGCGTGCACGGCGCCGACGGCAAGCTCGTGGTCGAGGGCAAGGAGCAGGATTCGCACGGCAACGTGCAGCTCTCCGGCTCGGGCGCGCTGGGCGATTTCCTGGCCGACGCGATCAAGAAGAACCTGGGCGAGAAGCTGCGCGTGCGGGCCGACACCTTCGGCTACCTGCAGCGCTCGTTCCCGGGCGTGGTCTCGCCGGTCGACGCCAAGGAGGCGCGCGCGGTCGGGCGCATGGCCGTGCGCCTCGCGCTGAAGGGCGAGCACCACCACGGCTCGGTCGCGCTGGTGCGCGAGGCCGGGCCCGAGTACGCCCTGAAGCTCGAGCACACCGAGCTCAAGAATGTGGCCAAGGAGACGCGCCCGATGGAGCCGGCCCTGCTGGCGGGCGACAACGACATCGCGCCGGCCTTCCTGGACTACGTGCGCCCGCTGGTGGGCGATCTGCCGCGGCCCGCACGGCTGTCCGACTTCCCGATCGCGTGACGAGGGCGGCTCGCCTCACGCTCACGCGTGCGCGAGCCGCGTTCCTGCGCTTCCGTGGAGCCGGGCGGGAGTCGCGCAGCTCCGCGCGCTATCCTGGGCGTTTCTCCGTGCCCCTGCGCAACCCGCGAGTGACCCCGTGACCGAGATCGAGATCCGCGACCCCGACCCGACCGGCGCCGAGCCGGCCCCGGCCGAGGCTCCCGCCGAGAGCCCCTACAAGAACCTGCTCGTGCCGCTCGTGGTCGTGCCGGCCATGATCGTCATGGTGCTGGTCGCGGTGGTGATGCTCTTCACCTCCATGACCGGCAAGGAGGACACGCCGCGCGAGAACCTCGCGCGTCTGCTCGACGGCGGCTTCAACGAGCGCAAGCAGGCGGCCTTCAACCTGGTGCGCCAGGTGATCGACGCGCGCCGTGCGCGGGCCGAGGGCACGCCGGCCGAGTGGGACATCGACGAGTCGTTCTTGCCCGAGCTGCGCCGCGCGCGCGAGCAGGTGGCCGCGCTCGAGACCCCGCAGGACGTGCCGATTCCGCTGGTCCTGTCGAGCCTGCTGGCGCAGCTCGGCGATCCCGAGGGCGTGGTCCAGCTGGCCGAGATGACGGCCCTCACGGACGAACTCGATCCCGAGCGCGAGTACCGCATGTACGCCGCGATGACTTTGGGCGCGATCGGGGATGAGCTCCCCGAGGCCTCGCGCGAGGCCGCTGCGCGCACCCTGATCGGGCTGCTCGAGAGCGCCGACGCCGGCATGGTGCTGGTCGCCATCGCCGGGCTGCAGAATCTGCCCACCGCCGGCACCGTGCCGGCCCTGACCGGCATGCTGGCGAGTGCCTCGCTCGAGCAACGGGGCAGCGCCGCGCTCTCGCTGGCCACGCTGGGGGATGCGGGGGGCAGCGCGGTGCTGAGCGAGCTCCTGCGGCCGGAGGCCTACGCGGCCGAGCGCACGGCCGACGCGCGCCGCTGGCCGGCGGCGCGCGTCTCGGAGAGCCGAATCAAGGCCCTGGACGCCCTGGACGCCCTGGGGGGGCTGAGCGCGACCGAGCTCGCGCCCCTGCTGGAGGATGCGGACGCGGGGGTGCGCTCGCGCGCCCTGGCCCTGCGCGCCGAGGGCGCCCGCTAGGAGCCCCGGTCCGGCCCGGCCAGACGGCTTCCGCCGGAGGATTGCCCCTCCGCACGCTTGCACAACCTCGCCCGCACCACCATCCTGATGCCCCTCCAACCGACCCCCGGTCTCGGGAGAAGCCGCCTCGACCCCCTGCTCGTGCGCGCGGAACGATCCGCTCGTGTCGCTCGGTGGGTTCCTGCGGTGCTCCGGACCCGTTCCAGGAATCGTGGCTGAAGTGGCAGACAAGACGGAAGCGCAGAGCGACGCCGCGGGCGGCGAATCGCGCGGTCCCACGCTGGTGCGCGCCCCCCTGCGGGGCGAGGTTTCCCGGCGCGGTTTCCTTTCGACCCTCGGACTCGGCTGGGCGGTCTTCGCCGGCGCCGGGGCGGGCCTGCTCGGCGCGATGGGGCGCTTCCTGTTCCCCAACGTGCTCTTCGAGCCGCCGCAGGAGTTCAAGGCGGGCTTCCCCGAGGACTTCTCGGTCGACATGGTCGACGAGCGCTACAAGGCCGCCTACGGCGTGTGGCTCGTGCGCGAGGTCTCGGGCTTCTACGCGCTCTCGACCGTGTGCACGCACCTCGGCTGCACGCCGAACTGGCTCGCGGCCGAGGAGAAGTTCAAGTGCCCGTGCCACGGCTCCGGTTTCATCAAGACCGGCGTGAACATCGAGGGCCCCGCGCCGCGGCCCCTCGAGCGCTACAAGATCCTGCTGGCCGAGGACGGTCAGCTCCTGATCGACAAGAACACGAAGTACCAGCAAGAGAAGGGGCAGTGGGAGCTCGACGGCGCCTACCTGCCCTACACGGCTTGATCCCCTGACAAGCGCGCATGCAGAAGCTCCTCCAGGCCGTCCGCGACACCCAGATCTGGCGCTCGATCTTTCGCCATGGGTATCCGGACACGCCCCGCAATCGGACCCTAGCGGTCCTCTCGAACACCTTCCTGCACCTGCACCCCGTGAAGGTGCGGCGCAGCGGCATCCGGCTCTCCTACACCTGGTGCATGGGAGGACTGACGTTCTTCCTGTTCCTGGTGGAGACGATCACCGGTCTGCTCCTGATGTTCTATTACCGGCCGACGGCCGAGGCCGCGTACCAGGACATCATCGGCATCCGCGAGCACGTGGCCCTCGGCGTCATGCGCGAGATGCACCGCTGGGCCGCGCACATGATGGTGATCACGGTGTGGCTCCACATGTACCGCGTGTTCCTGACGGGCTCGTACAAGCCGCCGCGGGAGTTCAACTGGAACGTGGGCGTGATCCTGCTCGTGCTGACGCTGCTGCTCTCGTTCACCGGCTACCTCTTGCCGTGGGACCAGCTGGCGGTGTGGGCCATCACGGTCGGCTCGAACATGGCGCGCGCGACACCCTTCCTCGGACACGAGGGACCGGGTGCGTCGCTGCTCAGCTTCGGCGGACTGAACTTCGTGCACGCGGGTGACGACGCGCGCTTCGGCTTGCTGGCCGGACGCTTCGTCGGCGAGGGCGCGCTCCTGCGCTTCTACGTGCTGCATTGCGTCGGGCTGCCGCTGGCGGCCGCGACCCTGATGGCGATCCACTTCTGGCGCGTCCGCAAGGACGGCGGCATCTCCGGGCCGCTCTAAGGCGAGGCAGCGAGCGTGAACGAACTTCTCAAGAGCGCGGTCGACTGGATGTTCGAGCCGACGCGCTACTTCCTGGGCTTCTGCGCCCTGGTCGCGGCCGTGCTGTACTGGCGCAAGCTGTTCAGCCGCACGATCTTCATGTGGGCCTTCTTCCTGGGAGGCACGGCCTTCCTGGCCTGGGCCGTGCGCGACTACGACTTCCACAAGATCATCACGAAGGGGGACAACATCCCGATCGTGATCCTCCTGTCGTCGGTCGTGTTCTTCTCGTGGCTCGCGCTGCGCCAGGCGGTGATCAACGACGAGCGCCGCAAGAAGGGCGAGCTCGGGCTCGAGCACGAGCTCGGCAAGCAGAAGGTCTTCACCTGGCCCGACCTCGTCTACTCCGAGTTCATCTGCATCATCCTGTTCACGGCCGCGCTCATGATCTGGTCGATCGTGGTCGAGGCCCCGCTCGAGGAGCCGGCCGCGCTGGCGCGCACGCCGAACCCTTCGAAGGCGCCGTGGTACTTCCTCGGCTTGCAGGAGATGCTGGTCTACTTCGACCCGTGGATCGCCGGCGTCGTGCTGCCCGGCTTCATCATCGTCGGGCTGTGCGCCGTGCCGTACCTCGACACGAACCCGAAGGGCAACGGCTACTACACCTTCGACGAGCGGCCCTTCGCGGTCTCGTTCTTCTGGGTGGGTTTCATCCTGTTCTGGGTCTCGTTCGTGATCCTCGGGACCTTCCTGCGCGGCCCCAACTGGTCGTTCTTCGGGCCCTTCGAGTACTGGGACCTGCACAAGCTCGAGCCGCTCGTGAACGTCGACCTGTCGACCTACTTCTGGGTCTACGGTCTCGGGCAGACCATGCCGACCAACCCGCTCGTGCGCGAAGCGCCGGGCATCCTGGCGCTGCTCGGCTTCTTCCTCGTGCTCCCGCCGCTGCTCGGCAAGACGCTGCTCAAGGGCCTCGTCCAGCAGATGGGCGTGGTGCGCTACAACGTCTTCATGCACCTCCTGCTGTGGTTCGCGCTCTTGCCGCTGAAGATGCTGCTGCGCTGGACCGTCGGCCTGAAGTACATCGTCGGCATCCCCGAGTGGTTCCTGAACGTCTGACAGCTCCGAACGCCTGAGCCCCTCCGATGGCTGATCGCGGCGATACCCACTATCACGTTCCTGCGCTGAACCGCTGGTTCGCGTTCTCCAGTCTCCTGCTGCTGATCGCGGCGGTGTGGATGGTGCTCGACGACTGGTCGCGGCCCTGGAAAGGCTACCAGCGCGAGTTCCGCACGATGGAGATCGAGCGCGCCCGGGCCGAGCTCGACACGCCCGAGGCCAAGGCCATCCTGGCCGAGGAGGAGCGTCTGGCGGGCGAACTCGCCGCCGCGCGCCAGTCCTTCGACGCCCGTGCGGGCGAGCTCGACGACGCCAAGAAGGCCCTGCGCGACCTGCAAGGCATCGCCTTCCTCGCGACCGAGTCCGAGAAGAAGACCAAGCAGAACTACAACTGGGAGCGCTTCGTCGCGGAGGAAGCGCGCATCCACCACGGCGATCCGAAGGCCGGCACGGCGACCATCGAGGCGATGGAGAAGGAGCTCGCCGAGCGCGCGGGCAAGAAGCAGCAGGCCGACGCCGACGTCGCCGCCCAGCTGGCGCGCATCGCGGCCATGCAGGAGGAGCTGAAGCGCGCCGAGAACGCCTGGAAGAACGCCGGCAAGGGCATCGAGCTCGTGCGCAAGAAGCTCGACACGCTGGCGCCCTCGGATCTGCCCACCCAGGTCGCCAACTACATCCGCGACTTCCCGGGACTCGACTTCATCGGCCCGAGCCTGAAGGTCAAGAAGACGCTGCCGGCGGACCTGACCTTCGAGCTCAACTTCACGCAGAAGGGGCGCATCGACATGTGCCAGACCTGCCATGTCCCGATCGACATGGCGGGCTACGAGACGGCCGAGCAGCCCTTCGCGACGCACCCGCGCCTCGACCTCTTCCTGACGGCGAAGTCGCCGCACCCGCAGAGCGAGTTCGGTTGCACGATCTGCCACCGCGGCAACGGCGAGGCGCTCGACTTCCAGCGCAGCGACCACCGCGCCAGCGACGACGCGGAGGCCGAGGAGTGGCGCGAGGACCACCACTGGCACAAGCAGCACTACTGGGACTACCCGATGCTGCAGGAGAAGTACGTCGAGGCCTCCTGCGTGCAGTGCCACAAGGACTCGATGGAGCTGATCGCGCCCGACGCGCCCAAGGTGGCCGAGGGCTACCGGCTGTTCGAGCGCTACGGCTGCTACGCCTGCCACAAGGTCGAGTGGTTCCCGACCGAGCGGCGCCCGGGCCCGAGCCTGAAGGGTCTCGCCCAGAAGACCAGCGCCGAGTTCGTCGACAGCTGGATCAAGAACCCGAAGGCCTTCCGGCCCTCGACGTGGATGCCGCAGATCTTCCACCTCGAGAACTACTCGCCCGAGACGACCGTGTCGGTCTCGAACTACGGCAACGGCCGTCCGATCATGGGTGACGAGTGGAGCGATGCCGCCGTCGCTTCGGTCGGCGCTTTCGTGCGCTCGCGCGCCGTCGACGAGGCCCTGCCGGCGATTCCGCTCGAGGGCGATGCCGTGGCCGGGCGCGAGACCTTCCGGCTGGTCGGCTGCGCCGCGTGCCACAACATGGCGCCCTTCACCGAGGAGGCCCGCGCGGCCGAGGCCGACCTCGTCAACAAGCGCCGGGGCGACAACGAGCACGGCCCGAACCTGCGCGGCGTCGCCACCAAGGTGACGCCCGAGTGGCTCTTCGCCTGGATCAAGGATCCGAGCGCCTACTGGAGCGAGACGCGCATGCCGAACCTGCGCCTCTCCGACCAGGAGGCGGCCGACATCGTGGCCTACATGCTGGAGGACCCGCTCTTCCACGAGGTTCCGAGCGGCTGGACGGCCGAGCGCGTCGAGTACAAGCGCGACGTGCTCGAGGAGCAGGCGCGCTTCTTCTTCAACCGCGAGCTGCGCAGCGAGCTCGAGCGCAAGTTCCAGGACGAGTGGAAGGACGACGAGGCCCTGCTGGTGGCCCTCGGCGAGAAGTTCGTCCTCGGCCAGGGCTGCCACTCGTGCCACGAGATCGCCGGGCTCGAGGATGCCCAGCCGATCGGCACCGAGCTGACCACCTGGGCCTCGAAGACGGTCGACAAGCTCGACTTCGGCTTCGTGCCGGACCTGCTCGCGAAGCAGCACGGCTGGAGCCAGAAGCAGAAGCTCGACTACAAGGAGTACCGCGAGAACTTCCTCGAGCAGAAGCTCGCCGCGCCGCGCTCCTACGACACGCAGAAGGTCAAGAACCCGACCGAGCGGCTGAAGATGCCGTGGTTCAACTTCACGCAGCACGAGATCGAGGCCTTGACCTGCTTCGTGGCCGGGCTCGTCAACGACGAGGTCCAGCGCGCGAAGATGGTGCCCACGGCCGAGGAGCTCGCGATGGACGACGGCCTGCGCGCCCTGCGCCAGAAGAACTGTGCCGGTTGCCACCAGATCGAGCCCGCGCGCATCCAGTTCAAGGACGAGGATGGCGTCGAGCGCGAGGTCCACGGCCAGTTCCTGGCCTTCGACGAGGACAAGCTGCCGCCGCCCTACGTGGGCTTCCAGGAGTACGTCGCGAAGTACGAGGCCGACGTGGCCGAACTCGAAGAGGTCATCGTCCAGCTGCTCGAGCCCGCGCCGGGCGTCGGCCAGGTGGGGGACACGGTCGTGATCGAGGACCTCGACTCGATCCGCATCACGCCTCCGCACGGTGGCGGGATGGTCGAAGTGGTCACCGACCACTACCTCTACTCGGACGACGTGGCCGACGTGGACGGCGAGCGTCGCCCCTACGCCGACGAGGTCTACGACAAGGTCCGCTGGACCTTCGCTCCGCCCGTCCTGTGGAACGAGGGCGGCAAGCTGCAGCGCGAGTGGTTCTTCCGCTTCCTGCTCGACCCCGTGCCGCTGCGCCAGCAGCTGCGCGTGCGCATGCCGACCTTCCACTACGACGGGGGCGAGGCCGGCGCGATCGCCGACTACTTCGCCAACCGCTCGCAGCGCGAGTGGCCGGCCCGCTACGCGCGCCAATTGCTCCTGTCGGCCGACAAGGACGCGGCCACCCTGGCGGCCGAGATGCAGGCCCAGGGCCTGCGCACCAGCCCCGCGGTGGTGCAGGGCATCGCCGACGGCAAGCCGGTCGAGACGGCCACCGGCCTGGCGGCCCTGAAGCGCCACGGTGACGCCCTGGGCTTCGAGCTGGCCGGTCCGGTCGATCCTGCGTACGAGGCGGTCGCTCCGCGCTCACCTTCGACGCTCGAGCCCGTACTGGCCAGCGATCCGGAGTACTTCAGCAAGGTGCACGACCTCGCCATCAAGGGCCCGAACTGCGTCCAGTGCCACTTCCTGCGTGGCGCGCCGCCGACCCAGTCGACGCCGATCGCCTGGGCCCCGGACCTCGACCACGTGCGCGAGCGCCTGCGCCCGGACTGGGTGCGCGCCTGGCTCACCGACCCCGCGAAGATCTACCCCGGCACGGCCATGCCCGCCAACTTCCCGCTCGACCAGGAGCAATGGCAGGAGCTGTGGCCCGCGCCGAGCCGCCAGCAGATCGAGGCCGTCGTGACCTGGCTCTTCAACCTGGATCGCGCCAAGGCCCCCTCCAACTGATCACGCCACCCCACCAGAAAAGACCATGCTCACTCTGACCCTCCTCCTCACCGCCGCGTCACTCTCCAGCGAGCCCACCAAGAGCGCCGATGTCGGCTCGATCTCCGGCAAGGTCGTCTGGGACGGCGAGCTGCCCGCACCGAAGCCCGACTTCGACCTCAAGCCCGAGCAGATCACGGGCTGCAAGCACCACGCCGATGGCGGCGTCAGCAAGAAGGACGAGTCGCTGCTCGTCGACGCCAAGGGCGGCGTCGCCAACGTCGTCCTGACGATCACGGTCGCCGGCGCCAAGGCCGAGATCCCGACCGAGCCCATTCACTTCGACCAGGAAGGCTGCCAGTTCAAACCGCGCGTGGCCGTGGTGCCCGTCGGCGCGAGCGTGCGCTACCTGAACTCGGACGAGACGAACCACAACGTCCACACCTACGCCAAGAAGAACACGGGCATCAACAAGAACGTCGCCCCGGCCGGCACGCTCGATCAGCTGCTCGACAAGGCCGAGGTCATCGACGTCAAGTGCGACATCCACCCGTGGATGAAGGGCTCGATCGTCGTCACCGACGCGACCCACTGGGCCACGACCGCGGCCGACGGCTCGTTCAAGCTCGCGGGCCTGCCCCCGGGCGAGTACGAGCTCAGCTGGTGGCACGAGGAGCTCGGCAAGGGCAAGACCGCCAAGGTCACCGTCGAGGCCGGCAAGGACGCGACCCTCGAGCACAAGGTCTCGGCCGAGAAGAAGGCCGGCGGCGGCCGCCGCCGCTAGCCCGTCAGACGGGCCACCCGGAAGGCGCTTCCCTCTGCGGGGAGGCGCCTTCCTTCGTTTCCGGGGCTGCGCTCAGAACGGGCTGCGGCGCACGGGCGCTTCCCAGCGCTCGAACCAGCCGGGCGGGTTCCAGGCGTGCAGCATGCGCGCCACCGAGCGCAGGGCGCGCCATTCGTCGGGCGTCGAGCCGCCCGTGCGCACGCGTTCGGCCCGTCGGCCCTCCTCGGCGAAGCTGCGCTCCACGAGTTCGAGCAGGCCCTGGCGCTTGCGCGGCTCGCTCGTGGCCAGGGCCTTCTCGACCAGCGGCTGCAGGCGCCGCCCGAAATCGACGGAGACCCGGAAACGGCTGCACAGCTCCCCGATCAGGCGCTTGGCTTCCATGCAAAGGAAAGAGTACCTCGCCCGGACTCCCGGAGTCGGGACGTGGGCCGCGCGCGTGGATCGGGTCGCGCCCTCAAGAGCGCTCTCGCGCGCAATCGACAGGGAAGCCGGGCAGGTCTTCCCCGACCCGCCCCTTCGCCCGGTCCCGCTCCGTCCCCATGCGCTTCCTTCTGGCGGTCTGCGCCCTAGTCGCGTTCGACCTCGTGCTTGTCCTGTTCTTCTCGCTGCGCGAGGCGAGCGCCGGCACCGCCCTGCGGCTCGACGTGGCCGGGCTGGTGCACGCCTCCGAGCTCGTGCTCGAGGGCCGCGTGCTGGCGGCCGAGCCGCACGATGAGGCCGGCCTGCTCGTGACCGAGTACCTGATCGAGGTCGAGCGCACCCACAAGGGGCCGCACCAGGCCACCCGCGCCGTGCGCCTGCCGGGCGGAGTGCGCGCGGATGGCAGCGGGCTCCTCATCCCGGGGCTCTCCGCGCCCGCACCGGGCCAGGAGGTGCTGCTCTTCCTCGGACCCGAGAGCCGCGCCGGGGCGCGTCTGCCGACCGGGCTCGCGCAGGGCCTCTTCACGCTCGAGCGCCTGCCGGATGGCTCGAAGCGCCTGGCGCGCGACGCGCGCGCGCTCGAGCTCTTCGATGGCCAGAGCTTCACGCGCGGCGAGCGCACGCGCCACGCCTACGCCGAGCTCCTGGCCGCGCTCGAGGCGGCGCGCGCCGACGAGGAGCGCGCCCGGTGAAGAAGCTCCTGCTGTTCGTGCTCGTGGCGCTGGTCGCCTTGCCCGCGGCGCGGCTCCTGGCCCACGTGCGCCTCGCGCATCCCTCGAGCGGCAATGCGCTGCGCTGGACCACGCCCGGCAACGTCTCGCTCGTGCTGCAGGCCGACGGCTCGGACGACGTGTCGGATGCGAGCGACGCCGTCGCCCTGCGCCTCGCGCTGCAGGACTGGAATGCCGTGACCGGTACGAGCGCGACCCTGGTCGAGGACACCGCGCCGACGAGCCGCGCGCGCACGGACTGGGAGGCGAACGACGTGCACCTCGTCCTCTTCGACGAGGACAACTCCTCGGGCTTCTTCCCGCTCGGCTCGCCCACGGTCGCGCTGACGCCCGTCTGGTTCTTCTCGAACGGCGTGATCGAGGACGCCGACATCCTCTTCAACGGGCGCGGCTTCACCTTCGCGACCGACGGCGCCAGCGACCGCTTCGACATCCAGAACGTGGCCGCCCACGAGCTCGGGCACCTGCTCGGGCTCGACCACTCGGGCAACGCCAGCGCGACGATGTATCCCTACGTCGACCAGGGCGTCGTGCTGCAGCGCAGCCTCTCGCTCGATGAGGTCGGAGGCCTGCGGGACGCCTATCCGGCCGGCAGCTTCGGGAAGATCACGGGCACGGTCGTGCGGGCGGGTGATGCGAGCCCGGTGGCCGGAGCGTACGTCGTCGCGCGCGATGACGACGGACGCACGGTGGCGGCGATCCTGGCGGGCACGAACGGAGCCTACACGCTGAAAGGTCTCGTGCCGGGCACCTACTCGGTCTACGCGCGGCCCTTCGACGCGCCGGTGGGCGAGGGCAACCTCGGCTCCTTCTGGAGCGGGAAGATCGAGACCGACTTCGAGCCGGCCTTCCATGCGACGAACGCCACGCTGGTCGGCAGCGAGACGGTCGCGCTGGGGACGCTCGAGGTCGGCGAGGACGTGACGCTCTCCCTCGGCAGCGCCGCCGACCGCTATCCGCTGCGCGCCACGGTGGGGGACAGCCAGACGCTCTTCGTGCGCGGCAGCGGGCTCTTCGTCGGCTCCACGCTGGAGGCGGCCGACCCCGACCTCGTGCTCTCGAACGCGACCTGGTTCGGCACGCAGGTCTCCTTCCAGCTCGGCGTACCCGCGGGCGAGGAGGCCGGGCAGGTGGATCTCATCGTGACGAACGCCGGCGGCGATGTGTCGATCCTGCCCGGAGCCCTCGAGCTCGCCGGCGCGCTGCCGACCGTGAGCGACGTGATTCCGGCCGAGGGCTCGGCCACGGGCTTCGAAGACATGACGATCCTCGGCGAGGGGTTCCGCGAGGGGTTGCGGGTCGTCGTCGGGAGCGCGATCTACACCGACGGGATCGACTGCAACGTGCTCGACGCGCACACGATCACGCTGATGACCGCCGCGCAGGAGCCGGGTGAGCACGACGTCGTCGTGATCGATCCCTCGGGCGTCGAGGGCCGCGCGGTCGACGCCTTCCGCGCGCGCTCGGTGCCGGTGATCGCGAGCGTCCTGCCGCGCGGCGGCGACGCGAGCGGGGGCACCGAGGTCGTGCTGGCGGGCTCGGGCTTCCTGGACGGCGCCCTCGTGCGCATCGACGGTGTCGACCAAGGCGCGGTCACGATCGAGGACGACGGCACGGCGCGCTTCACGACCGTCGGCGCGGCCCCCGGCGGCCCCTTCGCGCTCGAGCTCGAGAACCCCGACGGCTCGCTCACCGCGCAGAGCTTCGTCTACGTGTCCCAGGTCGACCCCGAGGTCACCACGGTCAGCCCTGCGAGCGGCTCGAGCGGCGGCGGCACGACGCTGACGCTCACCGGTACGGGCTTCACGCCCGCGATGCAGGTCACCTTCCTGGCCGAGCTCGACGGCAGCGAGGTCCCGGCCGCGAGCACGACCTTCCTCGACGCGAACACGCTCGAGGTCGTGACGCCCTCCCACCCGGCCGGCACGGTCACGCTCTTCGTGGCCGACGCGAGCGAGTGCGGCACCCTCGCCGAGTCGGCCTTCACCTTCACGGGCAGCGGCGGGGGCGGCGGCTGCTACACGGTGCCGTTCCAGGACCCGCGCGACCCGCGCGAGTGGCTGGCGGCGAGCTGGTGGCTCCTCTTGGCCCTCGGCTGGCTCGCCTGGCGTGCCCGTCCGCGCACCGCGCGCGACTCGCGTAGCGGGAAGAACGCGCGCGGAGCCGCGTCCCTTCCTGCGTGACCGACGGGGAAAGCGACGGCGCGCAAGGGCGGAGCGTGGGCGCAGGGATCCTGTCCTGGCTTCCGGGCATTGCGGCGGGACTGCTGGGCTCCGCCATGGTGGCTGTCCTCGTCCTCCCTTCCGTCATGCCGCGCGTGTTCCGTACCGATTGCTCGAAGCACAAGGCGAGGGCGGACATCCAGACAATTGCCTGGGCGGCCGAGCAGTACGCGCTCGAGCACGAGGGCGCGTTCCCGAGCAGCCTGCTCGACCTCGTCACGCCCGACGAGAACGGCTTCAGCTACCTCCGCACCGAGACCGTGCCGCGCGATCGGTGGGGGCGCGAGTACCTGTACTTCCCGCCCGGCGTCTTCGGGCCCGAGGCCGTCGTGTGCACCCTCGGCTCGGACGCCGCTCCCGGCGGCAAAGGAGAAGCGCAAGACCTCGACAACCTCGCCCTCCGATCCGGCAAACTCTAGGGCATGGCTCCGACCATTGCCTTTGACATCGAGGTTGCTGGCTTTCCCTGGGAAGAGGTCGACGAGATCACGCGCGGGTACCTCCTGCAGCGTGCGAAGAGCGACGAGGAACGTGCGAGCGCGCCCGAGCGCACGGCGCTCTTCCCCGGGCTCGGGAAGATCATCGCGATCGGCATGTGGAACCTCGAGAAGGACCACGGCCTGTGCTTGCTCGAGGGGAAGACGGCCGAAACCGAGGCCTGGCCGCGCGTCCCGAACGCCGACGTCTTCCGCGGCAGCGAGAAGGAGCTGCTCGAGCGCTTCTGGGAGATCGTCGAGCGCAAGCGCCCGCGGCTCGTCTCCTTCAACGGGCGCGGCTACGACGGGCCGATCTTGATGATCCGCTCGGCCCAGCTCGGAATCGCGCCGAGCACGAACCTGTGCGGCAACCGCTTCAAGCTCGGCAACCACGTCGACCTCGACGCGGTGCTCTCGTTCCACGGCTCGTGGCGCGAGCACTACAAGCTCGACTACTGGTGCCGGCGCTTCGACGTCGAGAGCCCCAAGGGCTCGATCGACGGCTCGCAGGTCGCGCGCGCCTACCGCGAGGGCCGCATCGAGGAGATCGGCGAGTACTGCCTGCGCGACGTGCGCGCGACCGCCCAGCTCTTCACGAAGCTCGAGCCGACCCTGCTGCCGCTGTTCGAATAGCGGGCCGTCGGGTCAGGCTTCGGCCGCCGTGGTGTCGGTCGATACCGGCACGGCTTCCCAGTCGAGTTCCTTGCAGTCGGTGTAGAGGCGGTCGAGGTCGTAGTAGCCGCGCGCTTCGGGCTGCAGGAGGTGCACGACCACCGGGCCGAAGTCCATCACGACCCACCAGTGCAGGTTTGCGCCCTCGGCCGGCTGGTGCCGGTGACCCAGGGCCTTGGCGCGGATGTGCAGCTCGTTCTGCAGGGCGCGCACGTGGCTCTTGTTCAGGCAGGTGATGAGCAGGAAGTAGTCCGACAGACCCAGCCGCTCGCCGACGGCGTAGGCGCGGATCTGTTCGGCCTTCTTCTCCTGGCACCAGCGGGCCAGCGTGGCGGCGAGGACTTTCGATTCGATGGGAGGACTCCGCTCGGGATGCTGGAAAGGCTAGGCCCCGGCTGGGCGCCCGGGAAGGGGCGAAGCCGGGGCCTTCGGTGAAGACTCGAAGAAGCTCAGATGAACCAGGGCAGGAAGATCACGCCCACGACGGTCATGAGCTTGATGAGGATGTTGAGGCTCGGGCCGGAGGTGTCCTTGAAGGGGTCGCCGACCGTGTCGCCCACGACCGCCGCCTTGTGGACCGGGCCGCCCTTGCCGCCGAAGGCGCCGGCCTCGATGTGCTTCTTCGCGTTGTCCCAGGCGCCGCCGGCGTTGGACATGAAGATCGCGAGCATGACCGAGGAGACCAGCGAGCCGGCCAGCATGCCGCCCAGGGCCTGCACGCCGAGCAGCTTGCCGAGCACGAGCGGGGCGGTCACGGCCAGGATGCCGGGCACGACCATCTGCTTGATGGCACCGTCGGTCGCGATCGCGACACAGCGCTCGGTGTCGGGTTCGGCCTTGCCCTCCATCAGGCCCTTGATCTCGCGGAACTGACGGCGCACTTCCTCGACCATCTTGTTGGCCGCGTTGCCGACCGCGCGCATCGTCATGGCGCTGAACAGGAACGGCAGGAAGCCGCCGATCAGGAGGCCGATCGTGACCTGGACCGAGTTCACGTCGAGCAGCACCGTGCCGTCCGGGGCCAGCATCCCGGCGCCCCCGCCCGCAGCCTTGAGCAGCTCACCCGCCTTGGTGCAGAACGCGCTGAACAGCGCGAGCGCGGTCAGTGCGGCCGAGCCGATCGCGAAGCCCTTGCCGATCGCTGCGGTCGTGTTGCCGCAGGCGTCGAGCGAGTCGGTGCGGTGACGCACTTCCTTGGGCAGGCCGGCCATCTCGGCCAGACCGCCGGCGTTGTCGGCCACCGGGCCGTAGGCGTCGACGGCGAGCGAGATGCCGAGCGTCGAGAGCATGCCGACGGCCGACATGGCGACCCCGTAGATGCCGCCGAAGTGGAACGAGGTCCAGATCGCGGCGCACACGAACAGCACCGGCAGCGCGACCGACTCGAAGCCGGTGGCGAGGCCGTGGATGATGTTCGTGGCCGGGCCGGTCTGCGACTGTGCAGCGATGTTCTGCACCGGCTTGAAGCTGGCCGAGGTGTAGTAGTCGGTCAGCTTGCCGATGATCACGCCCGCCGCCAGGCCGGAGACCGTGGCCCAGAAGAGGTTCATCCCTTCTTCGCCGGCCGGGAATTTCAGCGCGTAGTTGCACAGCCAGTAGATCGCGCCGGCCACGACCAGCGAGGCCACCACGAGCCCGCGGAAGAGCGCCGCTTGCAGCTGGCTCTCGTCCTTCGCCTTGACGAAGAACGAGCCGATGATCGAGGCCACGATGCCCAGGGCCGCGACGGCCAGCGGCAGGATGACCATCGAGGGCATGTTCGGGTCGGCGCGGTGCGCGAAGAAACCGAGCGACATCGCCGCCACGATCGAGCCGGCGTAGGACTCGAACAGGTCGGCGCCCATGCCGGCCACGTCGCCCACGTTGTCTCCGACGTTGTCGGCGATCACGGCCGGGTTGCGCGGGTCGTCCTCGGGGATGCCGGCCTCGATCTTGCCGACCAGGTCACCGCCGACGTCCGCGGCCTTCGTGTAGATGCCGCCGCCGACGCGCGCGAAGAGCGCGATCGAGCTCGCTCCGAACGAGAAGCCGAGCACGCTGTTCAGCGCGCTCTCGGTGATGTTCGTCAGGTTGTCCGTGTAGAGGTACGTGAAGAGGCACAGGCCGGAGAGCGCCAGGCCCACGACCGTCATGCCCATCACCGAGCCCGAGCCGAAGGCGACCCCGAGGGCTTCCTGCAGGCTGGTGCGCGCGGCCTGCGTCGTGCGCACGGCGGCGCGCGTCGAGGTGTACATGCCGAAGTACCCGGCCAGGGCCGAGGCTCCCGCGCCACTCACGAAGGCGATCGCGGCTTGCGGGCCGAGGTCGGCCGCTTCGCCGGCCAGGAACATGACCGCCGCGACGATCACGACGAAGACCGCCAGCCACTTGTACTCGGCCGTGAGGAAGGCCTTCGCGCCCTCCTGGACCCGGCGCGAGATCTCCTGCATCTTCGCGTCACCGGGGTCCTTCTTCATGATCTTCGTGAACATGAAGAAGGCGAAGCAGAGGGCCAGCACGGAGGCGCCCAGGGAGACGAACAGGAAGTTGAGATCCATCGCTAGGGGACGGGAGACGAGGGGACTCTGGTCGGGGAACGGCCCGGCTCAGGCCAGAGTGCGGGGCAGGGAGGAATCGACGTAAGGCCGGGCCCTGGATGGCCAGGGGGCGAAGAGGATACAGGCCGCCCGCCAGGGGGCCAAGGGACGGGGCCGGATCAGCCCTGGGGGGGCGTCGGAGGGGCCCCGGAACCCGTACCCGGGCGGTTCCAGCGGGCCCGGAACACCAGCACGATCACCAGCACGAGCACGAGGAAGCCCAGGATCAGGTGCAGGTCGTGGACGCGTTCCTTCAGACGCTCGAGCTGGCCCCCGAACAGCTTCCCGAAGTGGATCGAGATCGGCACGGTGAGCAGCACGCCCAGGCCGTCCAGCAGGAGCAGGCGCGAGTAGCGCATGCCCATCGTGCCGGCGATGAAGTAGCCCGGGATCCGCAGCATCGGCAGGAAGCGGCAGCCGAAGATGGCCCAGTTGCCGTGCTCGTCGAAGCGCTTGCGGAAGCGCGTGAAGCGCTCGGGGTGGACCAGGCGCCGCACCCAGGCGATCTCGAGCGCGCGCATGCCGTAGCGCCGTCCGAGGTAGAAGGGCAGCGAATCGCCGAGCAGGATCGCGGTCGAGCACAGCAGTGTGATCGGCACGTACTCGACCTCGCCCTTGTAGAGCAGGATGCCCGCGAGGAGCAGGAACGTCTCTTCGGGCAGCGGCAAACCGAGACCGCAAAGGAGCAGGCCCACGAAGGGGCCCATGTAGGCGAAGTCCTGGAAGATCTCCTGGAACCGCTCGGTCAGGTCGAGCAAGAGCATGCGCTGTGACTGGGCGGGAGTATAGGTCTGCCCGCGCCGCGACGCCCGAGCTTCGTTTGAATGCGAGCACGAAGGACGAGTAGGCTCTTGGCCCGCGCTCTCCGCGCTCTTCCGGGAGGATCATGCCGCTCGCCTTCCTCGGTCTCGACTGGACCCTGTCGTTCGCCTACGTCGCCTGTGCCGCGGCCGGCGCGACCGTGCTCGTCCTGCAGATGGTGCTGATGATGCTCGGCGTCGGGGACGGCCACCCCGAGATGGACCTGCACCACGAGTTCGACGCCGCCGGCGCCGGGCACGAGGCCAGCGACCATCCGGATCACGTCTTCTCGCTGCTCTCGATCCGCGCGATCGCCGCGTTCTTCACCTTCTTCGGGCTGACCGGCTGGCTCGGCAGCGCGAAGGGCTGGAATCCGACCGTGACGTTGCTCGCCGCCTGCGGCGCCGGCTTCGCGATGATGCTCGTCGTGGCCTGGATGATGAAGGCCCAGTCCAGGCTCCAGTCCCAGGGCAACCTCGATCCGAAGGGCGCCGTCGGTCTCTCCGGCCGCGTCTACCTGCGCATCCCGGCCGCGAACGGCGGCTTCGGCAAGGTGCAGGTGAAGCTCCAGGGGCGCACCGCCGAGTTCAGCGCCTGCACCACCGGTGCCGAGCTCGCGACCGGTGCTCTCGTCCGTCTCACCCGCATGCAAACGCCCGACACCTTCGAGGTCGTCGCGCTCGAGGAGAAAGGTCCGCACTGATGTCCGCGCTCGCCCAGATCCTGCCCGACATGCCCGACGAGCTGATCTTCATCCTGATGGTGGTCGCGGGGATCGTGATCCTCGCCAGCTTCGCGCTGATGATCGCCACGCGCTACAAGCGCTGTCCGTCGAACCGGATCCTCGTGATCTACGGCAAGACCGGCAAAGGCCAGTCCTCGCGCCCCCTGCACGGCGGCGGCGCCTTCGTCTGGCCGCTGATCCAGAGCTTCGACTTCCTCGACCTCGAGCCGCTGCAGATCGAGATCCCGCTCGAGGGCGCGCTCTCGAGCGAGAACATCCGCGTCAGCGTGCCGAGCGTCTTCACCGTCGCGATCGGCACCGACGAGGAGGGCATGAACAACGCGGCCGTGCGTCTGCTCGGGCTCGACACGCCGGCCATCGTCAAGCAGGCCGAGGACATCATCTTCGGTCAGCTGCGCCAGGTGATCGCCTCGATGGCGATCCAGGAGATCAACCGCGACCGCGACAAGTTCCTGGAGAAGATCCAGAGCGCGCTCGAGCCCGAGCTCAAGAAGATCGGGCTGATCCTGATCAACGTCAACATCCGCGACATCAAGGACGAGTCCGGGTACATCGAAGCCATCGGTCGCAAGGCCGCCTCGACCGCCATCCAGCAGGCCGAGATCGACGTGGCCGAGCAGACGAAGCGCGGCGCGATCGGCATCGCCGAAGCGGAGCGCGAGCGCGCCGTCAGCGTGGCCAACGCCGAAAAAGTGCGCGACATCGGCACCAAGGAGGCCGAGCGCGAGCGCGCCGTCAAGCTGGCCGAGCTCGAGAAGGAGAAGGCCGTCGGCGAGCAGACCGCGCAGTTCCTGCAGGAGGCCGAGCTGCGCGACAAAGAGCGCGAGATGCGCGTGCGCGTGGCCGAGGCCAACGCCAAGGCCGTGACGGGCGAGAACCGCTCGAAGGCCGAGATCGCCTCGACCAACGCCGAGCTGCGCGTGAAGGAGGCCGAAGCCTACGAGATCGGCGAGAAGCGCTTCCGCGAGGCCCAGGCCGCCGTGCTCGAGGCCCAGTACCGGGCCGAGGCGCGCGCCGCGACCGCGCAGGCCGGCAAGATCGAGGCCGAGAAGCGCGCCCAGCTCGAGGCCGTCGCCAACGCCGAGAAGGCGAAGACGATCGTCGACGCCGAGGCCCAGGCCGCGCAGCGCAAGATCGAGGCCGAGGGCGAGGCCGCCGCGACCTTCGCACGCCTCGAGGCCGAGGCGCGCGGCAACTACGAGATCCTGGCCAAGAAGGCCGAGGGTCTGCGCCTGATCGTCGACAGCTGTGGCGGCTCGCAGCAGGCCTTCCAGATGCTGATGCTCGAGCACCTCGATGCGCTCTCGCAGACGGCCGCCAAGGCGATCTCGAACATCAAGTTCGACAAGGTCGTGGTGTGGGACTCGGGCCAGGTCGACGGCAAGGGCGGCAACGCCACCTCGAACTTCCTGAAGGGCCTCGGCAACACGCTCCCGCCGATGCTCTCGATCATGAAGGACGTCGGCGGCGTCGAGATGCCCGAGTTCATCGGCAAGCTCGTGGCCGACGACAAGCCGCAGCCGCCCGAGCCCGACAAGAGCGAGCCGAAGAAGCCCGAGCCGCCCAAGAAGGGCTGAAGCTCCGTGGGCGGGGCCCCGCGGCTCCGTAGCCCGGGTTCTCGTTGCCCGGTTTCTCGGCGCCCGCGCGGCTCGGCGCGCGGGCGGTGTCGCGCGGAGCAGCGGAGCAGCGGATCGAGTTGAGAAGGAGCCCGTGGCCCACGCTCGGCGAGAGGGGCGCCTCAACCACTCGCCGCCACGCGGCTCCGCTCTATCGCGCTCGACGGCCTAGCCCCTGAACAAGCGCTTCCTCGTGCTTGATCTGCCAGAAAGTGCTCGAAACGCCCTTGTTTCGTAGGTAATCCGGTGATGTAC
>Ga0172373_10003474_pt1 | contig 23048 bp, 25 predicted proteins | sample Lak10m_2_FD_114546 | JGI IMG/M metagenome (GOLD analysis project Ga0172373, IMG submission 114546) | Freshwater microbial communities from Kabuno Bay, South-Kivu, Congo - kab_092012_10m | ecosystem: Environmental > Aquatic > Freshwater > Lake | place: Democratic Republic of the Congo...
CCTGATGTTCAATTGTTGTCAGGCAACTCAAGACCCAAAAGGAATGACCTCTGCGCTTTCGGTTCTCGGTGTAGGGTATTTTATGAAGAGCGACTATGCGGCCGCCATGAAATACTATCGCGAAGCCGAAGCCATTGCATTGGCAAACAACGATTCTTCATCGGTGGCCAAACTGCGGATAAACATTGGCAATTCGTATGCGAAGCAGGACAGCCTGAAACAGGCGCTGACCGTGTTGTTATCGGCTGCGAAGATCCTAGAATCGTTGGGCGATTCGGTTCATTTGGCCTACCTCTACAACAGTTTGGCCGGTACCATGGGCATGGTTGGAAACGTGGAGGAAAGGCTGCGCTACAGCCTCATGGCGCATCGTTTCTATGGCCAGCGATTGGGAGACATCATGGGGCTTGGCATCGGGGCCAACCTGACACGCCATTTGGAGGAGGCCAACATGCTTGATTCGGCCGAGCGATTCGGGCTTAGGGTTTTAGTGGCAAGCCGCAACGCAGGTATTGAGAAAACCGAAGCGCAGGTACTCAACTATCTGGCCGCCATTTCCATACGGAACGGGAATTATGAAGAAGCGGTGGAACGCTGCCGCCAAGGGTTGACCAAAGAAGGAAAGATATCTGCCGACTGGCTGTTCAATGACCTTTACAGCTACATGGGCGAAGCGCTGATGAAGCTGGGCCGCGACAAGGAGGCACGCGTAGCTCTGGAAACGGGATTGAAATACGCCAAGGCAGATAAAGCCAGCCGGTCGCACATACTAAGCTACAGCCGCCTGCACGAACTCTACGCCAAAGAAGGCCAGTTCGACAAGGCCTACAAGTACCTCCACCTCTATTCCAACCTTCGCGATTCGGTGTATCGGGTGGAGAATGCCGCCAACGTGAATGAGCTACAGACCAAGTACGAAACCGAGAAGAAGGAACAGGCCATCCGCGAACTGGATCAGGCCAACCAGCTCAGTCAGTTGCGCGTAAGGCAACGCACCACACTTGCCATACTGGTTGCCGTGCTCATGTTGGTGGCCATTGTAGTGGTCTATTTCCGTTCGCGGCAACGCGTGCTGCAACAGGAGCGCATTGCACTCGACAACCGCCTTCGCTCGCTTCGCGTGCAGATGAACCCGCACTTCATTTTCAATGCGCTGAGCGCCATTCAGAATTACCTCATCAGCGGAAAAGACATCCGCGAATCGACCCGCTACCTGAGCAACTTTGCCAAGGTGATGCGCGCATTCCTCGAATTCAACCAGAAGGAACTCGTTTCGCTCGACAAGGAGATGCAAGCCTTGGAACTGTACCTCGGCATTCAGAAACTGCGGTTCGACAACGGGTTTACACACACGTTCAACCTCGATGAGGAGATAGAACCCGAGATGATAGAGATTCCGCCCATGCTGCTACAGCCGTTTGTGGAGAATGCCATTGAGCATGGCATCCGGAATGTGACAGATGGCCACATCGACATCAACTATCGGTTACAAGGAAATGAGTTGGTGATGGAGGTGGTTGACAATGGTGTAGGCCGCACCAGAACGGCCGTTGAAAGGCCGAAAACAGAAGGAAAAACATCGCTTGCAACCGGAATAACGGCCGAACGTATTGCCCTACTGAACCGCAACAGTCGCAAAGGCCATCGGTTTGAAATAATGGATGCCAACGCAGACGGAAGCGGAACCAAGGTTGTATTTCACATTCCATTGAAGAACGTATGAAAGCAGTGATCGTAGATGATGAGAAGAACGCCCGCGAGGCGCTCAGAGGCCTGCTAAAACTGTGGTGCCCCGAAGTGAATGTGGTGGCCGAGGCCGATTCGGTTGCCACCGGATTCCAAACCATTCTGCAACATCGGCCCGATACGGTCTTTCTGGATGTGGAAATGGGCGATGGAACCGGTTTCGACCTGCTACAACGGTTGCGCGAGCGACCTTTTGCGCTCATTTTCACCACGGCACATCAGCATTACGCCATCAGCGCCATACGCATGAGTGCCTCCGATTTCCTGCTGAAACCCATTGACCCCGATGAACTTGTGTGCGCGGTGGAACGCGCCAGCAACCGACTTTCGCATGCGGGTGGCGACCCCATTGACGTGCTGCTTTCGCACACGGAAGGAAACCGCGAACGCATTGTATTGAAGGACCTTGAGAACATCTACGTAGTGAAGATAAAGGATGTGATACGCTGCGAGGCCGATGGTCGCTACACCACCTTCCACATTAAGGGAATGGAAAAACCCGTGATGGTAAGCACGCACCTGAAGGAGTATGAAACGCTGCTACAGCCGCACGGTTTTGCCCGCGTGCACCACTCGCACCTTGTACAGTTGGACATGATAGAGCGCATCGACAAGGTGAACATGACCATTCACCTGAAGGAAGGGAACAAGGTTCCTGTATCTGTTCGCAAGAAGGACGACCTGCTGGGTCTGCTCTGACACAGCTATTACCCGAGCACTGACACCTGTTACACACCACCTCCGCATGGACAGGGGTTGTCGTAACTCTGTGCCAGTATTCATCAAAACCCTACGTTATGAACAGACATTTACCTTCTATCAGTATGATATTCCTATGCACCCTTCTGGTGCTTTGGTCGGCACTGAGCAATGCGCAATGTGGCGACTCACAACTGCTTCTCGATGTGCCGATCGATGGCGGCTTGGCCGATGTTTCGGGCAACGGCAATGTGCTTGGCCTGAGTGGTGCCACGCTTGTAAACGACCGCAACGGCAATGCCAACGGTGCGCTTTCGTTCGATGGCAACGACTATGTGCAGGCATCGAACGACCCCGATTTTGCCAATATGACCAGCGCGTTCACCATTTCGGCATGGTTCAACCCGACCTTCTCTGGCACGTTTGAGCATCCATTGGTGTCTAAAGTTGACGGCAGCAACCGCAATATTGTGCTGCGGTGCCACAACGATGGTCGCTTGCAGGCCCATTTTGCAGTGGGTGGCAGTTTGAGTTTCCTCAATTCGAGCACCGGAGTTGTGCAGGCTGGCGTATGGCAGCATACCGTGCTTACGTGGGATGGCAGCACCATGACCATGTACCTTGACGGTGCCATGGTGGCCCAAAACACCTTTGCGCAAGGCCCCACCATTGCATCGACAGGCCAGTTTCTGATTGGTGCGCTTACGCTGCCTGCAACCGAGACGTTTGTAGGTAGCATGGACGAATTGGTGATCACATCGCAGTACACGCCAGAAGAGCGTGTGGCCTGCCTGATGAACCGCGGCCTGACACCGGAAGACGGCCTTGTTCTGCACGTTCCGTTCGATGGCAACACGAATGACGTTTCCTCTGTGGCCAACCCATCAACCCCCACCAGCGTGACATCGGCCTCCGACCGCTTTTTTGAAAGTGGCATGGCGTATTCGTTCAACGGAAGCACATCGCAGGTCATGTTCTCGAACAACGCGGCTTACAGTGCCATGGCATCGGCCTTTACCGTTACCGCTTGGATCTATCCGACAATAGTGAGCGGAAACCGCACCATTGTTTCGAAGATCGGCTCTGGACGGGATTTCGTGCTGAACATCATTGACGGAAAACTGAGCGGCCACTATTATTTGGGTGGCTACCACTGGTGCACATCGCCAACGGCCAATATCCCGCTCAACCAATGGTCGCATGTGGCGCTGGTGTGGGATGGCACCTACATGTCGGTTCATGTGGATGCGGTGCAGGCACAATCGGTCGATTTTTCGCCAAGCGGACCTACCATCACCACAAATCCGTTGCGCATTGGAAACCTTTCGGGTTCGGGCGAGGCCTTTGCCGGACGCATTGACGAGGTGAAGATGTGGGACCGCGCCTTGAACCAGTGCGAATTGGAGCGCGACAACTACGCCAAGATCGACCTTTTTGACCAGGATGAACTGACCGTTTGCAGTAACCAGACCACTTCGTTGGCGCCATCGGTGGAAATGTGTTCGTTCGAGTGGCCCGACAACAGCACGGATGCAACCTTCAACTTCGATGCAAGCCAGTATGCAACAGGTGTGAACGCCATTGCGCTGAACGCGTACGACTACTACGGTCGGTTGCAGCAGGATACGATCTACGTAACGGTGGATCTGTGTGTGGGAATATCGGACAGCGACCGCCCAACGCTAAGCGTGTGGCCCAACCCTACCACTGGCATCATTACCGTAAGCGGCATGCAGGTGCGGGCACTGACGGTGAGTTCGATAGACGGAAGAACGGTGGGAGAGAGTGCTACGAACCGGTTCGATCTGGGTGCGCTATCCGAAGGTATTTACACTGTAACGGTTCTCATGATGGATGGGAGCATCAATCAACACAAGGTGGTGAAAATCGGGTGAAAATAGCCCCTTGGTCTGATGCGGCCCCCTTGCACGTGTGCAAGGGGGCTTTTTGCTTCAGATGACCGGACATTTCTTGTGTACCCTTCGGCCTCTGGTGTACCCTTCGGCAGCGCTCAGGGTACGGGTTGCGCATCAGCCTATCACCTCCACGCTGTAGGCGCCTTCGGTGTCGGGGCTCAGGTTGGTCACGTTCAGGTTGGTGTCGTCCTCCTCGCCTCCGCTGGCGCGCGTTTCCGAAACGCGTGCCCACAACCACCGTCTAATAGCCAATACCTAAAAGCTGACACCCCCTTTTATTCCACCACCAACCGTTGTGTAACTTGCCCCTGTGGGGTGCGCAATTGTAGCAGGTAGATGCCTGCGGTGCAGCCGTGCAGGCTGAGGGTGAGCGTGCTGGCCCCCTGTGCGGTTTTTACCAATGGATATTGGCGTATGGTGCGGCCCGTTACATCCAACAGCTGCACACTTACCTGCGTGGCCTGCAGGCTTTCGAGCCGTAGGTTCACACTTTCCTGCGCGGGGTTGGGGTACAGCTGCACCGAGGCCATGTCGGTGGGCAGTTCATCCAGTCCTGCGGTCACGTCCACATTCACATCATCAATATAAAGGCGGCTGGGCGCGGTGCTCTCATGCACAAAACGGAACCGGAATCCATCTTCGAAATACGTGGCTGGCACGTTCACCACGGCCTGTTTCCATGCATCGGCATGGGTGGGCACAAAGGCGGCCGAGCCCGATGGGGCGGTCTGCAACTCATCAGCATTCAGCGTCAGTCGCGTGGTCCACGTGGTCTGGCAATTGCGCGTGGCCTGTAGCAGCAGTCGGTCTTTGCTGGTGGCATCGGTGGTCCCGCTGTAGGCGTAGCGGAAGGCAATGCGCATCTGCGAAACAGCCGAGAGGTCGAGCGGTGGGGCGTAGAGGTGGTCGATGGCCAGAATGTCGCTCTGCGAATTATCGACCATGACGCTGGTGGAACCCGTGTAGGCCGCCAGTTGGGTGGGTCCGAAGGCCGAAAGGTCGTCTTCGGAATGGGCGTACCAAAGCGGGCCATCGAGGGCGCTGAAGCCTTCGAATGAAGTGGCCAACGGCCATGTCTCAGATGCATCGGGCAGCACCGTTATGTAGTTCTCTGCGGTGGTAGAAACCGACTGGCCGTTGCGCCACGCCACCACCGTTACGTCATATTGCCCCAAGGTGCTGTAGGTAACTGTGGGCGAAGCAACGGAAGAGGTGCTGGGCGAACCACCATCGAACTGCCATGTGAGGGAATCGGCCGTGCCGTGGTAGGTTTCGGCCACAAAGGTTATCTGGTTGTCGGTATCGGGGCACGAGACGCGCTGGTCGGCACGGAATTCAACCCCGCACCACGGTTCGCTGGCCGGCATCACTCCGGTGGAAATGAGATTGTCCATGCTCCAAAGGTTGTTGCGGCCGGCAATGCTGCTGTTGAGGCAGGCGTGCATGCGGGTTTTCTGCCCTTGGGTGAACATGACGTTGCAGTAGGAATAGTCCATGGCGTTCTGCACGTTATCCACCGAGTTTCCGCACGATGCTGCGGTGAGGTTGCAGTTGCTCCACCCGATGGTGTTGGGGGTGTCCTGCACCAGGTCGTCTTCGGCACAGTTGGCCTGTTGCCCCACGGGCAAGTAGTAGAAGTTGGGCACGTTATTGCCGCCCCAAATATGATGCAGGTTGAGGTAGTGGCCGCACTCGTGGGCCAGCACCACGCTTCGGGTGGGGTCTGATGTGCCCATGCTGCCCACGTAGTTGTGCGAGATGACAATGCCGTCCCATTCGGGAATGGTGTCGGCATCGGACGGCCAAACGGCATGGCCTGCCAACCCGGCCGCGTTGCGCACCACGTAGATGTTGAGGTAGCGCGTGGGATCCCAATGCACCAGTTGCTTTACCTGATGGTTGCCAGTGTTGGTAAGGTCTGATGCAATGCGGTTGATGCCGCTGTGACAGTTGCCATCGGGGTCGTAGGTGGCAAGGTGAAACTCTATGCCGCAGTCGGCATGCAGGGGTTTGAAGTCGGCCACCATTTCTGCGGTGTCCTCGCGCAGTTTGCGGAAGGTCTTGTTCAGCACGTCAAGGCCGTCAAGCATCTGCTCGCGCGAAATGTTCTCGGTGCCGTATTCGTGTATCACATGAAACACCACCGGTATGAGGTAGATGCCGCCACCGCGCTGGGCATCACTGCTTTCATATGCACGGGTATAGGCCTCCAATTCCGTATCGCGTGCAACCACCGCCTCAGCCACCTTCGGGTTGGCCTGTAGGGTCTGTATGCGCATTTCATCGGCCCCGCAATGCAGCAGTTCCTGCGCCTGTGCCGAAAAGGAAAGGAGAAGAAGGAGGGGTAGAAGGTGTTTCATGGTGGCGAATTTAGCGTTTGATGCTTTCCGCCACCAAAACAAGAACTTGGCTCAAGTCCGTGGAAGTGCGCTAGGTGTATTTTGGGGTTTGAGGTTGGATCATCCGCGGATGACTACTTCAATTTCTCCGGATCCATCAGATTCTGCCACAGCAGCATAATAGTGACATGGGTATCATCAAAATCATAGAGAATGGTCGTATGACGCGTCAACTGATACTCCCTCGTTCCCTTTTTCCTTTCGGATAATTTGTTTCTATCAGGGTGCTCAGAAATTGACCCTACAGCTTTTTCCAACTTTCGGAAAAACGTTCTGATCTCCTTCTCGGCCCAATTGAGTTCGAGATACTCGATGATGGCATCAAGCTGATCGACAGCTTCCTGTGTCCAACGGACCGTTAGAGCCATTTGGCATACTTGGTACGCACCTCGTCATGCGATAGAACTCTTCCTGCCTCTTTATCGGCCAATGCCCTTTCAAATGCCTCATCGAAGGCTTTCTCGTCCTTGGTCTTACGGTACATCAGCAGTTGCTTGAACGCTTCGATCAAATGCGGGTCGTTGACCTGCTGCAACTCTTTCATGATCCAGTTGATGTCAGCCTGTAAGTTCATGCTATCAAAGATAAGCTATTCATTGCTTACCACGTTGACCCTCTCTGCCTCAGGCCGATGGTCGGTTTTGTAAGATCAGTCACAGACTGATCGTGCTTATTTCCACACAAGAAATCCTTCGGAACTCTTGCGCGCGAGCAGCCATATCCTAATAAACGGATGCCAATCCTAAGACCTTAGGAGGCATATCCTAAAACGCGGATGCCAATCCGTAACGTTCCGAAGCCACTATGCAAAACAGGAAGGTCTATCCTAAGACCTTAGGGGCCGCTATGCAAAACAGTAAGGTCAATCCTAAACTTTTAGAGGCCACCTTCCGGAACGGGAAGATCCTTGCAGACTGCTGATAAAAGGAAAGGCCACGAATGTTCGTGGCCTTTCCTGTCTAGGTCAATAAAAGATGTTCTTATCCGTCCTCCAAGGCGGCAGCTCCACCCACGATCTCGAGGATCTCGTTGGTAATGGATGCCTGACGGGCCTTGTTGTAAGACAGTTTCAGTTGCTTCAGCAGTTCGGAGGCGTTGTCTGTTGCCTTGTGCATGGCGGTCATACGAGCACCGTGCTCAGAAGCGTAACTATCGAGCGTAGCGGCATACAGTTGTGTTTTCAACGAACGTGGGATCAGATCCTGAACGATCTCCGCTTTGGCAGGTTCGAAGATGTAATCGGTAGTTGAAGCGGCATCGGCATTCTGCGCTGGTGCAACAGGCAGATACTGCTCTACCACACATGCTTGCGTTGCCGCGTTCTTGAACTGGTTGTAAACCAACTCCACACGGTCGTACTCACCGGCCACAAATGCCTGCATGATGCTTTCGGCAATGGGCGACACATTCTCGAACACGAGGTTGTCGTAAACCGCATCGTGACGGGCAATGATGTTGACCGATCTGCGCTTCAGGTAGTCGCCAGATTTCTTACCGATGGTGATAACGTCCACCTTTTTACCTGCATAAACGTTGGTAAGAAGGTTGTAAACCTGTTTGTTTACGTTGGAGTTGAAACCACCGCACAGACCACGGTTGGATGAAATGGCCACGATGAGCACCTTCTGTATGGGGCGCTCTACGCTGTAGGCACCACCTTCAGAGGCATCGAGGCTTGCGCTGAGGTTCTCCAGTATCTCTTTCAGCTTGCCAGCATACGGACGCATACGTGTAATAGCATCCTGAGCTCTGCGAAGCTTTGCAGCAGAAACCATCTTCATGGCAGAAGTGATCTGCTTGGTAGATGAAATGGAGTTGATCCTTTCGCGTACTTCCTTTAATCCGCCCATTCGATTTGATAATTAGCTAATTAGCTGATGTGCTAATTGTCAATTAATATTTAGCTGATAGTTCGGCCGCTACCTTCTCCAACACAGATGTGATCGAATCATCGATCTTACCGGCTTTGATAAGGTCAAGCGTGTCGCGGTGCTTGGCATCCAAGTAATCCAAGTATTCTGTTTCGAAGGCGCGAACCTTGTTCACAGGAACTTTTCTCAGAAGACCTTTTGTTCCCAAGTAAATGATGGCCACCTGCTTCTCTACAGAAACCGGAGCGTACTGTCCTTGCTTCAGGATCTCTACGTTACGCTTACCTTTTTCAAGAACGTTCATGGTAGCAGCATCAAGGTCGGAACCGAACTTGGCAAATGCCTCCAACTCACGGTACTGTGCTTGGTCAAGCTTCAAGGTACCGGCAACTTTCTTCATTGACTTGATCTGTGCAGAACCACCCACACGCGATACCGAGATACCTACGTTGATCGCTGGACGCACACCTGAGTTGAACAGGTTCGATTCCAAGAAGATCTGACCGTCAGTGATCGAGATCACGTTGGTTGGAATGTAAGCAGATACGTCACCCGCCTGAGTTTCGATGATCGGAAGAGCGGTCAAAGAACCACCACCTTTCACTTTGTCTTTCAATGATGGAGGAAGGTCATTCATGTCCTTCGCCACGTTATCGTCAGCGATCACCTTAGCGGCACGTTCCAGAAGACGGCTATGCAGGTAGAATACGTCACCAGGGTAAGCCTCGCGGCCTGGAGGTCTTCTCAGAAGAAGTGAAACCTCGCGGTAAGCAACGGCCTGCTTAGAAAGGTCATCATACACGATCAAAGCCGGACGGCCTGTGTCGCGGAAGTACTCACCGATGGCAGCACCGGAGAATGGCGCGTAGAACTGAAGCGGAGCAGGATCTGACGCAGTTGCAGTGACTACAACTGCGTCAGATCAGAATACTGGTTTCCCGGCTTCGTAGAACTCTCTTTGGTTGATGATGGTGTCGATGCACACAGCAGTCTTACCTGTCTGACGGTCACCGATCACAAGTTCGCGCTGACCACGACCGATCGGAATCATGGCATCGATAGCCTTGATACCAGTTTGAAGTGGCTCGTTTACCGGCTGACGGAAAACAACCCCTGGCGCCTTACGCTCCAAAGGCATTTCATACAGTTCGCCAGCAATCGGTCCTTTACCATCAATTGGCTGACCAAGTGTGTTCACCACACGGCCCAACATGCCTTCGCCCACCTGAATAGACGCGATCTGGCCTGTGCGCTTTGCAGTAGAACCTTCTTTGATTCCGCTTGATGAACCGAGCAATACTGCTCCAACGTTGTCTTCTTCCAAGTTTAGAACGATGCCACGTGTGCCACCTTCAAAATCGATAAGCTCACCTGACTGCACGTTAGAAAGTCCGTAAAGGCGGGCGATACCGTCACCTACCTGAAGTACGGTTCCCACTTCTTCCAGTTGGGCCTCTGTTTTGAAGCCTGAGAGCTGCTCTCTCAGAATACCTGAGATCTCTGCTGGTTTGATGTCTGCCATGTTGTTGTTTGTGTGTTATTGTCGGTCTTATACAGACCCTTTATTAAATTCCTTTTACGTATAGATTCTTGCTGAATTCCTGACGCAGCTCGTTCACTTTGCTCAGAATGCTGGTGTCCAACTGGCGGTCACCGATGCGGAGCACGAAGCCACCGATGAGTTCAGGATTCACTTCCATTCTCAATTCAACCTTGCCACCGATCTCCTTCTCAACCAATTTCAAAATGCGTTGCTTGGCGTCATCTGTCAGCACGCCAGCCGAGGCCACCACCGCAGTTGTGATCCCGTTCAGCACCTTGTATTGGTCAACAAATGATGCTGCGATCTCAGGAATTGCCCCTTCGCGTCTTTTTTTGGTTATGAGCGTGAGGAATGCCAAGGTCGGTTCACTGACGTTCTTGCCGTAGATGGTCCTTAGTATTTCAACCTTCTTGTCGGTATTTACAACCGGACTTTTGAGAATTACGGTCAGATCCCGATTTGCGGAAGTGGTCTCCGAAACCAGTTTCATGTCATTGTATGCCGACTCCAAACCCCCTTTCTCGGCCACTAGCTCAAGAAAAGATCTGGCATATCGTTTTGCGACCTTCGTTTCAGCCATTTCAGTTCAACTTGATGTCGTTGATCAGGTTGTCGACCAACTGGTTCTGCTTATTGGCATCGGCCAGTTCGGCTCTCAGGACCTTCTCTGCTATCTCTATGGAAAGCTTGGCCACGTGATCTTTGATCTCCGCCATTGCAGCAGCCTTTTGCGTTAGAATGTTCTCCTGCGCATCGGCCACGATCCTATCAGCTTTGGCGCGTGCATCGTTTTCTGCGTCAGCTATCAGTTTTTCGCGAATCTCCTTCGCGTCCTTTAGCATGTTGTCGCGCTCAGCACGAGCTTCCTTCAGTATCTGCTCATTGTCTGCCTGAAGTTTGGCCATTTCGGCCTTGGCGTTCTCAGCAGCCTTCAATGCACCGGCAATGTTCTCTTCACGCTCTTTGATGGTGTTAAGAATCGAAGGCCAAGCGAATTTTCCAAGACCGATCCACACCACCAGAAAGGCGATGGTCATCCAAAAGATGAGTCCTAATCCAGGTGTTACTAATCCCATTTTATTGTCTTATTTATCCTTTCAATCACAATTCAGAAACCCCATCGGTGCTGACCAACCGTCAGCACCGGGGTTTGAGATCCTTGGTCTGCCTTGATTACTTAAGAGCGATCAAAAGACAAACAATGATTCCGAAGAAGGCAGCACCTTCAACAAGAGCAGCAGCAACGATCATGTTAGCACGGATGTCACCGATTGCTTCTGGTTGACGGGCCATAGACTCAAGAGCAGAACCACCGATCTTACCGATACCGATACCGGCACCGATTGCAGCTACACCTGCTCCGATTCCTGCGCCCATGTAAGCGTTTGCCAGGTCCAAAAGAATTGTTAGAATTTCCATTGTGGATATATTAAGGATTAATTGATTACTGATTAATGATGGGCATGTTCTTCAACCGCTGCACCGAAGTAAAGGGCCGATAGAAGTGTGAATACATAAGCCTGTAGGAAGGCAACGAGAATCTCCATGATGTTCATGAAGATGGCAAAAGCCAAACTCACGATGGAAACACCGAATCCTGCACCTGTTCCGTACTGATTGGCGAAAATGAAGATCAAACTCATGAACGCGAGAATGATGATGTGACCTGCCGTGATGTTCGCAAATAGTCGAGCGCAAAGCACGATAGGCTTGATGAACACACCCATCACTTCAATAGGGATCATCAGGATGTAAAGCGGCTTTGGAATGTCTGGCGCAAAGATGTGCTTCCAGTAATATTTGTTTCCACTCAGGTTGGTGATAACGAACGTGAACAAGGCCAGAACCATGGTCACAGCAATGTTCCCCGTCACGTTGAAACCACCTATAAAAGGAATCAGGCCAAGCATGTTGGCTGTCCAGATGAAGAAGAAGATGGTCAATAGATAAGGAAGGAATTTCTCGTAACGTGGCCCGACAGATGGTTTGGCGATCTCGTCTCTTACGAAAAGGATGATCGGCTCCATAAGAGACTGAATTCCTTTAGGAGCTTCGTTCGGGTTTCTCGTGTACGCTTTTGCAATGCTCATGAACACGATGAACATGATGATGACAGTAAGAACGATGCCTGCAGCGGTCTTGGTCAACGAAAGGTCAATGAATGCACCGGGTTCACCGGCAAACACACCGCCCCAATTCTCCTGAGTGTAACCCATGCTCAACGCCTCGTCAGCATTCAACGATTCGCTTGTAGCAAACGGGTTATTCTCCCCTAGGCGATAAATGTGACCATGGTCGATGATGTAACGGTTCTTGGCCGCGTGTCCATGATGAAATGCTGAAGAAAGGAAAACGGAAAGACCATCATCTGTACTATAGAGGATGATCGGAAGTGGAATGCTTACCGGATGACCGCCAACGTCCATCAAATGAATGTCATGCGCATCTGTTACGTGATGCATGATCATCTCACCCGCATTGAATGCTTCATGTTCATTATGAGAGCCGCCTTCGTTTGAGTGACCGTCATGTGACTCAACCACAGCGGTTGAATCTACCACATCAGCATGAGTGTCTTCTGTGGCCGACAGATTTCCAGATGTTAAAACCGCGAGGGAAACAAGTAGGAAAAAAAGCGTGGAAGCCTTGTCGAGTCTGTAATTCAGCATTGCAAATACGGATTTTAATACCGCCTCAATTTTCGGGCGCAAACATAGATAATCTATGTCGAAAGAGCAATGGAATAAGTCTGTTTTTAAACGTAAGTCAAATTATGGCGCAAAAAACTGATTATCAGCTTTTTGATCGAAGTGATTTCATGGCGGATGCAACTTCAAGGACCGTGTAGACCACATACAGGATCAGAAATCCTATCACAACAGGCAAAGCGGCATTGCGAAAAATGAACACGTAAGCACCCAGCGCAAAAAGGTAGGCCAGCATCTTGAGGCCGGTAATGGCCATGAAATAGGTTGGGAATCTGCGCGGGCTTTCTTCTGAAGCCTTGATGGTGAAGTAATGCACAAGCACGGATGAACCGAACATGAACAGACCAAGCAACGAAATGTGCAGCGTATCGAATTGGAGCGCGGAGGTTTCGTTAATGGCAACACAAACGGCCATTGCCGACAAATACACCACAAGAGCTTTTACAGGGTATTTCACTTCTCCCCGAAATTGTAGTCGAACCGATTGTTGGCCGCATCAAAGAAGACGTAAACATTGCGCTCCGATCCATCGTCCATTTTACTCACCGTAAATTCCACTTCAAACTCAAAAGCTGCGATGGTACCGTTCAGCTTTTCGTCAGCAATTGTGGTGTCGAAATAGATGTTGCGCTGCGGTTGGCCATCTTTCGAAACCATCATGTGGAACTTTGCATTCGGCATCAGTTCAAAGGTGAAGATTCCATCTTTTTTGGTGACGGTTTCAAATACCGTAAACGAGCAATCTGAATCTGTGACGTATTTGCAGATGCTGACCTTTGCGTCTGCACAATGCGTGTAATTTACCGAAGTACGTCCTTTGAATTGAAACGAATGGTCTTGTGCAGTTGCAGTTTGGAATACGGTTCCCGCTAAGAGAATTACAGGAATAGCGAGCTGCTTGACAAGGGCTTTCATGGCTTCAACAGGTCTTTGATGGCGAAATACATGGCCAAGATAACGCTTAAAATGGTGAGTGCACCGGTGAACCAAGGGGTTTGCGTTTGCAAATATTTGTCGAGCTGTATGCCACCGAGGGCACCTGCCACAATGATGACGGCCATCTGCGTGGCCATGGAAGAATAACGGATGAACGCGTTAGGCGGTCTTCTCTTGTCGTTGTTCCTGTTGCTTTCCGGCATGCGAAATGTCTTTGATGACCGCACCCATGCTGCACGAACCTGTGAAAGTGGCACCTGGTTCGATGGCCAATTTCTTGGTTACAATGTCGCCCTGAACCTTGGCTGTTGATTTCAACGTGAGAAGGTCTGTAACGGTGATGTTCGCCTTGATGCTGCCTTCCACTTCGGCATTCTCGCAGCGGATGTCGCCATCAATTACGCCACTGGTGCCAACCACCACGCGACCCTGACATTCAAGATTTCCTTTCAATGTGCCATCAATGCGCAGGTTGCCGCGTGCCTTGATGTTGCCTTCGATTACCGTGTCGCTGTTGATGTGGTTGGGCATGCCCGATCCCACAGAGCCTTTTGCGTTGTCGTTTCCTTTGCTGTTGAACATTCTTTCCCTTCCTGTTAGTAACTTGCCCGCCAATGCGAGGGGAACAAATATAGGATTCCTCTGAAACTTGGTTTTTTAACGCATGTTGCAATTAACATTCCTTTGCATTCATCATGGCAGATAATCCGATAAGACAACACTTCAAAGACCAACTCGGAAAAGAGGTGGCTGCCACACCTCAGGGGTTCAGTGAGTGGATCCGTCCCAAAATGATTGAGGTAGGGGATGATTCATTGACCATTGAGGTGAAGGTAACGCCCGAAATGTGCAATCCGGCAGGTACACTGCATGGCGGAATCCATGCGGCCATATTGGATGAAGTGATCGGTATGACCGTGGCAGCGATGGGAAATGACACACATTTCGTGTCGTTGAACATGACAACGGACTATCTACGTCCGGCTCGCGTAGGGGAATCCGTGTGGGCCAAGAGTCACGTGATCCGGAAAGGCAGAACGGCCATTCACATCATCGGCCAGTTGACAAACTCCGAAGGAAAGGAACTGTCTCGAGCCACTCAGAATATGGTCACCACTGGAGTTCCGATGAAACTGTAATGCAGAAGCTTTCGGCAGTCATCATAACGCGCAATGAGGCCCGAAACATCAAACGGTGCATCACCTCATTGCAAGGTGTGGTAGACGAGATCGTGGTGGTCGACAGCTTTTCAACGGACGCCACACCCAGCATTTGCAAGGGCTTGGGCGTGCAGTTCCATCAGCGCGAGTGGAAAGGCTACAGCAAACAGAAGAATTACGGCAACGGATTGGCATCGAACGATTGGATATTGAGCATCGATGCTGATGAAGCACTTTCTGAAGAACTGAAGGCTTCCATTTTGGATGCAAAACGCAAAGGCGGCCATTTCAACTATTCGTTCAATCGGCTTACCAATTATTGTGGCCAGTGGATTCGTCATTCGGGCTGGTACCCAGACACGAAGACGCGCATGTTCCATCGTGTTGAAAGCGATTGGCAGGGCGATGTGCATGAGCGGTTGACAGTGGAACCGGCAACGGTACGCAAACTATCGGGCGATCTGCTTCATTTCAGTTACCACACGGTAAGCGACCACGTGAAGCGCACAGACCATTATTCGACCTTAGGGGCTCAAGAACTATTTGCTAACGGCAAAAAGGCATCATGGGTCAACATACTTTTCAATCCGTGGATCAAGTTCAATAAGATGTACTTATTGCGCCTCGGGTTTTTGGACGGAATGGCCGGCTTCAGCATCGCGCTTATCACCGCGTACGGCACCTTTCTGAAGTACATCAAACTTCACTACCTGCAAAAGGAAAAGGGGTTATGAGGCTTTCCATCCTGATTCCCACATGGAACAACCTTCCGTTTCTGAAGTGTTGCGTTGAGAGCATCCGCAAGAACTCGATGGCGGAACATGAGATCCTCGTGTATGTGAATGAAGGTTTGGACGGAACGGCCGAATGGTGTTGGTCGCAGAAACTGAAGTTCATTCATTCACCTTCGAATGTTGGCGTCTGCACAGCGCTGAATGCACTATTTGAATTGACCTCCGAAGACCTGATCTGCTACGTGAACGATGACATGTATCTCTGCCCCGATTGGGACAAGGTGCTGATCGATGAGATCTTAAGCATCGGTCATGAGAAATTCTATCTGAGTTCGACCATGATCGAACCCGTGGCAACGGGAAACCGATGCGTTTTGGCACCGTTTGACTTCGGTAGACATCCGGACGCCTTCAATGAAACGGCATTGCTGAATGCACGGCCTTCCATGCAGAAAACGGATTGGAGCGGAAGCACTTGGCCTCCGAGTGTGATGCACCGCAACATGTGGTTGGCCATTGGTGGCTATGGAGAGGAGTTCAGCCCCGGGCTTTATTCAGACCCCGATGTAAGCATGAAGCTTTGGCGTCAAGGCGTTCGTGAATTCAAGGGGCTTGGCGAAAGCTGCGCTTACCATTTCATGTCCAAGTCGACAGGGCGGGTGAAAATGAACGATGGCAAGACCACTTTTCTCAAGAAGTGGGGGGTTAGTTCATCGTGGTTTGTCAAAAACGTCCTCAGACAGGGGGAGGTTTATACAGGTCCGCTACCAGAATGCAGTATTTCGCCTAGCCTGAAAGACCGCCTAAAGCGACTTTTCGCTTAGCATTCGTGCAGTGTCGAATTCTCTACGTACGATGAGCAAGGCATGGAAAAACGCGTAGAGCATTACGCCTGATTGCCTGTCGAACGTGTTGTCTGAAAAGAATGAAACCACTATCAGCGTCAGAAAAACCACGTAAAGGAAATCGTGACCGTACCAGCGAAGCGGATAGAAAATGGCAGTAACGAACACGGTCATTCCTACTAGGCCGAATAAGATACCAATGGTGAGGAACTGATTGTGTGAAACAATCTGATACTGTGGTTCCAAACCGTGGTCATTCGCCTTATACGCATTTGCATAGGACGACTTCAGACCACCTGTTCCAACACCTAAAAGCGGATGTTCACGGATGATCTCGAGCCCGACCTTCATGGCAACCCAACGTTGCAATATGGATGAGCTGTTGGCATTTCCGTGATAGAGATATTCCTCATATTCCCAAAGCGCTTGGTCCAGTCTGCGCGAAACGCCCCATGGGTCGGTGTAACGGAAATTGGTGAATCCTTTTTCAATGAATTGAATGTCGGCAGAGGTTAGCAAATGCACGCCTGCCGAGTCTTTTTTCAAGCCTTTTGATGTGAGGAAGCGGACCAATGTGTAGCGTATCGGTTGCCCTCTTTGGTCAGCGCTGTCCAATGGAACGGAGCTCCGTTTCGGCCATTCGTTTCGAAGTTCTTCCCAACAAACGAAATTCCAAACCCGATGACCATTTTCGCGGTAAGGCACATCCGTTTGATGAGCATACATTCGACCATTTTGAGTTCGAACGGTAAGGGTTTCATGTTCGAATGGAACCTGAAAAAAGTGATTCGATACAATAGCCTGCACATAGAAGAATGACGCCCCAAGTCCAGCGATTGCTACAATTGCCACGTTGATTCGCATCTTGACCGAGGGAATACGTAGAAAAGCGAGAACAAGCGAAACTGCCAGCAGAACAGCAAACGCAACAAAGCCTGTGGCAGATTCCATAAGCACTAAAAAGTAGAAGATCCACACCATGGTGCATACAGAAATGAGTTTTTCAGGTATGGACCACAATCGTCCGTTGCGGAAAAGGAAATAGGTAAGAATGAAGAAGGAAAACGACAGCATCAGCCCAAAGCGGATATGGGAAATGAAAACAGAAAGATGCCGCTTGTTCAACACCTCAACCCCGGTCATTCCCTCATACTTCACGAAGCCGACCAACGATCCGACAACGCAAGCCAGAATGAACATCTTCAACACATCATGCACCCTTTTTTGAGAGGGCAATTGCATGGAGAAAAGCATCATGGGCAAAAGCAGTATGGGAAGGGTTACACGCAACTCGTCCAAACCACTCAGAACATCATCGGAACGAAGCATCCCGACCAATTGAAGCACGTAAATGGAAGTAGTCGTCCACCCGATGGGTGCCGTGATGAACTGTTTGAGCCGTTTCAGGCGATTCGGTTCAAGAAGCCATGACCAGGCCAGAACGAATGTCCCGACACTTGCAAGGAATAACGAAAGTGGTAATCCGACCGCAATGAAGGTCAGTGCCCAAAAGGTCAGGTTGCGTCTTGCTTGTTCGGAAACGTGCGGCATTGGCAAGCCCGAAACGGAATTAATCTGCTTTTATTTCAGTCAGAATGCGATTGTACGCAGCAGGCACGTTCAGAATGGCGATCGCTTTCACAACATCCTGATCCTTTTCGAGCATGGCCTCGATTCGGCCCCGTTGGTGGTAATAGCGCGAAACGATCTCGCCACGGAGCAGATCTTTCACTTCGTCCTTGAACTCCTCCATGTCTTTGGTCTTGTTGTGCTTCACTTTGTTCTCCAAGGCCTCGTATTCGTCCTTTATCCGCTTGAAGTACTTTTCCTCTTCGGCAACCTCCTTCAACTCCTTCAAAACCTCTTCACTTTCGGTTGTATAGGTGAAGTCTTTATTGTCGAGCCAAGCATCGAATTCGGCCAACAGTTCATCGGTGATCTCGAACGACCGTACAGCAGGAATTTCCGGATGCTTATGACGGTACTCCGTGGCGAAATCGAAATAGAGCATTTTCAGTCCTAGGTTAAAGGCAATGTCGCTCAGCTTCATCGGCTCTACGATCACATCAGGGTTGATGCCGCCACCGTCATACACCAATCGGCCAGCTTTTGTGTGGTAGAGCGTGATGAGTGAATCGGGAACCTTTCCCACGCTTCCGTCTTCGTTGCGATTCGAATAGTCGAGCGCCTGAATGCACCTTCCACTCGGAATGTAGTATTTGGCTGTGGTAACCTTCAGTTGTGTATTGTAACTGAGCGGGCGGGTCGTTTGCACCAAGCCTTTTCCGTAGCTGCGCTGACCGATGACAACGCCTCGGTCCAAGTCCTGGATCACACCCGAAACAATTTCGGATGCCGATGCCGAACCGCTGTTCACCAGCACCGCCAGCGGCATGTCTTTGTCCAATGGCGCATCTGTGGCAACGTAGTTCTTATTCCATTCCTTCACCTTACCCTTGGTGCTGACAATAAGTTCGCCTTTCGGTACAAAAAGGTTACTAAGCGCAACGGCCTCGTTCAAAAGTCCACCAGGGTTTCCGCGCAGGTCGAGCACCAGTTTCTTCATGCCTTTTCCTTTCAGTTCCACAACCGCTTCGCGCACTTCCTTGGTGCAATTGTCTGTAAAACTCGAAAGGTTCACATAACCGATGTCGTCAGTCAGCATGCCCGAGTACGGAACACTCTTGATCTTTATCTCCTCGCGCATGAACGTTTTCACGAACGGCTTTTCGACACCGTATCGTTGTACCAGCAGCTTCACTTCTGTGTTCGGTTGACCCTTCAGGATCTTGCTCACATCGTTCGTATTCTTTCCTTCGGTGCTTTTCCCGTTCACTTCAAGAATGATGTCTCCGGCCATCAGTCCGGCCTTCATGGCAGGGAAACCTTCGTAGGGTTCGGCAATCACTACGAGGCTGTCCTTCTTCCGGATAAGCGCCCCGATGCCGCCATATTGGCCCGTGGTCATGAACCGGTAATCTTCAATGTCAGATTCTGGAATGAACGTGGTGTACGGGTCGAGCGATTCGAGCATGCCACCGATCCCCTTTTCCACCAACGAACCGGGCTGTGTCTCATCCACATAGTAAAGGTTCAGTTCTTTGAACAGCGTGATGAAGATGTCGAGGTTTTTGCTGATCTCGAAATACGAGTCGACATAGCTGCTGGTGAACAACGAGAGCAATCCCAACGGGATCACCAATAAAAGCACTCGGAGTTTCTTGAGGATGGCGTTTACGTTCATGTCAGATATTCTTCAACTGTTCCAACACCCGTTTCATGGCAGTGTTCAGTTCATTGAAATTCGGGATTTCGGTGCCAATGTAAACAAATGCCAAGGCAAAATATTTTCCCTGTTGTTTCCATGTTGCCAACAGTTCGGGCTTGTTCAGTCTGTACACTTCCCTGATTAGTCGTTTGGTGCGGTTTCGCGATACGGATTTCGGTAGGCGCTTCTTCGGCACAGAGATTAGCACTTTGGCCGCAGTATCGTTTGTGTCGACAGGCATTGCAAGCACACGCAACGGATAAACCTTCAGTGGATTTCCGTTCTTGAAAAGCTCATCAATGGCTGTGCGCGAACACAGCTTCTCGTTTTTCCCGAAGGTGAATCGACCCATTGTAGAACGAAGGTAAGCAAGGCAACACGGTCAATGCAGAACGACCATGCAGACTTATGGAATTTTAACAGGCGGGTTACTTCTTCTTGTTGGCCTGTGAGATGTATTGGTCCAAGGCCATGGTCATTGAAGGAGCGCTTGGAACAGGTGCCCCGATATCCAGCTTCAGACCCGCGTCCTTGACCGCCTTGGTGGTAGTTGGCCCGAAGGCCGCAATGCGTGTTTTATTCTGCTTGAAATCAGGGAAATTCTCAAACAACGATTTGATTCCGAGCGGGCTGAAAAAAACCAGCACGTCATAGTTCACATCAGCAAGATCGGAAAGGTCGCTGCTCACCGTCTTGTAGATGACCGCGCGCGAATATTTGACCCCGATGGCATCCAACGATTCAGGAACGGACGGCTTAAGGTCGTCAATGCAAGGCAAAAGGAAATTTTCGGTCTTGTGCTTCTTCAACACTTCCACCAGATCGGCAAACGTGTTGGAACCATAGAATATCTTCCGCTTGCGGTAAACCACGAATTTCTGCAGGTAGAAGGCAATGGCCTCTGTAACGCAGAAATACTTCATGTCTTCAGGCACCGTCACACGCATTTCCTCGCACATTCTGAAGAAATGGTCGGCTGCATTCTTGCTGGTAAGGATGATGGCGGTATGGTCGAGAATGTTGATCTTCTGAGCACGGAACTCTTTTACATCAACCGGTTCGACATGAATGAACGGACGGAAATCGATCTTCAGCCCATGCTTGGTGGCCAGATCGAAATAGGGGGATTTGTCGCCTTCAGGTTTGGGTTGAGAAACGAGAATGCTTTTTACCTTATCCATTCAGAAAATTGGTATGTTGTTCCCTACAGTTGCTGCACTGTTCTTACCAGCACAAAAACAGGTAGGATTTCAAGCGCGCAAAGGTAGTAAAACAAATGGAGCGCAGAGAGGGAGCGGTTGTTCAGCGCCAATGAAATTCCTCGAATTACACCTTTCAAGTAGAAAAAAGCAGCAATTACGATCCCAACATACAACAGTATTTGCACTGGAACCTGCGGGCTGTAGAATATCAGCAGATTCAGCGGAAGCAACGCAAGGCCACTGACGGTCAGGAATAGGTTCAGATTGAAGCTTTGGATCTTCAGCAGATTGCCTGTTTCGAAGATGAACGAAAGTACCCACAGAACACTTCTCTTCAGAACAAATAGTCCAACGAAAACGAAAATGATCTTTACGAAAAGCGCTGCTGTCGCCATCCGGATTTCGGTCATGTTCTGAACGATGGCCGAGATGAAAAGTCCGTACGAAATGAAGGCTGTGAATTGCGAAAGGGTGATGTTGCGGTTGCGCTGCGAGTTTTCCATTCGCGCATCCTGCATGGCAAGGTTATGGTCGAAACTCTCTTTCAGTAGCGTGCGGAAGAACCCGTCTGAGTTTCGCTGCAGGTAGGCCAAAACCGCCCCTGAGATCAGAATTAGGCCGAACACCACCAAGCTTCCGTTATCGGCCAACGGTCTATTCTGCATCGAACGGTCGGGCTGAAGTCGGTGATCCAGAAAAATACTCTGCTGCCACTCGACCGGTGGAACCGCAGCTTGGTACAACAAACTATCGGAATCAACCATCAGAGAATCTACACTGAGAGAATCTGATAGCACACTTAACGTGTCATTTGTCACGGTCACCGAATCGGTTTGGGGGAAAACCATGCGTCAAAGTTAAGTTGAGAGTGTTGCTACTTTTGACATAGTGAATCACTTTCTCAGGTTTCGTGTCCTCATGATTGGCTGTTCGCTGGTTATTGGTGGCTGCAACGGACAGAACAACTCCATTACATCGATGACTGAATACAAATACACGAATGCTCTGATTGAGGAAACAAGTCCGTATCTGCTTCAACACGCCCACAACCCCGTGAACTGGGTTGCATGGAACGATGAGAGTTTGGCGCGCGCCAAAAAAGAGCAGAAACTCATGCTCATCAGCATCGGTTATAGTGCGTGCCATTGGTGCCATGTGATGGAGCACGAAAGTTTTGAAGACAGCACGGTTGCCGCCTTCATGAATGAGCATTTTGTATGCATCAAGGTCGATAGGGAAGAGCGTCCCGATGTGGATCAGGTTTACATGAACGCGGTTCAGCTGATGACCGGACGTGGTGGTTGGCCGCTCAATTGCTTTGCCTTGCCCGATGGAAGACCGCTGTATGGAGGAACGTATTTCCCGAAAGAACAATGGTTGGATGTGCTGCAACGCGTGGCCAACATTTGGCAGAACGACCGCGAAAAGGCATTGGAATACGCCACCAATCTCACCCAAGGAATCAAACAAAGCGAGCTGGTCCAAAAGAGTACAGATACTTCCAAAATGACCAAAGACGAAATTTCTGAACTCGTCAAAAAATGGAGCTCGGAGTTCGATAATCGTGAGGGTGGCCCGAAGCGTGCGCCAAAATTTCCGCTTCCGAACAACTACGAATTTCTGCTTCGCTTTGCGTTTCTGAGCAAGGATCAAAGCATTCAGGACCATGTGGAGTTGACACTTCAGAAAATGGCCTTCGGAGGGATTTACGACCAGATAGGAGGCGGTTTTGCGCGCTATTCGGTGGATGGCGTTTGGAAAGTGCCGCATTTTGAGAAGATGCTCTACGATAACGCGCAACTCGTGTCGCTTTATTCCGAAGCCTATCAGGCCACGAAAAACCCGCTTTACAAGGAAATTGTGGACCAGACCTTGGCGTTCATCCAACGGGAATTGACTTCGCCCGAAGGAGCATTTTACTCTGCTTTGGATGCGGACAGCGAAGGCGAGGAAGGCAAGTTCTATGTGTGGAAGGAAGAGGAATTGAAGTCGGTTCTGGGTGTTGATTTCGATTGGGTGAA